>JAEEGL016245939.1_pt1 | contig 11116 bp, 8 predicted proteins | sample 9134231 | NCBI WGS metagenome assembly JAEEGL01 (sample SAMN16246548, study PRJNA631951) | gut metagenome | biome: gut microbiome; feature: rumen; material: fiber-attached | host: Bos | place: Iran: Karaj | collected 2018-10
GGTGACTGGGAGCTGCAGGAAGGTGCTGAGGGCAAAGTATCCGCAGATGGGCTGAAAATGTCTTTTGCCCAGAACGGAATCGTTTCCTTCAGATATGGAGACAGCAAGGATACTGCCCAGTTTGCCTACAACCTTTCGGACTTGTTTTCCACTGTTTCGGAACAACAGAACAGACTGGATATTGCGGGAGTTGCAATTGCTGACGGATTCAAAGAAAACGCAGATGACCTCATGGGATGCAAGGCTTCCTTCCAGCTCATTATGGTTAATGACAGGGGAAAAGACCTTCTGCTTCTTCGGGAGATCGGAGACAGCACCTATGTCTTTTCCAATGAAGTACTTGGAAGGGATAACGAGGTGGTGGATTTCTGGGTGTTCAAAAGGAAGGGAGATGGCAAACTGACCTATCCCAATGGGCAGGATGAACTGCTGCGGATTTTTGACAGTACTTTTGCGGCCTTCCGGATTTCGGAGGATGGAAAGAGCTGCACGCTCATTCCTGTGGGACTTTCAATGGACCCATCAAATGCCAACTATTATGTGTACAGACTGCTGGACAAGGGATATGGCCCTTCAACAGTGGAGTATGAGTATGGAGATACACTCGCAAATGATAACGGAATGACATATGCCCCTGCAATGGTCAGCGTGACTACAGATGATGATGGAAGAATCACTCAGATAAAAGAACTGCTGCATGCGGGATATGGATGCTACTACATAGGTAATTAATAAAGAGACTTCCCAGCCAATTTTTTTTGATGTATACTCTTTTTGTTTTTATGAATAACTGTTATGGAGGAGAAAAAATGTTGGAACAGGTATTTAAGATAAAGGAGCATAATACCACGGTAAAGACCGAGATTATCGCTGGTATTACGACATTCCTTTCGATGGCCTACATTCTGGCCGTTAATCCCAGTATCCTGGGCGTAGTTATGGATCCCAGCGGCGTATTTGTAGCTACAGCAATTGCCTCTGCAATTGCAACCTTCTGTATGGCATTCCTGGCAAATTACCCAATTGCTCTTTCGGCAGGACTTGGACTGAATGCATATTTTGCATATACGGTATGTCTTGGCGAGCTGGCAGCTGAGGGAGAGAATGCTTTCAAGATCTGCCTCACTGCTGTATTTGTAGAAGGTATCATATTCCTGTTGATGTCACTCGTTAAATTCCGTGAGAAGATAATCAACAGCATACCTCAGAACCTCAAGTTTGGTATTTCTGCAGGTATCGGACTGTTCATTGCTTTCATCGGTCTGAGGGGAGCAAATGTTGTTATTCCAAGTGAATCTACTACAGTTGCCCTTGGAAGCTTTGCTGATGCTGATGTGGTTCTCTGTCTTGTGGGAATTGTTATCATCGTTGTTCTTCAGCACTACAGGGTTACCGGTTCTGTTCTTATCGGAATCATTGCAACCTGGATACTTGGCATGATAGCACAGGCTACAGGCTGGTACACAGCAACCAATGTTTTCCCTGATTTTTCTGCAGGACTTCAGTTGGGTGGAATTGCAAACACTGCATTCAAGTTTGACTTTGGCTGGGCAGCAGCTCATTTTGTTCAGTTCATCGCCATCGTATTCAGCTTCCTGTATGTTGATCTGTTTGATACAGTAGGTACAGTGGTAGGTGTTGCTGACAAGGCAGGCCTCCTTGATGAGAAGGGCAATCTGCCAAGAGTTGGAAGCGTATTCTTCTCAGATGCTATAGGAACTGTAGCAGGTTCATGCCTCGGAACATCCACAGTAACAAGCTTTGTTGAGTCCAGTGCAGGTGTTGCAGCAGGCGGACGCACAGGCCTTACAGCTCTTGTGACAGGTATCATGTTTGTTATCTCACTGGTACTTAGCCCCATTTTCCTTGCAATCCCTTCATTTGCAACTGCTCCGGCACTTATATATGTTGGAATGCTTATGGTTTCCAGTGCAAAGAATATCAACTTTGAAGGTGATATCGCTGATACAGTCGGTGCATATCTGGCACTTGTCATGATGCCTCTCACATATTCAATCGCAACAGGTATCATGTTTGCAGTTATTGCATGGGTTGTTGTCAAGGTATTCATTGGCAAGGTGAAGGATGTATCTCCTGTTATGTGGGTGGTATTTGCGTTGTTTGCTGTCCGCATCCTGGCTCTTATTGCCAATTTCCAGTAAAATCAACTACTTGGAGTCCAGACTCGGAAACGCGGGCGTTACCGAGTTGTCGGATATCCGCAAAATGGAAATAAAAAAATGCATGTGTTCGAGTGAGCTCGACATATGCATTTTTTTATGTCTGCTTGTCTCATAAATGTTACTTCTTAAGAAAATCTTAAGAAATTTCGACGGTAAATCTTAAGAATTTCCTGTTAACATATCTCTTGTGCCCATTCAGGGCCGGCAGGCGTTGTCTTCGCCTGCAACAGCGATTCGCTGGATTATTCCTATAAAAGAAAAAATGAAAAAAGGAGGATATGAAAAATGGGAATAAGACAATTTAATAAACTACTGACAAGGGCGGCGGGAACTATTGCCCTGTCGTCGGTACTGGCACTGGGACTGCCGATTACTCCGGCAGCTGTAGTACATGCTCAGGACTGCGACCATGCAATATTTGCATGGGAGGAGCTCACGGAACCGACATGTACAAGCACAGGTAAGAAGGCAAAAGTGTGTCAGGAGTGCGAGGCAGTCCTGGAGACAGAATCAATAGGGAAGGCAGATCACGATGGAAAGTGGGAGATAACAAAAGCATCGACCTGTGCTGCTTTCGGAGTAAAATCATTGATCTGCCAGAACTGCCTGGAGGTGATTGAAACACAGTCGATTCCCAAAAAGAATCATTCTTACAAGTGGGAGACAACAAAAACTGCCACTTGCAGTGAAGAGGGAGAAAGAGTCTACAAGTGTAAAAACTGCGGAGTGATTCAGACAAGAGAGAAGAAAGAGAAGAAATCCCATTCGGCTGTATGGGTGACAAAAAAGCCGGCAACCTGTACGGCGGAGGGAAGTAAGCAGCGCATATGCAAAAACTGCGATGCTGTAGTTGATACAGCTGTTATCCAGAAAAAGAATCATTCCTGTAAATGGGAGACTACGAAAACGTCAACATGTGCGTCCTATGGAGTCAAATCACACAAATGCAAAAACTGCGGTTATGTGGATGAGACAAAAACAATTGATAAAAAGAAGCATAAGTACGGAAGTTGGGGTGTAAAGGCAGTGACTGTAAACGGACAGACAGTAAAGGTCACTCAGACAAGGACCTGCACTAACTGCAAGTCGCCATTGACTGTCGCAGGCACATCAGCCTCTTTTGGCAAGAGACACGATGCCGGAAGCTATTACTACAAATTCACCCCATCTTCAGGCAGGATAGTAGTCCTTTGCACAGACTGCCATAAGTCGGTAACCGGGACTGTTAATGGTAACTATCTAAAGTTTACAAGGCCAAAGAAAGACAATTCAAAACCGACATCAAACGGCTGGAAGGCAGTAAGAAAATAGGATGATCTTAGGTGACGGGGTTACAGGTTCATTTTGGATACATCAACACAAATGTGGCAGAGGAAACGGAGCAGGCAATTAAACCCGCTCCGTTTGTTAACGATATATGGTATGATTATTTGTGACGATGGAAAAATTAAGGAGTACGAGGTGGACTTTTTGGGAATATTATCTCCAAATGACATACTGAATATAACTTCGGCGCTGATAGTCCTGGGCATTTTTCTGCATTCGCTTTTGCACCAGAACCAGGGGAATATCCGGGGAAGCAGGTCGTTATATGTGCTCCTTGCAGCCATTTTTTTGACAGCAGCATTTGAATTATTTATCAATATCCATTTGGGACAGAGACAATACCATATTTTATTACTCGTCTCAATGGTGAACCATATTTTCTTTCCGGCTCTGGCCAGCATTTTTTCAGTCCGTTATTTACAGGATCTTTCGGGAAAGGAGCTTATCCCTGGAAGGAAGCGCCTGATTTTTGGTATTCCTTTGGCGGCTGAGGTCATTTTGTATATACTGACCCTTTTGTCTTATAAAAGAGGATCCTTTATACCATCTGGAAATACCCGCTTCTACCTTATGCTATCAATGAAGCTTATCGCGTCATGCTTTATCCTGGCTGCAATCGTCCTTCTGTGGAAAATGGATAAGACTTTGCTGATGCTTCCGATATTTCTTATAGTAACTTGGATATATTTCAGTTATACGGCTTATTTTGAATATCTGTTTTATGTTGATTCCCTGTTTCTGGCAATTTCTGTTTTGTACATTTATCTGTCGGTGATGCACAGGGGGATACTGGTTCAGATAGGAGCTATGATACTGGCAATCCTGGTGATGATGACTCTTTTTATCGGAAACTCTGTTACATCTGCAGCAGTGATATCCTATCTTGAGATGGCCAGGGAAAGAATTGACAGGCATCTTGGGGAGATTCAGGAAAACCTGGAGCAGTATAAGGCTCTGGGATGGCTTTTTGATTACTGGGTTAGTAATCCCGGAGATGTAAAACTAGCCCTTGAACAGAAGGGGGAGGAGGAAGCTTTTCTTAAGGGGGATGACAATCCTTTTGACATTGACGAGGAGGAGGCAAAAGCTCTTCCTTTGGATCTTCAGCTGCAGTTTGCTGTCTCCTGCTACAGACAGATTGGCGAATATCTGGAGCAAACCTGTCAGATACACGATCTTGACAACTTACGGCTCGTTCTGCCCACTGGTGAAAATAGTGCAGTCACCATTTATAATGTAAAAGAGAGTCCCGAGGACCCCTGCATGTTGGGAGAACCCTTTGATCTGGAGAAAGAAAGCTTCGGCTGGCTGAATGTCGACTCTACATTGGATTATGACAGAAGCTGGACATGGGGAATGTACACCAATATTCCCTTTGGATTTCGAAGGGAGGTGCCACTCAGGGATGGTGAGACTCCGGCAATTCTGTGCACCGTGATAAGTGGCAGTAAGATAGCTGGCAATGCAAAGCTGGGGGATACCATGAGATTTCGGACTATTGTGTATCTTTCTGTTGCTGTGCTGGGGATACTTCTTATGCTCTATGTGATGATCCTTCGACCTCTTTCCGTCATAAGCAGTTCGATAAAAAAATATGAGGATACCAAGGACTCTGATATGGTTGCGGGGGAAATGGCCCGGATAAGATTCAGCAATGAGATAGGAGCCTTTGCAAATGAGTTTGCCCTGCTGACGAAGGAGATGGACCGCTATACTGCAGATGTGGCCGCACTAGCTGGAGAGAAGGAGAGGGTAAAAACTGAGCTTCGCATGGCCGCCGATATCCAGCTCCAGGCTATTCCGTCAGTATTTCCCGCGTTTCCGGAGAGGGACGATTTTGACATTTATGCGTATATGAAGCCTGCAAAAGAGGTGGGCGGAGACTTCTACGATTTCTTTTTGACAGATGAAAACCACCTGGCCTTTATCATTGCTGATGTATCGGATAAGGGTATTCCGGCAGCGCTGTTCATGATGTCTGCCAAGAACTTTATCAACTACAGGGCCAAGGAGGGTGGGACTCCCGGGGAGATCCTGACCGACACCAGCAACCAGCTCAGTCTCAATAACAATACCATGATGTTTATCACAGCCTGGCTGGGGATACTTGACCTTGAGAGTGGTGTGGTCACCTACACCAATGCAGGACACGATACACCGCTAATATCAGATGCTGAAGGGAAATTCTCTTTTACAATTGAGGACAGACGAGGTCCTGCAATATGCATGATCCCCGGAAGCACCTATGAAAGCAGTAAGATACAGATGGAAGAGGGAGGCTGCATCTTCTTGTACACGGACGGGGTAAAAGAGGCTGCTGACATATCAGGGAATTTCTTTGGAGAGGACAGACTTCTCGAAGCGTTAAGTGGCAAAGGGCCAGGCGATCCCAAGAATCTTGTAGAAGCTGTTGCAAAAAAGATATCCCTCCACGTCAGGGATGCGCAGCAGTTTGACGATATCACGATGCTGTGCCTTAAATACAAGGGAAAAGGCGCATCAAATCTATCATAAAAAGGGCAGGTGGATACGTATGATTCCAGCCACTGGTACCGCATGAAGCATCACTTCCCGGTGATCGACGACGACAACTATGACCGCTTTGCGGCCCTTGTAATATCGGATCTGCGGTGCGATGATGGAAAAGCCCCTGCCGGAAGAATGACAGGAAGCTGTTTGGAAGGGGGAAACTGTTTGTGGCGGATATAAAAAGAGATGAAGGAAGCGGCAGACTGAAGCTGGCTCCGGACATTACATCCTTTAGAGCGGTAAAGCAACAGATACTGGACCTTCTTGTGGATGGCGACAACACCAGAAAAATCATTTTTGTCTGCGAGGAGATATTCTCCAATATCGTCAATTATTCCGGCGCTGACAGTGTGTATTTTTCAGGCAGCAGGTCCGGGAATACGTATTCGGTTACATTTGAGGATAATGGGGACTACTTTGACCCGGCCACTGCAAAGCTCAGGGAAAAGAGCTTTGAGGAGCTGGACACCGGTGGGATGGGAATAAAGCTTGCAAGACAATATTCTAGAAATATGAGCTACAACCGCATAGGAGAGTGGAACCATTTGCGGATAGAGTTTGATACTGGGGGACGGGGTTAGTGGATCATTTTCAGAACCGTCCCCGTGTCTGTCAATGATCCACTAACCCCGTCCCTTGGGCTCACATAGCAACTTTTGCAATGCAAAAAAATGTGCGACGTGTTACAATGATTTATGAAAGCGTTTACATTAGTCAAGATTTGCAACTTTTTGATACAAAAATGAAGTGAAAATGATAATCCTTTACATGTATTATGGTATTGGAATTCAAGTTACAAACAGCGGAGGTGTATATGGAACTTAGAACAGCGTGTTCACCAAGAGATGAGAAACATTACGACACAAAAAGGCTCCGGGAGGAGTTCCTCATAGACGACCTGTTTAAGAGCGATGAGATCAAGCTGGTCTACAGCCACATCGACAGGATCATCACCGGTTCCGCAGTGCCGGTCAATAAAGAGCTCAAGCTCACAGCGGGAGATGAGCTCCGTGCCGAGTATTTCTGTGAGAGGCGCGAGATGGGCGTCATCAATATCGGAGGTCCGGGTGTGATAACCATCGACGGCAAAAAGTACGAGGTTGATTACAAGCAGGGGATGTACATAGGAATGGGATCAAGAGACATCTCTTTTGCATGCACTGACAAGTCCAATCCGCCAAAGTTCTACATAAACAGCGCACCGGCCCACAAGACATACCCCACTGTCCTCATCAAGAGAGAGGGTACACCCTCAGAGGATGTTGTCATCATAAAGGATGAGAACAAGAAGGAACTGGGAAGCCTTGAGCAGGCCAACCACAGAGTCATCAACAAGTACATTCTTCCGGGCCAGGTTGAGACCTGTCAGCTGGAGATGGGCATGACGGAACTTAAGCCAGGCAGCGTTTGGAATACAATGCCCTGCCACACCCACGACAGGAGAATGGAGGTTTATCTCTACTTTGATATGCCGGAGGATGCTCTGGTAATGCACTTCATGGGAGAGCCCCAGGAGACCAGGCACATCATCATGAGAAATGAGCAGGCTGTCATAAGCCCCAGCTGGTCAATCCACTCCGGATGCGGCACCCAGGCTTACACATTTATATGGGGAATGGTGGGTGAGAACCAGGACTTTGACGACATGGATGACTGCGCAATGACAGATCTTATGTGACGACATCGCTACAACGAAAAATAATCAGTGTACATAGTACATAACATCAACAAACTTATAATTAGGAGGGTTACAAAATGGGAGACTTTTTAAAGAACTTTTCACTTGAGGGCAAGATCGCATGGATCACAGGTGCATCCTATGGTCTGGGGCTGGCATATGCTGTTGCCTATGCTGATTCTGGAGCTAAGATCGTGTTCAATGATATCAATCAGGAGCTTGTGGATAAGGGACTTGCCGAGTACAAAAAGCGCGGCATAGAGGCATACGGTGCTGTATGTGACGTTACCAAAGAGGACCAGGTTCAGAAGTTTGTTGCAGACGCAGAGGCAGCAATGGGCGGAACTATTGACATCCTTGTAAACAACGCCGGAATCATCAAGAGAATTCCAATGACAGAGATGAGCGTTGAGCAGTGGCAGCAGGTTATAGACGTGGATCTGACAGGTCCTTTCATCTGCTCAAAGGCTGTTCTTCCCGCAATGATCAAAAAGAGATCAGGCAAGATCATCAATGCCTGCTCAATGATGTCAGAGTTTGGCCGTGAGACGGTTTCTGCATACGCTGCAGCCAAGGGCGGTCTCAAGATGCTCACAAGGAACATCTGCTCCGAGTATGGCCAGTACAACATTCAGTGCAATGCCATAGGACCCGGATACATCGCAACACCTCAGACAGCACCTCTTCGTGAGAAACAGCCTGACGGATCAATGCATCCCTTTGACAGATTCATCCGCTCCAAGACACCTGCCCAGAGATGGGGCAAGACCGAGGACCTCATGGGTCTGGCTGTATTCCTTGCTTCACCGGCATCTGATTTCATCAACGGTCAGGTAGTTTACATCGACGGTGGAATTTCAGCATACATCGGACAGGACCCCAACAACCTGGATCCTTCCAAGTTTACAGATATAGATGAGAACGAAGCACAATAAGGTTTATAAAAGGAAAGGAAATACGATGGATAAGATTTGTGAAGAACTCTATAAGATCGGAATTGTTCCCGTGATCGCAATTGACGATGCCAAGGACGCAGAGCCCCTGGCAGAGGCGCTCATCAAGGGAGGACTTCCTGCTGCTGAGGTTACATTCAGGACCGAGGCTGCAGAGGAGGCCATAAGGATCATCTCTCAGAAGTTCCCTGAGATGATCGTGGGTGCAGGCACAGTACTTAATGCAGAGCAGGCAGACAGGGCCAAGGCTGCGGGTGCAAAGTTTATCGTGAGCCCCGGTTTCAACAGATCAAATGTGGAGTACATACAGTCAATCGGTGTTCCTGTAGTTCCCGGAACAGCTACACCCGGAGAGGTTGAGCAGGCAATAGAGCTGGGCCTGGACTGCGTCAAGTTCTTCCCGGCAGAACAGAACGGCGGAATTGCCAAGATCAAGGCAATGGCTGCTCCCTATACCAAGATGCACTTCATGCCCACAGGCGGAATCAACAAGAACAACTTAAATGACTATCTTGGATTTAATAAAGTGTTCTGTGCCGGCGGAAGCTGGATGGTTAAAAAAGATCTTATCGCAGCCGGGAAATTTGATGAGATCGAGGCCATGACCAGGGATGCTGTAAATGCCATGCTTGGATTTACAATGAAGCACATAGGTATCAACCAGGAGTCTGCAGAGGCTGCTGAGGCAACAGCTGACAAGTTCGATTCACTCTTTGGCTTTACCAAGAAGGTTGGTAATTCTTCAATCTTTGCAGGATCTGTTGTGGAGGTAATGAAGAGCAAGGGCCGCGGCAACTGTGGACACATCGCCATAGGAACCAACAATGTGGACAGGGCTGTATACCACCTGGGCAAGCAGGGCGTTAAGTTTGACGAGTCTTCATTCTCCTATGACTCTGATAACCATCTGAAGGTGGCTTATCTTGCTGATGACTTCGGCGGATTTGCAGTTCATTTAACTAAGAATTGAAAGGAAGTATGAAAATGGCAAAAAAAGTTATTACATTTGGTGAGATAATGCTGCGTCTGCAGCCCGATAACTATCTGAGATTTGTACAGGTCGATCATCTTGAGGCCACATTTGGAGGCGGAGAGGCCAACGTATCTGTTTCTCTGGCAAACTACGGCCTTGATTCCGTATATGTTACCAAGCTTCCAACTCATGAAATTGGACAGGCTGCTGTCAATTCCCTCAGAAAGTACGGAGTTGATACTTCAAAGATCACAAGAGGCGGAGACAGGGTTGGTATCTACTTCAATGAGAAGGGTGCTTCCCAGAGGGGATCAAAGTGCATCTATGACAGGGCACATTCAGCCATCGCAGAGGCATCACCTGCGGACTTTGACTGGGATGAGATCTTTGATGGAGCTGAGTGGTTCCACTTTACCGGCATCACACCCGCTGTAAGTGACAGCCTTGCAGCCATCACCCTTGAGGCTGCAAAGAAAGCCAAGGAGCATGGTCTTACAGTTTCCTGTGACCTCAACTACAGAGGCAAGCTCTGGAGCAAGGAGAAGGCAGGCAAGGTAATGGGCGAGATCTGCCAGTATGTCGACGTATGTATAGCCAATGAGGAGGATGCAGGTGATGTATTCGGAATAAAGGCATCTTCAACCGATGTTACAACCGGCAAGCTCAACAGAGAGGGCTACATTGAGGTTGCCAAAAAGCTCACTGAGAGATTTGGTTTCAAGAAGGTTGCCATCACACTCCGCGAGTCCATCTCAGCCAATGACAACAACTGGAGTGCAATGCTCTACACAGACGGAGAGGCTTACTTCTCCAAGAAATATGCACTTCACATCGTTGACCGCGTAGGCGGCGGAGATTCCTTTGGCGGCGGTCTTATCTACAGCTGCGTTGAGGGATTCAATCCTCAGGAGACCATCGAGTTTGCAGTTGCCGCATCTGCATTGAAGCACACAATAGAGGGTGACTTCAACCTGGTATCAGTTGACGAGGTCAAGAAACTTGCAGGCGGAGACGGCTCAGGACGTATTCAGAGATAATCGGTAAAAGATAAAAAAAGAATTAAAATTGCGCCATGTGTATGTGTATGCATGGCGCTTTTTTGATTTTTTCTGTATACTAAATTTGATTTACTGTGCATATTACTGAAGGGAGAGCAATAGATTGGTAATACCCGGATGGATTATTCTAAATTTTTATACCGCTTTATTGCTGATACTGCTGCTTATTTTTCAGGGCAAGGCGATACAGACCAGCTCGGGAAAGAAATTCCGCAAGCTTGTGACCATGACACTGGTTTTATTGATGTCTGAGGCGGTTGGACATATAGGTGAGATTTACCCTTACAGACTTCTTTTTTTGGCGAAGATTGGCTATTACATCATATTTGCCCTGGACCCTGCCAACTATCTCTTTGCCATTCTCTACATAAACTGCTGGCTTGATGATTCTTTACAGACCAGTGGGAGAAAGATCA
>JAEEGL016380714.1_pt1 | contig 11116 bp, 6 predicted proteins | sample 9134231 | NCBI WGS metagenome assembly JAEEGL01 (sample SAMN16246548, study PRJNA631951) | gut metagenome | biome: gut microbiome; feature: rumen; material: fiber-attached | host: Bos | place: Iran: Karaj | collected 2018-10
ATGGATGAGGAGTTGTTGGTTGCGACAAACGGAACGACATACTCGTTTACCATTCCTACGGGCGAGCATGACATCAACGTGAAGGCTGTTTTTGAAGAATGCGATAAAGACGCTTTCATGCATATTTGCATCCTTGATGCGGTGGAGAACTTGTCATATACGTTGGAGGGCAATGTCGCTACCGTGACCTGGGATGCCATCGAGGGCATAGAACAATATGAGGTGGTCGTTGATGGTCAAGTGGGTCCTCCCGTTGCAGCAACCCAATATGTCTTCGAGGTCGAAGAGGGCCTGACGTCGGTCGAGGTGACGCCTGTAACGGAGTCATGCTATAAAGTCGATGCCGAGATTGAAGTTTGCTATTGTAAACCTGTTGAAGACCTGTCGTTTGTAGCTATGGATTACAGCGCTTTGCATTTTGCCTGGAGCGACGCCCCCAATGTGGAGTATTACGAAGTGACCTACAATGGCAATACCACACAGATTTTGCCGGGTGCTACAGAATTCTCATTTGAGCCTATTGAGGGTGAGAATACTATTTGTGTGATAGCACATTCCACCTATGGCTGCGATTCGGAACCAGCCTGCATAACGAAGGAGGTTTGCGCTCCTATTGATGGTTTCGACTATGCCTTCAACGGAAATGAGGTTACGTTCAGTTGGATCGGTGATGCAGCTAAGTATAAGTTCTGGGTGGATGATATGGGACCTGTTGAATGTGAAGAGAGCACGTATTCGACTACTCTGGAGAATGGGCCCTATCAGATTCAGGTTGTGCCTGTGTATGAGGAATGCTTGGCTATCTTTGCACGTTTTGAAGTTGTTGTCACCAACACCGCTCCCGAAGTCCGCATAACTGATGTGCGTGAGGGCAAGATCGCCACTTCGTGGAATGCTGTGGAGGGTGCTATTTCATACAACCTCTATCGTGATGGTGAACTCATTGCTGAGAACCTCACTACGACAACCTACAACGATACCGAAATGGCCATCAATGCTCGACATTGCTACGTTGTCCAATCGGTGTTTGAGAAAGGCGTCTCTGACCTTTCGGAAGAGGCTTGCGCCAACTATTTCGCAGGTGTGGATGAGAACGACAACAAAGTCAACATATTCCCCAATCCGACTTCCGACAAGGTGACTATCGAATGCACTGGCATGACCTTGATTGAGATATATTCCGAGGAAGGTAGGATGGTGGACCGCATCAGAGTGGAAGGCGACACGTATCAACTCGTCGACCTCGAGAAAGGCGTCTACACGCTTCGCATCAGTAGAGGCAAGGAAGTGTTGGTTCGCAAGATTGTAAAGATGTAAATGTGAATACTTGTTTGGCTCTCGCCTCGGCGGGAGCCAAACAATAAAACCATTCATTTTTCGTTTGAATCAAAAATCAGATTTTATGCGTAGAGCTTTTGTCCCTTTATTTCTTTTGCTAGGTGTCTCACTACACCTGTCTGCCCAGTTGCCCAAAGACATCATGAAAGACCCCATTCCTGTCGCTATGTTTCAGGTAACCTACGCTTTCCATTTCCCTGGTTTTGACACCAAGGACTTGTATGGCGTTAGCAACAATGTAGGGGGCGGCTTTGTATACAAGACCGAATCGAACTGGATTTTCACAGCGAATGCCAATTTCATCTTTGGCAATAAACTCAACATGGATCGTGTAGGGGTATTCGGAGAAGGCATCACTACTGATGTGGGTGAAATTATTGGAGGTGCTGGTAGTTACGCCACTTTCGAAATCAACCAACGCGGATTTCATTTTCAGGCCGAGGCGGGCAAGTTGTTTCCGTTCGGCCCTAATCCTAACAGTGGCTTCTTTGTTCAGGCTGGTTTGGGTTATTTGCGCAACCGCATTCGAATAGATTATCAGCAGACCTTACTCAATACACCATACCAGGTCGATGGTGACTATCAGTACGGGTATGATCGTATGCGAGGTGGCCCGGCATTGCATCTGGAGGCTGGGTATCTCCTGCTTAGCGATACCCGTTTATTGAATGCTTCCATTTCCTTAGAGGCGACTTACGCACGTACGCGTAGCCTCCGTGACTATGATTTTCGTGTGTTCACCAATCCTGAAACGGGAGTGATGGAACCCGTGGGTCACATCGATCCTAGTATTCGTTTTAATGACTTTTATTATGGCATTCGGGTTACTTGGAACATCCCGACTTACGAACGCCAACCCCAAGACTACTATTATAATTGATAGGTGCTGATACTATTTACCATAAGTGTTATTCTCTATTCCCTCATTGTGCGAGTGGCAGCTTTGTTGGGCAATGACAAAGCCAAGCAGTGGGTTGAAGGCCGACGAAAGCAAAAGCCGCTGGATAAGTTGAAGAGTCTCTTTCACCGTAAAGGAGACGCAAATGCCTCAAAGTCTGCAGCTGCTGAACGTAGTCGAAGCGATGAAGAACCGATAAGTGGTGATTGGATCTGGTTCCATGCCGCTTCCCTCGGTGAGTTTGAACAAGGTCGTCCCGTCATCGAAGCTTTGAAAGAGGAATATCCGCAATACAAAATCCTGCTTTCATTCTTTTCGCCTTCGGGTTATGAAGTCCGTAAAGATTATCCCTTGGCCGATGAGGTTGTTTATTTGCCCACCGACACACCACACCATGCTGCGCAATGGGTGCAAAGCCGTCATTTTGTGGCCGTCTTCTTCATCAAATACGAGTTTTGGTTCAACTATATGCGAGCTTTGAAAAAGGCAGGCATTCCTTTGTTTTACATTTCTCTCATCCTAAAGCCCGATTCCTATTTTTTCCGCAGTTATGGTGGCTGGTTTCGCAAGCAACTTCACAATGTGACGCATTTCTTTGTTCAGGACGATATTACAGCTGAATTGCTCAAGACCTACGGCTTTGACAACGTTACCGTGAGTGGCGACACACGCTTCGATCGTGTGGCAGCCATCGCACGTCAAGCCAAGCCTTTTCCCGACATTGAGCGTTTCATTGTAGGCAGGCAATGTATTATTGCAGGCAGCACATGGCCGCCCGATGAAAAGTTGTTGGTGCATTTTCTTCCGCAACTACCCGACAATTATTGCCTTATTATTGCTCCGCATGATATCTCCGAGTCACATGTGGCTCAAATAAAGACGATGTTTCCCGAAAGCCAATGCTATACAGAACTTGATTTGAATAAGTCTTCGAAGGTGTTAATTGTCAATACGATTGGCATCTTGTCGCAACTCTATCAATATGCGAGGTTCGTCTATGTTGGAGGAGGCTTTGGTGTCAATATCCACAACATTCAGGAGCCAGTCACTTTCGGCTGCCCTGTGGTGTTTGGCCCGAAATACGAAAGTTTCAAAGAAGCGGTCGATTTGGTGGCTTTGCAAGGGGCTTTTTCAATTAAGGATGCGGTAGAGTTAGAGGACATCTTCTTGCGTTTGATGACTGACGATACCCTATACAAAAAGGCCTCTGAAACCTGCATAAATTACCTCAATTCGCAGGTTGGAGCGACTGAAAAAATCCTTAAAGGCTTTAAAAACATACTTTTTTTGTAAAAAAGTAGTGTTTTTTTTTGTTTTATAGTTTTATTGACTAATTTTGATGGCTGATTTCGCATTGAAATTCAGCTTACTAAAAAATTAGCCTATGCAAGACAATGCTTCCAACCCTCAACTTCCCCGTATCGGCCTTAGTCAGGGCGACTTCAATGGCATTGCATACGAAATCATGCTGAAAGCTTTTTCCGATGCCCGTATGTTTGAAACGTTTACGCCTGTCTTGTATGGCCAATCGAAAGCTTTTTCCTATTACAAGAAGAATTTCGGCATGGATAGTCCAAACTATTCATTGACGCGAGATGCACGGCAGGTAGCCGACAAGAAGTTCAACATCATCAACATTGTGGAGAACGAGTTGAAGATTGAGCCTGGCGCGCCTTCCGATACTTCAGCCGAAATGTCGGTGCTGTCGATGAAGAAAGCCACTGACGACCTTAATCACGGTGTTATTGATGCTTTGGTGATGGCTCCCGACAATCCGGTTGTGGCCAAGAGTAACCGCGATTTCCTGCTGTCATTTTATAAGGATACCGAACCTTTGCAGGTCTTGGTGAGCAGTCAGATGCGTATCGGTTTGGCTACAGGTGATGTGCCGTTGAGCACTGCACTCGAACAGATTGACATCCGTTATTTGATTGCCAAACTGACTACCCTGTCTGAAGCGTTGAAGACTGATTTTGGTATCGATTCGCCTAAGATTGCTGTCATGGGTTTGAACCCACATTCGGGTTCGCTTCCCATTGGTGACGACGAGAAGGTGGTGAAGGCGGTCGGTGATGCGCAGCATAAAGGCCTCTTTGTTTTTGGCCCTTTCTCGGCTTCGCAACTCTTTGTCACAGGTTGGTGGAAGAAATACGATGCGGTGTTGGCCTTGCATTACGAGCAAGGTGTTTTTCCGCTGAAGTTCCTGTCATTGGACGGTTATGCTTATTATTGGGCAGGCCTGCCTGTCGTGTGTGTGGCTCCGTTGCACGGACCTGCCTACGACATCGCCAACCAGAACAAGGCCGTCCCCGACTCATACCGTAAGGCGGTCTTCCTTGCCACAGATATTGTCAATCGTCGTAGAGAACAATAAACATTAATACAGCATTGTGAGATTCCCTTCGGGAATGGAGGGTCGATTCCCGTTACCTGCGGCGGCAGATAGAGCTTACGAAACGTAAACGTTACAAGCCGCCGCGCGATACATAATGATTTGCTTGCCATTCCCGAAGGGAATCTCCATGAAATCAAAAAAGGAGACCCGAAGGCCTCCTTTTTTAATTGCTCATGATGAAATGCTTACTTCACAATGAATTTCTGAGTGTCGGAACCAGCACTAATAAAGTAGACGCCGGCGTTGAGTTCGCTGATATTGATGCTGTTGGCACCCACATGACCTTCAACATTCATCACAGCTTGACCCATGATGTTGTAAATCACGATGTCAGAACTTTGGTTGAGTGTGACATTGAGTTGGTCGACAGCGGGGTTGGGATAGAGGCTCATGTGCGTATTGTGGCTCACTTCCTCTTCGATGCCATCGTAGCCTTCAAAGAGTTCCATCAGATTGAATGTAAAAGCTTGGTAGTAGTTGTCATCCGGGGTAACGTCGCCACCAGAACCGATGAGATAAGAATCGGGTTCGTTATCCATTTGGCAGGCAACCACGAGGGTGTGGCCCGTAATGGCAGCTTGCGGGTAGACGCATTCCGAAAGTGCATACATGAAGTCACAAGTGAGGTGATACATGGGAGTCCAAGTCAAACCACCGTCCATGGAAGCACGAGTGAAGAGCTTGAAGAAGGCGAGGTTGTTGGTAGCACCACCTTGATAGTGGTGGTCATCCATGCTCATCCACACAGCGACCAAGATGTCGTTATTGTCCGTGGTAACCAGAACGGGCATTTCACTAATGCCGCCATTGTAGTGGCCGTGATTGGTCATATCGTTGTCGTACAGATTGAACTCAGTGGCCTCGTATGGGTCTGCCAAAGGTTGATCATATTCGTCCAAAGGAGTGACATAGCCAATGAATTCAGGCCACATGTCGTGTGGGGCATCACCCCATAACCACCATGAGCGGTAGATGTCGTAATAAATGTAAGCGCTGTCCATGATGAAGGGCTGGCCAGGGCTCATAGGCTTTGGGTTATTGGGGTCGCAGCCAAATTCAGGAATAGCTTCTCCGTGGTATGGCATGAAGCTGTTCCAGTAGGCCACACCACCGATGCCAGGATAATAGCTTGTTGAAGAGGCATCACCAGTGCCACCGCCAATTTCATAGGCCACATGTAGGTTGCCAGCATTGTCCCACAAAGCAGAAGTCCAACGGGGATAGCAGTAACCGAGGCTTTCACCATAGTCTGCATCGATACCGGGATGGTGGTAGAATTCGGTACGGGTCCATGTGTTGCCTTCGTCTTCAGAGGTCAGGACGACACCGTCGCCACGACGGGTGTTGACCACGATGTCAAGACGGTTGCCGCCAGTGTTCTCCATGAAATAGGCATCTTGGCCACTGCCATAAGTGGGACAGTAGTCGCGTCCCAGGTAGTCGATAGTCATGTATTCATCCCAAGTGTTGCCGCCATCCAATGAACGGAAGTAGTAGAAGGGGTTAGTTTGACCGTCTTCAGTCACTTCGTTGAGGCCCGTGACGAGGATGTGGATGTGTTTGTGGTCGGGGCCGGTGCACATCACAGCAGGGAAGTGCGGGTTGTGGACAGGATCCATGATGTAGATAGGTGCCAGTGAATTGTGTGGCAAGTTGTCCTTGTCTTCGATGATGTAGACTTCGCAGGTGCTGCTTTGAGGGTTACGCGAAACCACGACGATACCATTCTCGCCATAGCGAGCGGCGCATCCAAAGCCAGTCTTGTGGTCTTCAATCAGACCAGCCGAAGTCTTCCAATCGTCTTCGTCAGGATAGTAAATAGCGATGTTAGTACCACGGTCGGTGTGGCCTTCATCGGAGGAGATTACGTAAGCCATGCCAACACAACCATCAGGGAAGGTCATGGTTAGGTTCTTCGCTGCCGTATTGGTCTGCCAGTCGTAGAAGGTGTAATCCAACTCGGTATCGGTGCGGGTCATGTTTGGCAAGTTGCTGACATGTTGGTAAATTTCGTTGCCCGTGACGGTTATTTCTTGGGCAGCGGTCATCTTTGCGTCTTTAATTGACACTTTCTGCACTTGCGAGTAGCCGCTAACGACTACCAGCAAAGCTAACGCTAAAGTAATTAACTTTTTCATTTTGAATGGATTTTAATTAGTAATAAAGTTGGTTGTCGTATTTGTTTTATGATTATTGATGGCAAAGATAATGTTTTTTATTCATTTGCGACAAAAAAGGGAGGCAATTGCCTCCTTTTTTTGTCGTATGATGTAAGCTGTCTTACTTCACAATGAACTTTTGAGTGTCGTTACCAGCGCTGATGAAGTAGATGCCAGCATTGAGCTCATTGATGTTGATGCTGTTGACACCAACACGGCCTTCGATATTCATCACGTTTTGACCCATGATGTTGTAGATCACGATGTCAGCATTTTGGCTGAGGGTGACGTTGAGTTGATCAACAGCAGGGTTAGGATAGACGTTCATGTGAGTGTTGTGGCTCACTTCCTGAACACCGACGCCAATGCCGGGGAACAGGTCGTTCAGCTCGAAGGTGAAGCCTTGGTAGAGGTTGTTGGCGCCATCGAGATCATCGCTTTGGACGAAGGTACCAGTCTCAGAGTCAGTCTGGACAGCAACCACGAGGGTCGTGCCTACCACAGCGGCTTGAGTGTAAACAAACTCGTTGAGCGACCACATGAAGTCAGTGGTGAGCTGGATTTGAGGAGCCCAAGTGTTACCACCATCGGGGGTGTAGGAAGCGAAGAGTTTGTAGTAAAAGTTGCCAGAAGTGCCATCAACGTTGTTTTCATCCATAGCGCTCCAAACGGCGACAAAGTCGGTATCGCTGCCAGGAACCTTAGCCAGCACAGGCATGGCCACGCAACCGCTGTTATAAGCGCCATGCAAGCCACGGTCTTCAATGTTGAACTCCATGACATTGTACGGATCGGGTTCTGGATTGCCTTCAGGAGTCAGAGCAGGAAGGTAGCCCATGTATTCATTCCACATCGGGTGGGTGGCATCACTCCATAACCACCATGAGGCATAGATGTCTTGGAACATGTAAGCGGAGTCCATGATGAAGGGTTGGCCAGGTTGCATGGGTTTCGGGTTGTTCGGGTCGCAGCCGAATGCGGGAAGGGTTTCACCGTGGTAAGGCATGTTCTCGCTCCAGAAAGCGACACCACCGATGGCAGGATAGTAGCTGCCAGAACCAGGCTCGCCAGCGCTGCCGTTGAATTCGTAGGCAAGGCAGAGCTCGCCGTCAGCACCCCACTGGGCGGAGGTCCAACGAGGATACATGAACCAGGTCTCACCAAAGTCGGTGTGGACGCCAGGATGATGGTAGAACTCTTTCTTTTCCCAAGTTTCACCATTGTCGTAGCTGCATAATACCATACCATCGCTCCAAGCGCTGTTGATAACGAGGGCGAGGCAGTTGTCATCGCTGGTCTCCATCCAATAGTATTCGTTGGTGCCCCAGTCAGAGCCTGACTCTTCGATATAGGGAAGGATCACTTCGGCCTTGTCCCAAGTCAAGCCGTCTGACGAACGCCAATACAATGGAGGAATGGTGCTGTCGTCGAAGTTGCCGCAAAAGAGGTGGATGTATTCACGGTTGGCACCAGAGGTCATCACGGAAGGGTGCGTATAAGACCCATTGTTGATGTAAATGGCGACTGGGGTGCTGTTCGGCGTGAGATTATCCTTGTCTTCAGCGATGTAAATGCCAGTGTTGGTGGCGGTGTGGGCAGCCACAACGATGCCATTCTCCTTGTAGCGGGCGATGGAGCCGAAACCAGTCCTTTCGCTTTCGATACGACCATCGAGAGCAATCCATTCGTCGGTGTTGGAGTCGTAGGTGCCGATTCCGGTACCACGGTCGGAATAGTTTTGATCACTAGCATAGGTGTAAGCAAAGTTAATTTTGCCGTCGGGCCAAACGATAGTCCATGTGCGAGCACCTTGGTTCGACTGCCAGTCGTAGAATGTGTAGTCGAGTTCACCGTCAGTGCGGGTCATGTTAGGCTCGCTCATCACGTTCTCGAAGCTCTCCATGCCTTTGGTGACTTGCATGGTGGCCACTTTTTGTTTAGCGTCGTTTTTCGACACCTTTCTCACTTGCGAGTAGCTAGCAGTAGCTACCAACAAAACTAATGCTAAAGTAAATAACTTTTTCATTTTGAATGAGTTTGATTAATAATTTGGTTGATAAATAATTGTTTATTCAAAGTTTATTTGGGGGCAAAGATAGTGTTTTTTCTTTATATGCAAGTGTTTTGAAACAAAAAAAGGAGGCCGTCGCCTCCTTTTTTTGTTTCAAAATCCTAAGTTGAACTTATTTCACAATGAACTTCATGGTGTTCTCAAAGCCATTGGCCTTGACAGTCACGAAGTAGATGCCGCTATTCAGTTCGCTGGTGCTGATGCTGCGGGTATTCATACCTGTGGTGATGTTCACGTTTTGGTTCATCACATTCTGACCCATGATGTTGTAGACGCTGATGCTCATTTCGGAGGCCTGAGAGGCGTTCACTTCGATGTTAAGCATGTCGCTGGCGGGGTTAGGATACAAGCGGGTGGTCGTCATCGGGTTGACAGCCTCGTTTTCTTCGACGCCCCAGGTCTCCATGCCGGGATCTTCGGGTGAAGGAGTGATCTTCACGGCAAAGATGTAGTTCTCAGTAAGGACACCCATGTTGTTGTTGTTCGGGGTGCTAGAGCCACCGGGAGCAGTGTAGTCAAGATACAGACCAATGTTTAGGTCTTCTGAATACATGACCCAGAAGGAGCCGTTCATACCTCTCGGGGCGGAAGTGGTAGGATAGACCTCGCTCAGTTCGTGCATGAAGTCGGCGCTGAGGTTGTAGCAGTTCTCAAACCAAGTTCCGTTGTGGTCTCTGGCGGTGACATAGGCACTTCTGTAGTGATGGCCTGCAGCGCTGTTGACTCTGTTCTCGGAGAGCGTGGAGTAAACAATGATCATGTCGCCATTCTCATCGATGGAGATACCAGGCATGGTGGTCTGGCAGTGTGTGCGATAGTGATAGTTGGTGTTGTCCCAAGCGTCGGTGAAGTCGACAGTGCCATCGCCGTTCTCATCAGGGGCGCTGATGACGTAGAGGTTCCTGTAGTTGTCTTCGCCGGCCATGGCCCAGATACGTTCGGCGTTCAGTGTGCTGCTGATGCCGTTGGTGCCGTTAGAAGCCATTTCGGGGAAGTTGACGTCTCCACTCCATTCGCCGAAGTTCAGGATTTCGTGCGTGCCTTGTTCGTTGGTGTAGTTTGAGTTCCAGTAGACAAGACCGTCGGTGTAAGGGAAGTAGGTGTAGGAACCGTCGTGGTCTTCACTGGGTGCCCAGCGGGTCAGGCCGAAGGCGACGTGAACGGTGCCGTAGTCATCGATGGCGATGCTACTTGAGCCATCGGGAGCCCAGATGGAGTCGGTCTCTACAAAGTAGGTGCCGTTCGTCCAGTCAACAGCGTGGCCGTAAGGGAAGTTCCAGATGGTTTGTTTCTCCCAGGTGTCGCCGTTGTCGTGCGAGATGATGTAGAACAAGTCGTAGGTGTTGGCGGCATAGAGGATGGCAATGTTGTCGCCATTGGTGGCCATCACATAGTCGTCAGCACTGATGGCGTAGTTGTATTCGCCTTCGACGTCCACCAGCGGAGGATAGGCGGGCTCGCTGAAGGTTTGGCCGCCATCGGTCGAACGATAGTAGTAGGCGAAGTTTTGCAAATTGTTGCTGCTGCTTTGCTCACAGCTCACCACGTGAACATATTGGCCATTGTGGGTGGTGGCGACTCTCGGCCAGGTGGTGTTAATAGGAGTGTCATAGATATTGGTCCATTCGCCTTGGCCTTTCACGTCTCTCTTGAAGAGGTGAACCTTGCTGCCATAGTGCGAGGCTAGGATTTCGCCTTCGCCAGCGGCAGTAATGCTCGGCCAGCCAGCGTAGGCGTCTTCGATACGCATCTCGGGTTCATCGCCAAAGCTTTCGCCGTCGAAGTAGTTGTAGCCAGTTCCACGGTTGCCGTAAGAGGTTGTGTTTGTGTTGTCCCAAGTCATAACAAAAGCAGCACTGCCGTCGTCCCAAGTGGCGATACGGTTGCCTAATGCGCTGTTGGATTGGAGGTCGTAGTAAGTGGTCATGATTTGGTACTCATCAAAACCTCTTGACGAATTGTGTTGAGCTGCCTTGGTGATGACTTCTTGTTGACCGAAGTTCATGACAGGGGCTTCGTTGCCACGCAGTACGCGAGGGCTCATCTTTACAGGCTGTTTAGCCAGGTCGCTTTTCTTAGCGACGGGTTTCTGTGCAAAGCCGGTCATGGCGACGGCCATTGCAAGTGACATGAATAGAACTTTCTTCATGATGGTTTGTTTTTAATTAGTTTGTTATGATGATTAATCTCAAATTTGGGCTGCAAATATAATCATTTTTGAAAAAAGCGGCCTTAAATTGACATATTTTTATACA
>JAEEGL016563160.1_pt1 | contig 11116 bp, 8 predicted proteins | sample 9134231 | NCBI WGS metagenome assembly JAEEGL01 (sample SAMN16246548, study PRJNA631951) | gut metagenome | biome: gut microbiome; feature: rumen; material: fiber-attached | host: Bos | place: Iran: Karaj | collected 2018-10
CGGAATGCTCGGCAGCTTGTAGCCGATGCCGTGGTCGTCCATGAGCGCCGCATTGCCGACGTAAACGCTGCGGCCGTCGATAAAGGCGCTCACGCCGCGGCCCGGAGTCTCCTCCACCTCGAGCACTTCGATATCCGACGCTGCTGCGCCGCTTGCGGCGACGATGGCTTTTGCCAGCGGATGACGGGAATGCAGCTCCGCGGCTCCCGCAAGGAAGAGCAGTTGCTCCTCGGTAACGCCGCTCGGGAAGACCTCCTTGATGCGGAACTCGCCCTCCGTCACCGTGCCGGTCTTATCGAAGACCATCGTCTCGCTCCGCGCGAAATTCTCGATGACGTCGTGCCCCTTGAAGACCACGCCGACCGCAGCGCCGCGGGCGGCGGCACAGTCGAAGGCGAGCTTGACGCTCTGCACGACGGAATAGCTCTGCGACACGGTCAGCAGGATCGCGGCGCGCAGCAGATAGCGTCTCCACTCACCCGTCAGGACAGACGGGACGATCGCAAGCAGGATCGCGCCGACGGCGATCACAGGCGAGGCATAGGTTATAATCCGCTGCAGCAGGCGCTCCTGCGATGCCTTATGCATCCACGAGTTTTCCGCTGCGCGAATGACCGCCGAGCAGACGGACTCGTCCTGTGTCACGCTCGTGCGGATGCGTACGGGTGCGGTGACGTTCACGCAGCCGGAGATCGCGGTGCTGCCGGGAACGACCGTATAGCTGCCGCTCGCATGCGTGAGCGGCGCGCTGTCGAGCACCGAGGTCCCTTCGACGACGACGCCGTCGATCGGCACGGTCGCGCCGGCGTCGACCTCGATCACGCTTCCGGCCGGGATGTCCCGCGCGCGCGTCTCGCTGAGCATGTTCATATTGACGACGTCCGCGCTTTCGGGACGCAGCGCATACAGCTCCGCGACCTTTTCGCCCTGGAGCGATTCGGCGAAGGACAGGCACAGATCGCAGATCTTCAGAAAGACCATGATCGCCGCGCCGCCGAACCAGGAGCCGCTGCAGAAGGCTATCAGCGACGCGATCGTGACGATCAGCTCGCGTCCGAGTACGATGCCCATAAAGGCCTCCTGAAAGGCCTCGAAAAGATAAGAATAGCCTGCCAGCAGGAAGGGCACGAGAAAGCTCAAAAGACGGGCGAGTCCGTTCGTGGGCAGAAAATAGACCGCCAGCAGCGAGATCAGCGCGAAAACAGCGAGCAGAAGATCCGAGGCGCTGAACCTGCGGTCCAGCGTTTTATTAAGCATGGCGCTCTGGAAGCCGTCCTCCGATTTTTCCACGCGATGCGCCGGCCGTCTGACTCTGATCTCCGGGACCCGGATCTCTTTCGGGGCGCGCGGCTCCTTCGGAGTCTTGTCCCTCCGGGGGAACAGCGGCCCTTTTCGCGCCGCGGCTTCTTTTGCGGGACGGACTCTCCCGGCAGCATGGCTTCCGCTGGCCGCGTGTTTGTTTTTCTGCGGTTTCACCGGCTGTGCAAGATGCTTTGCCATCACTCTACTCTCCTATATGCTCGATCCCCTGCGCAAGGATCGAGGAGATATGATCATCGGCGATCGAATAGCGGATGCTCTTCCCGTCGCGCCGGAAGCTGACGAGGCGTCGCTCCCGCAGCGTCTTAAGCTGGTGTGAGACCGCGGAATGCGTGAGTCCGAGACTGTTTGCGATGTCAAGCACGCACTTTTCCCCGCCGAGAAGCTCGCCGAGGATACGAATGCGCGTCTCATCCGCAAACACGCGGTAGAAGTCTGCCAGCGAAGCAAGCGACGCCTCGTCGGCGCAGAGCGCGGTCTTTGGTTCCAGCATGCAGTTGCCTCCGATCCGATATATGAGTAAGTCTTCATATTTATTTGATGATACGATATCTGTCAAAGCTTGTCAAGCTGTAAATACAAAATGTTGTGTGCCGGAAAGCATCTGACCACAAAAAATTGCAGAGCGGCAACGCCGCTCTGCAATCGACCCGTCCGATGGGACGCGATCACTTCATGCCGTTTTCGTAGGCTTCGATCATCTTACGTGTCATGTGACCCGAAAGACCGTCAACGCTCGAATTTCGTGTGGGGCATTTCTTTTTAGTCATTTGTCCCGCACGAATGTCAACAGCACACACGCTTGTAATGGCTTCTTCGCCCTCTCCCTGCAATGTTGTAGCCTCCATCTGCTCCATGCGGGCAGCCAGCTTATCCAGGTATCTCGCGGTGGTGTCACCAGTATAGATGCGTATATCCAAGCGGATCGCTCCATTCGGTTCCGGTGTGACAAATATCTTGTCTATATACTGATCTACAAAGTCCTTTGAAACGACACCCAGCGCGGCGTCACGCTGCGCCTCCAACAATCTGCGTCTGATAGTGTCGATGTGCTTTCTAAATTCCTCGTTTGACTTTTGCTGCGATTCATATTCTTCAAGCAATTCTTCCGCTTTGGCAATCTCACGCTTGATCTGAGCGAGCATCTTAATATAGTCATCATCGTCAATCTTTCCCTGCACGTTATAATCAAGCAGCTTGCTCTTTTTCTTGTTGGCCAAGTCGATGATAGCCTGTTGCTCGGAAATGCGCGTAGACAGCGTAGAATCGCGTGTAAGCTCTTTATAAATGCGGATGTATTCTTCCACCATTTCCTCTGTATCTGCCTGCGTATCGCGGAATACTTCAAGCAGAATAGGAGTTATTTCACTCTCATAGATCGGCATGGAGCGGCAGGCGTCCGCTCCGTTTTTGATTTTGCCGGAGCACACCCATTTGCTGTTTACATGGCCGTACTTGTCTTTGGACTCACGGCGATAGTAAGGAGTGCCGCACTCGGTACACCACAGCTTTCCAGTCAAGAGGTTTGCATGATTGCACATCCCTTGACGGGCTTTTACATCATTGCTACGGCGACGCAATACTTCATTCGCTTTCTCCCATAGTTCTTCGGAGACAATAGCTGGAACAATGTCGCCTGTCTCGTCCTTGAACATAACCCATTCTTCGGGCGGCAGAAACTTCTGTTTTTTAGTAAACATATCAATGACCTTGACTTTGTTACCGACATAGAAGCCCTTGTACTTGGGATTGGCGATAACATTAGCCATCGTCGTATGAGAGATTTTGTTTCCCTTATGATTGCGATAGCCTCTATTCCAGAGGATCGTTTCTATCTGCTTCATGCTGAACTCGTCAGTGGCGTACAGTTCAAACATCAGCCGCACCATTACAGCCTCGTCCTCGTCGATCACCAGCCGCTTGTTGTCCTTTCGGTAGCCGAATATACGGCTGTTGCCAAGTACGACACTTGATTTGATAGCCTGCTGGTGGCCGAATTTGATACGGCTTGACAGCTTCCGCAGCTCGTCCTGGGCAATCGAGGACATTATTGAAAGACGCAGCTCGGAATCGTCGTCAATGGTATTGATGTTGTCATTCTGGAAGAAAACAGCTACGCCATATCCGAGAAGCTGACGGGTGAACTGAATGGAATCCAGTGTATTTCGGGCAAATCGGCTGATTTCTTTCGTGATAATGAGGTCAAACTTGTCCTCGGCAGCGTCCTCGATCATTTGATTAAAATGCTCACGTTTTTTGGTAGAGATCCCCGACAAGCCTTCGTCTACATATCCGGGCACAAAAATCCATGCAGGATTTTTCCTAATCAGCGCCTCGTAGTATGCAACTTGGTTTTCAAGCGAGTTAAGCTGCTCGTCACTATCAGTAGATACGCGAGCATAGTAAGTAACTCGCAACGGAATCTCATATATGCTCTTTGTTTTTAATAGCTGTCTTATATCGTGAATATCCATGTCTATACCCCTCCGAAATCATTATATCTGTTTAGCTTGACGCGGTTAAGCTGTAAATACTGGTAAATATGTAAGCACCATTAAGGTGCTGCGTTGCTTTTTCGTACATCCTTTTCTCTCTCTACGGATGACGGCCTACGCGCATTGATGCGATTCCTCATACGGATTCGCTCTTGCTCTGTGATAAGCCCGCTTTCAAACAAAACTCTATTGTAGTAATGAAGCCAAATCTGCTCTGCTACAAAGCGTTTGTTTTTGATCGGGGCTTTGGTTTTCATCGTAGCGATAACCGTCACCTCCTGGTAGAAGTATGGTAAACGGAAATCACACTTTTTATACTATAATTGTATTAAAATATGCGATTTCTGTCAAATTTTCGGAAGGTTTATGGGTAAAATTATTTATCGTCTGTGCTGCCGACTTGAAGTACACATATAATGGCAATACCGAAAAAGCCGCCTACCATCAAGCCAAGTATAAAATTCCACATAGATTTGCCCTCTCTTTCAAAATGTGTCTCACGGTGAGACACAAAAAACGACAAAATCCGCACTCTTGGTTAGTGCGGATCGAAGGTATCACGATTTATCAAAGGCAAATAAACAGACGGCGGCAGGCTGGCCGCTCCGTAGGATATGGTTATCGTGCCTCCCTCCATTCTTATGGCGGGACGTTTGACTCTGTGACGTGCCATCAACGTAGGTATCATTATGCCCGCTTGCGGATCATGGCCGGCAGCCGTGCCATTGGCTGCATACAGCGGTGGTGTTGTTCGCTCTGCCGTCGTCCTTTTCACTTCCCGGACAATCGACGATCCCGGCGCACCCGCTGCCTGGCTTCCCGCAAGCAGAACGTATCTGCTTGCCCTATTCATTTGTCGAAATGTGTCTCACGGTGAGACACATTTTGGAGCCTCTCGGCTCACAGAAACACACCGTCGATACGATGCACTTCTGTGAACAGAGAGCCATAACAGGAAGGTGTTGGGAGGCCCTCCTGCTATGGCTGTTTATCGTTGGCCTCTTGAATATCTGGAATTTGAAATCGCGGGATTTTCGTCAGCAGCTCCAAAACAAGCTCTTGCTTCATGTCTTCATCGGTGAGGAGATAGATCATCCCGTCTGCTCCGAGGACTGGCCGTTTTGAAAGACGGTCTATGTAAGCGCTATAAAACTGGACGTATTGCAGCAGGGCGGTGGGATCACAGGAAAGGGCGCGTAGGAAGGTAGAGTAGGACGGGGTTTTATACGGCATGGTTTTCTCCCAGCATTTCTTGAAGTTTCTCCAGCGTGTTATTTCGTTGGGATGTAATGGTAGAGGCAGGACGGTTTAGCTTTTCTCCGATCTCCTTGTCGCTGTATTCCAGAAAGTAGGCCAAGTACAGCACCTCGCGGAAACGAGGCAGGAACTGTAATAAGGCGGCGGCAAGCTCCGGATCGAAAATCCTCATTTCCTGTCCGGGGCGGCCAATAGAAATGGCTTGCGAAAAGTCATATTTATCCCGGTATTGCATTGACTGCTCTACCTCCGGAGGGAGGTCTTCCAGAGGCATTTCAAATTGCTTTTGCCTCTCTGCTTCTTTATGCAAATTCCGAGCTTTGTTCCTCAACACGGTTTTGCAATAAAAGTCAAAGGCTTGCAGGATTCCTTTTTCTTGTTCGGGTGTCATTTTATTTCCCTCTCTTTCTTTGTGCTTCTATTCACCTAAAACAAAAAAAGGCTCTGAAAAAACGAAAATTCGCAAAAGTAGTCAAAACATTCTATAAAGCAATTATATCACGCTATTTTCTGCAATTTTCGCATAGCTTGTAAACAAAAAGCGCCCCGATCAAAGGGCGCTTTTGCTAATCAAATATGCGTGGACGGAGTTAGAGGCGTTCCTCCCATCAATCAAAAATGATCTGGACGATTCGGATTTCCTTTGCCCACAGTTCTTCTGCATCGGGATCTTCCAAAACAACATCAAATCTATACTTGGTGTCTCCTGCAGTTTTCTGTAAATCCTCCAGACTTGCGGCATACAGCTTATAGGTATCACCCTGTATGACAGCGGTTCGTACCTGCGTGCTTTCCCCGTAATGAATCGTAATCTCTCCAAGATAGGGCTCTGAGCCGTGAAATACCATGGCCATCTTGCCAAGTATAAAGGAGTTATCCGTCAAATCCGAGGCAGTACCCCAATAGGAAACATCTGCAAAATAGTTCTCGTTGAGGCCGATTCCGCTTTCAATGAGGCTGCCGTATTCCGGCGAAGAATCGTCTTCCGGTGTGGATGTATCCATGCTTGCAGATTCCTCCGCCGTGGCAGCAACAGGTGTTTCCTGCGCCTTTGGGGCAGGCTTTTCTCCGCAGGCGGAGAGCATGGAGCAGACCATGACCACAACAAGGATCAATAGAATTCCTCTCATGTGTAATGTCTTTTGGCTTTTCATATAGTTCTCCTTGCATTCAAAATATTGTTTTCTGTGAGAGAGGTGGATTACAGCCGATCTTCTTCCAGCTTGTGGAGTTTGCCTCTGAGGAGAATGCTTTGCAGGATTAAGGCTGCAACAAGCACGGCGCATACGATAGAGAGGACAATCACAGACACAGGCGTTTTCTGTTTGGCTTCCGTTTGGGTGTCAAGCATATCGGTCTTGACGGCTTCCTCTGCGGTGATATTGACGGGCAGTTCAAAGGAAACAGAGTTGCCGTCGTTATCCTCGCCGGAGACAGAGACCGTTCCGTCAAAGCTGCCGATTGCATTCTTCGGCGCGGTGATCGTGAGCTGCGCCTGCCTGGTTTCTCCGGGCTGGATCGTGCCGACCAGCACACTCTGGCGCTCTGTGATCCCCGGCAGGGAGATCGTGACCATAGCGTTTATAATATCGGCCTTTCCCATGTTCATGAGGGGCAGCGTCGCCGTGATGGAGTCTCCGGCCACGACGCTTTCGGCCATGCGAAGCCCGCCCTGTTCCAAACGGATCTCCTGCCGGACGGGGATGGTATAGCTGACCGAGAGCTTTGTCTCCTGCCCCAAAGACTGCCCGCTGAAATCGAAGTGCAGGCTGTGCGGTGTGACCTTTGCGGAAGAAAGCACGGTGACGGGAAAAGAAAGATCCAGACTTTCGCCGGGCATCAGATCGCCCAGCACAAGGGTGTCCAGCTCCTTCGGGAGAATGTCGCCGCTGGGATCGCCCAACGTGAGAGACAGGTTTTCAAAGCCGATGCTGCGGCTTGTATTCGTGAGTTTTACCGCAATCACGCCGTCCTCGCCCACATTCAAGCTCGATGTGTTTTCTGAAATGCTGATCTGCGCAGGCTCCGTGTTCGTCTGGCCGTCCCGGATATGAATGACCATAGGGAGGTCTGTCGTCAGCTCCTTGCCATCCGCGTCTGCTCCGCTGATACGCACGGAAATGGGGTAGTCTCCATTCGTGCGGTCAGAAAACAGGCTGAGATTGAAGCGCACCGCCCACAGGCCATTCTCCACGCGCTGCGTTCTGGCGCTCATTCTCTGCGGCTTGAACGGAGATATGTCCTCGTTGGCAACGATCAGCTCCGCCTGGATATCGCCCACGGCCTTTTCCGAGCGGATCGGGATCACCATCGTCAGACGATCCCAGGAAAGAACGGGCTCGTAGCCTTGCAGATAACACCGGCTCATGTCGTTGAAAACTATGCGTTCATCAATGGTAAAGGCGTCCGTGTTGTCTGCATAGGCGCTGGGGATCATGGCCGTGATCAAGACGGCCAGCAAAAGAATAGAAAGAATCTTTTTCATGTCACAACTCCCGAATGTTCTCAACGATACTCTGATCCAGCACGCTTTTTAGTTTCATCCGCAGCCCGGCCAGGCAGCACAGAGCGCAAAGGGCACCAAGCGCGGCCATCACAACGACCATGACCGCCATATTTGCTTTCACGTCAGCCATAAGGGAGTGAATCCACAAGGCGACGGCTATATACAGTATGACGGCCAACACAGTCCCTGCGGCTGTCGTCAAAATCATAGGAAGTCGGTAAACCTCCAACAATGCTTTTTCGTCCGCGCCGACAGCACGCAGCGTTCCGATCATACGGCTGTCAGAGCGAATGCGCCGTGCCGCGCCAGATACCTGCATAGCGACGGCCACGGTAAAGAACAGGAGCATCATACCGCCGAAAAGCGCTGACACCTTCCGGATGGAATCCACTTCCTCACGCCAGAACTGCAGCCAGTTGCGCAGCTTCATATCTCCCCGCATACCGATTCGGCTGATCCGTCCGACAAGCGCTTCCTCCGTCTCTCTATCCACATCACCGTCCAAATAAATCGTGACAGTGGTAAGATGCGTGAGATCGAAGCCCATAGCCCTTGCGCCTTTCTCTGTGGTCATGAGGCAAACTTCGTCTGTTTTGATTGGCAATCCGGCCAGAACAGCTCCTACCGTGGGTGTAGCGCTGCGGTACTCCATCTGGGAATAAGCAGACTTCCAAATGTTATAGCTTTCTTCGGCCACCGGTGTTCCGTCGCAGAGGATCTGAGCTAAATCCAGCGTCATTCCCGCGTGGAAATAGTCGTTTTCCAGCTTATAGAGCGATTCACCATGCCAACGCTCATCTGAGGAAGCGAGATACAACGGCGCGTCCTCGCTGCCGATGTTATAGACCCCGATCGTCGGGGCATACACAAGGAGCTGCTCTCCCGCGTCGATGGCTGCAATATTGATCTTACCCTCCGCAACGCGGTCGCTGTAATCAACATTCTCAAAATCCACGACATACAGCGCAAGACTGACCGGCCTGCCGGGAAGAGACAGAGCATCCACGGCTGCGCGCATCTGCTCATACGTCATATATTCGTTCCACGCAGCCACTGTGTCATAGTTCTCTGGGTCCGGTTCCGGGGGAACAGGATCGGTTTCCGCACGGGAAAGATACCCTCCGTTCACAGCGTTGAGGATGTTATAGACAACGGGTATGGGTGAATCTTCGGTACCATCCCCGTCATAGGCCGTATAGCGTGAGCCACCCAGACTGGTGAAATAAGCCGGAGCCGTTCCTTCCGGCAGAAGAAGCTCCACAAAGAGAGTGGCGTCTATGGTAGCCATTTCTACATGCGGCGTTGTGCGGAGTTGTGCGAGATCCGCTTCACTAAGCACGTTCTGGGGATCAAGGTCTGCAAAACGATAGGGCGAGGAGGCAGCCGAGCCTTCGGAATGGGCCGGGTAGAGCGTAAATGCAACTGGACGACTGCGGGCAAATTCTCCCACCGCGTCATAGACGATTTCGCCTACCATAGCCGAACACAGGAGCGCAGCCGCCACCATCAGCGCAGCGCCAGCCTGCCGCCAGGGGTGAAGCCGAAGCTGCCGCCCCGCGATTAGCCGGGTGGAACGGAAGTCTTTTCGGCTCTTAAACTTGCTTGCTTTGCGAAGAAGCGCCGTGTCGCGCAATACGCCCATAGGGAGCTGTCGAGACGCCCGCCAGAGCGGAAGCGCCGAGGAGAGCAGAATACAGAGTACCGATACCCCAACAATGGGGAGCAGCAGCCACGCGCTCGGCGCAAAGCACATTTCCTCCGGACGGATGCGGCACAGGAGCCAGCTCACGCCGACACCGAGGCCAAGTCCCAGCGGCAGCGCGATGCTGCCGAGCAGCCATGCGTCACGCCCGAAAATGGATCGGATCTGCCGCCTGGTCGCACCGACGGCGCGAAGCATACCGATCTCTTCGGTTTTCGCGGCAAGCACGCTCTCCATAGCCGAGGCGATCCCGACGCCGGTACAAAGCAGCAAGGAGCCGCCCAAAATTAGCATCATACCGATCAGCCCGACAAAAATATCCCGGTCGTAGATGCTGGAATCAACAGGCGTCACGCGCCCCTCCGCCCGGCTGACGGCCATCATCAATGCGTTTTCCATGGAGTGATGTTTGGTAATTTGCGTGAAAGTTACCAGCGGCGCATAGGTCGTTACCCGATGGATGACCGCTCGGCCATCGGGAAAGCTCTCCTCCGTGGAAAGGATGACAGACGGCCAATGAACTACCCGGCTCGTGGTGCGGAAGGTCGCGCCCGGATCTAAATTGACGGATTGCTCGTTCAGAATACCCACGATAGTAAAACTCCGCTCCGTCTCCGTTCCGTCCACGGGAAGCAGTTTCCATGTTACGGTATCACCCAGCCCGGCCTCCAGCCGCAGTTTTTCCAAAGCGTTTTGTTCTACAGCGATCTCGCCTGCTTTTTCGGGCATCCGTCCTTCCACGCAAGCGGTACACAGGATTTCCGTGCCTTCCTCGTCCGCATAGCCGAGGTACACGTCGCTGTCTTTTACCGACGCAAGAACATATTCTCGCCCGATATTTTGAAAAAGACCGCTTTGCCGAAGCTGCTCGTCCGTCAAGTTCGGATCGTCATAAATCACGCAGTCAGTATCACCGACCATGCGGCGAATGCCCTGCTGCTGAGCTTCCAGAATACCGCGGCAACAGATACTCACCGTTGTTGCAAGAAATACAGCCAGGAAGATTCCAAAGGCAAGGCTGATGTAAGTCTTGCGGTTGGCGCGGATCGAGGCGGCGGAAATGTGGTTGATACTGAGCCGCTTCATACGCTCACCGCCCCGCTGTCTTCGGCTACCTGGCCGTCCTCCAGACGAATCACGCGCTCGGCCTGCTCCGCGACGCCGAGATCATGCGTGACCATAATGAGCGTGATCCCCAGCTCCTTGCCTACGGTGCGCATGAGAGACAGCACCTCGCGCCCTGTCTTTCCGTCCAGATTGCCGGTCGGCTCGTCCGCAAACAGGATCGCGGGCTTGTTTGAAAGGGCGCGGGCAATGCACACCCGCTGCTGCTGGCCGCCGCTCATGGCGCCGGGCAGATGGGATAGTCTGTCCTCAATGCCCAGCAGCTCGATCAAGTGGCCGATGTGCTGCTCGTCCGGCTTGCGTCCGTCCAGCATCACAGGCAGCAGGATGTTCTCTTGCGCTGTCAGCTCGCGCACAAGGTTATAGCTCTGAAACACGAAACCGAAGCGACGTCGGCGCAGCACCGAAAGCTGATTGTCGTTGTAGGAAAAGAGATTCTTCCCCTGGTAGATGACCTGTCCGCTTGTCGGCCTGTCCAGCCCGCTGAGCAAATGCAGGAGCGTGGATTTGCCGCTGCCGGATTTGCCGGTGATCGCGGTAAAGGAGCCCTGCTCAAACGCGAGACTCACGTCCTGCAGAGCGTGAACAGGCGCGGCGGCACTTCCGTAGGTCTTGGTCAGATTTTCACAGCTGATAATGTTCATATCATTCCTCCAGCGTCAAAGCAAGGCAGCGAGGTCATGTGCCGACGCAGGCGCCGTCACATCGACC
>JAEEGL010012371.1_pt1 | contig 11115 bp, 8 predicted proteins | sample 9134231 | NCBI WGS metagenome assembly JAEEGL01 (sample SAMN16246548, study PRJNA631951) | gut metagenome | biome: gut microbiome; feature: rumen; material: fiber-attached | host: Bos | place: Iran: Karaj | collected 2018-10
CGGTGACCTCGGCGCCCATGGCACGGAAGCCTTTGACGTGGAGGTCGATGGGGCGCACGCCGAAGTTGCAGCCGCCGGGCATCGCCACAGTGGCCTCGCCGAACCGGCCCAGCAGGGCGCCCACCAGATAATAGCTGGCGCGGATGCGGCGGGCCAGTTCATAGGAGGGCTTGGTGGAATGGATGCTGCGGCAGTCCAGCTCCACAGCGTGGCGATTCAGCACCCGGACCTTGGCGCCCAACTCCTCCAGAATGGAGAAGAACAGGGTCACATCGCTGATCTGGGGCACGTTTTCGATGCGGCAGACGCCGTCCACCAGCAGGGCGGCGGGAATGATGGCAACGGCGGCGTTCTTTGCGCCGCTGACGGTGATCTCTCCAAACAGGGGATGACCGCCGTGGATCACGTATTGGTTCATAAAGATACCTCGCTTCCGGTTGGAAATGGTTAATAGTATCTTGCCCGTCGCGGGTCTGCTTCATGCAACAAATTGCGCCGGACAAGGAAGACGTCACAGGATCGCTTGACATAATGCGACAAATATCGCATGGCGATACAAAATAAGTATACCACATTTTTCCGCAAAAGCAATGGGGAGCTGCGAATTCCCAAAAAGAAAAAGCAGAGGACCTGATACTGCCCTGACCACGGGAAAATCAGACAAAAAGGGAGCGCCGAGAAGGCGCTCCCATCAACTTGATCACGCATTTATTACGGAGTCAATTGGAATCCTCGTTCTTCCACCATGCCGCCCGCAGAAGAAGACCGGCACCGATGGCTGTGGGTACCAGCATCAGCAGCAGGTCCAGCAGAGAACCCACAAAGGTCAGATGCGTGCCCAAAATCAGCAGCAGAACAAGCAGTGCCAGCAGGACCGGGATCATGATTTTGGCGATTTTATTCTGCGTGGCAACATAAATGACGACGTCCAGAAGGAGAAGTGCGATAACGATGCCGCCGGTAGAGATGTCGTTCCATATCCGGTAAAAGCCCCATGAGTAGACCCGGACGGTCTTAAAAAACATAAAGACGCCGACGGCGACCAGGGCAAGTCCGATCAGAGTAAATGTGGCTTTTTTGCTCATGGAAACTGCCTCCTTTATCCGCTGAGATTGATGTACATATTACCACAAAATGGACGCAAAGACAAGAGGTGACGTTTTTTTCGGGCGGCGTCCGGATCAGGGAGTCCAGACCCAGCGATAATGGCCCGTCACAGCGGAGCGCATGATCTGGTCGGCCTCCACAGCATCCTCCACGCTGTTGCCGTGATGAATGATCCAGGGGATGCCATCAATGCGGCGCTTATCTGAGCAGATGGCGATATGATCGCTGCTGCCGAAGGTAACGATGTCGCCGGGCTGCCACTGGGCCGGATCGTCAAAGTCACAGGTCAGCACCAGAGCGTTGGCCCGGAAGAACCTGTCCAGATTGCTGACACGGCGAAAGTCAATGTTGGGATCGGGAGTGGTAATGTTATCGTATCGCCCGGGATAGGCGGCAATGTCGGCGTCCACCAGATCCTTCAGCTCATACCCGGCAGCCCGGAACGCCTGCCAGACCACGTCCGTGCAAACGCCGTAGCCGTCATCCGGATAGCCGCCTACGTAGTATTGGCTCTTGTAATGGGGATCCGTGGCGATATAGTCCCGTGCGCCCAGCATGATGTCGTGCCAGTCGTCCACACCGTCTCCATCGGCATCCGTGGGGCTGCTGAGTTCCTCGATGCCAAGCTCCCGGGCGGTATAGGCGCGGCGGGGGAGCTTCCACCACAGCAGTCCGCCCACCACCGCGGCAATGAGCAGGAGCAGTATGACCAGCAGAGCGGGTTTCCATCGTCTGTTGTTTGCGGGTACCTGCGTCATAAAAAGCATCCACCTTTCTTGTTTACATAATCATACCACATCGGGGAACTGCAAACAAGGGGGGAGAGGTGAAACCGTGAAAAAATACGTCCGGGGCGGTTGCCCCGGACGTATTGGTTGGGATCGTTATTTCTGTGTGGGCATCTTCCACCCGTTGTGATCGGTGTGGAGCAGATGATGGGAGCGTTTGCCCAGCGGAGCGGTAAGATACTCCTGATACAGAGCAATAACGTCGGGATTCTCGTGGGAGAAACGGAGCTTCTCGCCCTTGTCGATGGCCCACAGGATCTTGCCGCGCTCGTCGGCCAACTCCTGACCGTCGTGGATGGGCTGGCCGCCGCCGCCGGCGCAGCCGCCGGGACAGGCCATGACTTCCACGAAGTCGTATGCCGCGCGGCCCTCCTCCAGGGCGGTCATCAGGCGGCGGGTGTTGGCAAGGCCGCTGACCACCGCCACGCGGACGTTGCCGGCGCCGGGGATGGCGAAGGTTGCCTCTTTCCAGCCCTCCATACCGCGGACATCCTGGAAGGCGTCGGGATCGGGATTGGAGCCGGTGACCAGATAGTAGGCGCTGCGAAGGGCTGCGTCCATCACGCCGCCGGTGGAGCCGAAAATGACAGCGGCGCCGGTGCCGGTGCCCAGAGGGGAGTCAAACTCCGTCTCTTCCAGCACGGACGGGTCGATCTGCTCACTGCGGAACAGACGCACAATCTCGCGGGTGGTAAGCACCACGTCCACATCGGGGTCGCCGCAGGCATCGGTCATGGTGGGCAGGGCGCACTCCGCCTTTTTGGCGGTGCAGGGCATCAGAGACACCACAAAGATCTTGTGGGGATCCACGCCGATCTTCTCGGCAAAATAGCTCTTGGCCACGGCGCCGAACATCTGCTGGGGAGACTTGGCGGTGGAGAGGTTGTTGGTGTAGGAGGGGAACTGCCCCTTCAGGAACCGTACCCAGCCGGGGCAGCAGCTGGTGAACATGGGCCAGGTATAGCGGTCGCGGTGGGTGAAGCGCTCAATGAACTCGCTGCCCTCTTCCATAATGGTCAGGTCCGCGGTGAAGTTGGTGTCAAACACGTAGTCAAAGCCTATCTGCTTGAGGCCGGAGACCATGCGTTTGGCCGTGGCGAACTTGGGATCCAGGCCGAAATACTCGGCCCAGGCGGCGCGGACGGCGGGGGCCATCTGCACCACGGTGACGGTATCGGGATCAGCCAAGGCATCTAACACCACGTCGGTGTCGTCCCGCTCCTGGAGACCGCCCACGGGGCAGTGGGTGATGCACTGGCCGCAGAAGGTACAGTCGGACTCGCCCAAATGACGTGCTCTGGATACGCCTACGGTGGTGCGGGAGCCGGTACCCATCACGTCCCAGATGCCCATGCCCTGGATCTTGTCGCACACCTGGATGCAGCGCATGCACTTGATGCAGCGGTTCTCAAAGCGGACCACAGGGTTGGAAGTGTCGTCGGGAGTATGGCTCAATTCGGTGATGTAGTGGTTTTCCAGCAGATTGCAGTCGTTGCAGAGCTTTTGCAGCTTGCAGTTGCCGCTGCGGGTGCAGTTGGTGCACTTCACATCATGCTGGCTCAGCAGCAGCTGCAGATTGACTCGCCTGGCTTCCCGGACGCGGGGGGAGTTGGTGTGGACCACCATGCCCTCACGCACCACGTTGTCGCAGGAGGGGACCAGCAGATCCTGGCCCTCCACCTCAACCATGCACACGCGGCATGCGCCGATCTCGTTGATGCCCTTGAGATAGCACAGCGTGGGGATGTCCAGATGGATGGAGCGGGCCGCGTCCAGAATGGTGGTACCATCCGGAACGGTGACGGTTTTCTTGTCGATGGTCAGCGTTACCATTTTGTCGTCCTCCCTCCCTTGAAAATGCCGTAGCCGAAGTGGTCGCAGCGCAGGCAGCGGGATGCCTCGGTGCAGGCGCCCTCGCAGGTCAAGCCGATCTCAATATCCTCAAAATCGTGCTTGCGCTCGCCGGCCTCGCGCTCGGTGGTGTCGATGCGGCCGTGGGGAGGCCGGTTGCTCAGCTTGGGAGCGGGGATGTCCACGTCCACGGTGATCTCGTGGTGGAAGCCCAGATGCTCGTCGATGTTGGCGGCGGCCACCTTGCCGGCGGCAATGGCGCGAATGGCGGTAGCGGGGCCGGTGACACAGTCGCCGCCGGCGAACACACTGTCCATATCGCCCACCTGGGAGCTGCTGGCGGCCACGAAGGTGCCCCGCTTGACGGGCACACCGGACTGCTCGAAGCCCTGGATCTCAATGCCCTGGCCAATGGCCACCACGATGATGTCGGCGGGGATGCGGACCTCGTCCAGATCGGCCTTGCCGGGCTTGGGACGACCGGCCTTGTCCGCCTCGCCGATCAGCTGAGGCTGAACGATCAGGGCCGTGGCCAGACCTGTTTCATCAGACTCGATGCGCACGGGAGCGGCCAGCGTCATGATCTCTGCGCCCTCGGCCATGGCGCCCGTCACCTCATCGGGCAGAGCGGTCATGTCGTCGATGCGGCGGCGGTACACACAGGTAACCTTTTCCGCACCCAGACGGATGGAACTGCGTGTGGCGTCCATGGCCACGTTGCCGCCGCCGATGACCACCACTTTCATGCCGGTGAAATCGGGCATGCGGTCATCGCCGATGGAGCGCAGCATCTCCACGGCGGAGATGACGTTGCGGCTGTCCTCACCGGGGATGCCGGTCTTTTTATCCTGATGCGCGCCGATGGCGATATACAGGCAATCGTACTCCTTCTGGAGCTGTTCAAAGGTGATGTCCTTGCCCACAGTGACACCGGTATGTACCTCGATGCCGGTAGACAGAATGGAGTTGATCTCCTTGTCCAGCATGTGGCGGGGGAAGCGGTAGGCGGGGATGCCGTAGCGCAGCATGCCGCCCAGCTTGGCTTTCTCTTCGTAGACGGTGACGTTATGTCCCATGAGCGACAGGTAATAGGCGCAGCTCAGGCCGCTGGGGCCGCCGCCGATGATTGCTACCTTTTTGCCGGTAGCCTCCGCACGGGGCGGATTGGGCACGTCACCCACGTGATCCACCGCATAGCGCTTCAGGCCGCGAATATTGATGGCGTCGTCGATCATGCGGCGGCGGCACCGGGCCTCGCAGGGGTGTTCACAGATGTAGGCGCAGGCAATGGGGAACGGGTTGTCCTTGCGGATCAGGCGCACAGCGTCCTCGTTGCGGCCCTCACCAACCAGGGCCATGTAGCCGGGGATATCCACACCGGCGGGGCACATGGTCACGCAGGGGACCGGCAGCTGCAATCCGGCCAGGCACCGGTGATGCTGGATGTGCTCCACGTAGTCGTCGCGGAAGCCCTCCAGTCCGTCCACCACAAGCCGGGCGGCGTCACGACCGATGGCGCAGTCAGCGGTGTTGACAATGGAGCGCGCGGTCTTCTCTATGATGGACAGTGTCTCCATGGTGGCGGTGCCATCCAGCACCTTCTCGATGAGGGTGGAAAGCTGTCCCAATCCGATGCGGCAGGGTACGCATTTGCCGCAGGTCTGGGCGTGACACAGACGCAGAAAGCTCAGCGCCATATCCACGGGGCACAGGCCGGGAGGACTGGCGGCAATGCGCCGCTCCACGTCGCGGTAGAGGTTATCCACCACGGTTTGGGCCCTGCTGGGGGTTTTGATGTCTAATCTGCTCAAGGGGCCAACATCTCCTTTCGTCCACGTCCGGAAGAGATCCGGCGCAGACAATAATAGTTAATTCTTTAACAAAATATAGAATGGCACAAACATAGAAGTTAGTCAATGATAATTGTAGAAAATTGTGAGATATTCATAAAAAAACCCGCCCGCGTTCAGCGGGCGGGGAGGAGGGAGCAGATACTTATCTGTCGCGCCAGGTGGCGGGATTCAGCAGCACAAGAAGCGGCAGCAGTTCCAGACGCCCCATCAGCATCTCCAGGGCCAGCACCAGCTTGCTGAGAAAGGACAGTGCGCTGAAATTGGACATGGGGCCAAGGGCGCCCAGACCGGGACCGACGTTGCCGATGCAGGTCAGGGAGGCCACGAAGGACTCCTGAAATCCCAGGTTGTCCCAACTGACCACCAGAGCACCGGCGATCAGCACCAGCAGATAGGCGGCCAGGAAGCTGTGGCAGGAGGATACAACGGTTTCGTTGACCACCTCGCCGTCCATGGTGATGACGGACAGGTGCCGGGGATGGACGATGCGACCCAGCTCCCGGCGGAGACTTTTCAGGTGGATCAGGATGCGGGAAACCTTCACGCCGCCTGCGGTGGAGCCGGCACTTGCGCCGATAAACATCAGCATGGCCAGCAGAATCCGGCTGAAGGAGGGCCACAGGGCAAAATCCCGGGTGGCGTAGCCGGTGGTGGTCATGATGGTGACCACCTGGAAGGACGCATCAGTGATCGACTGCCCCAGCGGAGCGCCGGTTTGGACGCAGAGGTTCAGGCACACCAGAGCGATGGCGCCCAGAATGAGGCCGGTATAGAGCCGCAGCTCCTCACTGCGCAGAACCTGCTTCCACTGGCCCCGGAGAGCGGCATACAGCAGGGCAAAGTTCACGCCCGCCAGGAACGTGAATATGGTCACAATCCACACCACGGCAGGAGAGCCGTAGCTGGCAATACTGCTGTTGCGCACAGAGAAGCCGCCGGTGGCGATGGTGGTAAAAGCGTGGTTCACAGCGTCGAACCAGCTCAGTCCCGCGATACGAAGGGCGACGGTTTCTCCCAGGGTCAGTCCCACGTAGATACCGTAGAGAATCTTGGCGGTCTGGCCAACCTTGGGAACCAGCTTGCTCTTGATGGGGCCGGGGCTCTCCGCCCGCATCAGGTGCACGGCGCCGTCTCCCAGCCGGGGCATCAGGGCCAGAAACATCACCAGCACGCCCATACCGCCCATCCACTGGGTCTCCGACCGCCAGAACAGCACACCCCGGGGCAGATGCTCCACCTCGGGGAAAATGGTTGCGCCGGTGGTGGTGAGGCCGGAGATGGTCTCGAACAGGGCGTCCACGTAGTGGGGGATGGCGCCGCTGATCACATAGGGCAGCGCGCCGAATGCGGAAAGACCCAGCCACGCCACGGCAACGGACAGATAGCCGTCCCGCCCCTGCATCTGATCCCTGTTGCCGGTCCGCAGCCGGGAGAGACAGAAACCGAGTACGGCACAGGCCAGAGAGACAATGGCAAAGCTGCTCCATGCACTCTCCCCGTAGTACAGGGAGATCCCCGTGGGCAGCAGCAGTCCGCCGGCCTCCACCAGCAGGATGTATCCCAGTATTTTGAAAATCAGACGAAAATTCATGGCATTTCCTCTCCGCTGAATAATACCTCATTCTGCATTATAGCCCCCCTGCCGGGAACCTGTCAAGAACCGGACTTCCGGGCTGGAAAACCCGGTGTTTACATTGAACGCCCGGGACGATATAATGGGTAAACAAAAAGGGGAGGTGATGGGAGGATGCGGGGAAGACCGGTAACGTGCTGCTTCAGCGGCTACCGACCGGAGAAGCTGCCCTGGGGCGCGGAAGAAAACGATCCCCGGTGCGCCGCGCTGAAGCGCCGGCTGCGCCACGCCATTCAGGCCGCAGTGGACGAAGGGTACTGCCACTTTATCTGCGGCATGGCCCGCGGCGTGGATCTCTACTGCTGCGAGATCCTGCTGGAGCTGCGGGATGAATACCCCATTACCGTAGAGGCTGCCATCCCCTGCCTCACCCAGGCGGAGACGTGGAGTGCAGCCGAGCGGGAGCGGTATGACCGCCTGGTGGCCGCGTGTGACGTGGAGACTGTGGTGCAGGAGAACTACACCCCCGGCTGTATGCAGCGGCGCAACCGCTACATGGTGGATCACGCCTCACTGCTCATCGCCGTGTTCGACGGACAGGAGGGCGGCACCCGCGCCACCATTCAGTACGCCCTGGAGCGGGGACTGGATATCGTGGACATCCCCCCGGTGCTGGAATAAGGAACCACAGGCCGCCCGTGACGGGCGGCCTTTTCCATGCCCGGCCCGCTTGACGCAAACGCCGCGAAGGGTTACAATAGCCCGGAGCGAAAAAAACGCAAAGGAGACGATTTTTCATGAGAAAGAAAGCATTCAAAGCGGAATCCAAACGGCTGCTGGATCTGATGATCAACTCCATCTACACCCACAGGGAGATCTTCCTGCGGGAGATCATCTCCAACGCCTCGGACGCCATCGATAAGCTGTGCTATCTGAGCCTGACCGATGACAAGGTGGGTCTGAGCCGGGACGATTTTCAGATCACCCTGACCCTGGACAAGGACAATGGAACACTCACCGTCAGCGACAACGGTATCGGCATGAGCGACACGGAACTGGAGAACAACCTGGGCGTCATCGCCAACAGCGGCTCGCTGAAGTTCCGCCAGGAGCTGGACGAGGCCGCCCAGAGTGAGACGGACATCATCGGCCAGTTTGGCGTGGGCTTCTACTCCGCCTTTATGGTGGCCGACCACATCACCGTGGTGACGAAGAAGTACGGCGAGGAGCAGGCCTGGCGCTGGGAGTCCTCCGGCGTGGACGGCTACACCGTGGAGCCCTGCGAAAAGGACACCGTTGGCACCGACGTCATCATGCACATCAAGCCCGACGGGGAGGAAAAGGACGAGTTCAGCCGGTATCTCCGTGAGTACACCATCCGCGAACTGGTGAAGAAATACAGCGACTATATCCGCTTCCCCATCCGCATGCGGATGCCCCATTCCGTGAAGAAGGAAGGCACCCCCGATGACAAGCCGGAGTACGAGACCGTCTATGAGCTGGAGACCCTCAACTCCATGGTGCCACTGTGGCAGCGGAAGAAGAGCGAGGTGTCCAAGGAGGAGTACGACAAGTTCTATCAGGAGCGCTTCGGCGAGTTCGCACCGCCCCAGTCGGTGATCACCGTGTCGGCGGAGGGCGCCGTGACCTATAAGGCGCTGTTGTTCATCCCCTCCAAAATGCCCGGCTTCTACGGCACCGATGAGTTCCAGCCGGGACTGCAGCTCTACAGCTCCGGCGTCATGATCATGGACAAGTGCGCCGATCTGCTGACAGAGCCGTTCAACTTCGTCCGCGGCGTGGTGGAGTCTCCGGATTTGAGCCTGAATATCAGCCGCGAGCTGCTGCAGCATGACCGCCAGCTGAAGATCATCTGCTCCAATCTGGAGAAGAAGATCAAGGCCGAGCTGGAGCGGATGCTCCGGGACGAGCGGGAGGAGTACGAGAAGTTCTACCGCAACTTCGGCCGCCAGCTGAAGATCAGCGCCATCAACGAATACGGCGCCCGGAAAGAGCAGCTTCAGGACCTGCTGCTGTTCTACTCCTCCAGTGAGAAGAAGCTGGTCACGCTGGGCGAGTACGCAGACCGGATGAAGCCGGACCAGAAGTACATCTACTATGTCCCCGGCGACAATGTGGACGCCATCGACCGCATGCCCCAGACGGAGCTGCTGAAGGATCATGAGATGGAGATCCTTTACTTCACCGACCGGCCCGACGAGTTCGTGGCCGACATGTTCCGCACCTATCGGGACAAGCCCTTCCGCTCCGCCGTGGACGGCGATCTGGAGCTGCCCGGTGAGGAGAAGAAGGAGGAGACCGGGGATTATCAGGAGGACTTTGCGTTCATCAAGGAGACCCTGGGCGACAAGGTGACGGAGGTGAAGGCCTCCACCCGGCTGAAGACCCACCCGGTGTGCCTCTCCAGCGGCCAGGGCATCACCTTTGAAATGGAAAAGTACTTTACAGCCGTCCAGCCGGATCTGGGCATGAAGGCCCAGCGGATTCTGGAGATCAACGTGGATCACCCTGCCTTCGTGACGCTGCGCACCACCCGCATCACCGACCCGGAGAAGGCGAAGAAGTATGCCCAGATCCTCTACAATCAGGCCCTGCTGATCGCGGGACTGCCCATCGACGATCCAAGCGGCTATACCGACCTGCTGTGCAGCCTCTGGAAGTGAGAGGGAAAATATGTTCAACAAGCACGATATCTCCCGCGACGCATGCCAGCTCTTCGGCGAGCAGGCCCACTGCGGCTACGACTGGTGGTGGCACTCCTTCACGGGTCACCACGCCGTGACAGGGGAGGAGAAGGCGTTTTTCATTGAGTTCTTCCTCTGCAATCCCGCTCTGGGCGGTGACAAGCCGGTGTTCGGACAGCTGCCGGAGAACAGAGAGAATGGCGTGAAGCCATCGTATCTCATGGTGAAGGTTGGGTCATGGGGCGCCGACGCCGCCCAGCTCCACCGCTTTTTTGGCTGGAACGAGACCAAGGTGGAGTGGGGCGTGCCCTTTGCCGTGTCCGCCGCTGACTGTTCTGTCACCGAGACGGAGACCAAGGGCGCCATCTGCGTTTCGCCGGAGGAAGCCGCCGCCCATCCGGAGTGGATGTGTGAGAGCGGCTCCATGAGCTGGGATCTGAAGATCGACAAGCAGATCGCCTTCAACGTGGGCTACGGTGCCGACAAGCCCATGCGGGAGGTTCAGGCATTTGAGATGTTCTGGCACGCCGAGGGCATGAAATCCGCCTATTCCGGCACGGTGACGTGGAATGGCCAGCCTTATATCATTACACCGGAAACCTCCTACGGCTATGCCGACAAGAACTGGGGCAAGGACTTCACCTCCCCCTGGGTGTGGATCAGCTCCTGTAACCTCACCAGCGAGCTGACGGGCAAAAAGCTCACCGACAGTGTCTTTGACATCGGCGGCGGACGGCCCAAGGTGGGCCATCTGGCGCTGCCGCGAAAGCTGCTCTCGGCCTTCTGGTACGAGGGCACGCCCTATGAGTTCAACTTCTCCAAGGTCTGGACCCACACCCATACCGAGTTCGAGTGCCACGAAACGGAAACGCAGATCGTATGGCACGTGGAGCAGACCAACCGTCACGACCGCATGGTGACGGACCTCACCTGCGAAAAAGCGGATATGCTGCTGGTGAACTACGAGGCGCCCAACGGGGAGAAGCGCCACAACCGGCTGTGGAACGGCGGCAATGGCCGGGGCACGGTGGAGCTTTACCACAATGGTGAGCTGGTGGACCGTATCCGAGTAGAGAACGCCGGCTGCGAGTATGGGGAGTACAGCGAGTGACGTGTATTTCACGCAGTGCTGAAATGACGAAGAAACCTCTTTTGTCTGCCAGGACAAAAGAGGTTTCTTTGATGGCTAAGACTGCGTAAAAGAACACCCAAGCATAGAAAGAACGCGTAAAAAGTGC
>JAEEGL010873233.1_pt1 | contig 11115 bp, 9 predicted proteins | sample 9134231 | NCBI WGS metagenome assembly JAEEGL01 (sample SAMN16246548, study PRJNA631951) | gut metagenome | biome: gut microbiome; feature: rumen; material: fiber-attached | host: Bos | place: Iran: Karaj | collected 2018-10
AGGAAGCGCACGAACAGGTGCTGCTGAATGAAATGAGAAAGCTGGGGATCCTCTGATGAACGGTATTGAAAGCGAAAGTCCGCTTCGGATCATCGTCAACGGCGCCGCGGGCGCGATGGGACAGATCCTCTTAAGAAAGATCGCGTCTTCTGGCGATCTTACGCTTGCGGCAGCCGTAGACGTCGCGGGACTTCCCGGCATGTACAAAGATCTTTACGAAGTCACGGAAGACGCGGACGTTTTGATCGACTTTTCATATCACGCCGCAACGCCGCATCTTTTAAAGACAGCAGTCGAAAGAGGCCTTCCGTCCATCATCTGCACGACGGGGCACACCGAAGAAGAACGTCAGGCGATCCTTGACGCTTCCTCTTCAATTCCGGTCTTCTTTTCGGCAAACATGTCTTTAGGCGTCGCGCTTCTTAACAAACTCGTGCGCGAAGCCGCGGCAAAGTTTGCAGGAGACGCCGAGATCGTCGAGACGCATCACAAGAGGAAACTTGACGCGCCGTCAGGCACGGCGCTTGCTCTGGCAAAAACGATTCAGGGCGCCCGTCCGGGATCGGAGATCGTCTGTGGCCGTTCGGGGCAGAAAAAGCGCGATGCGCGCGAGATCGGGATCCAGTCGGTCCGCATGGGCAATATCGCGGGCATCCACGAAGTCTTTTTCGGAACGGACACGGAGACTTTGACCTTAAAGCACGAAGCGCATGACCGCGGCGTCTTCGCGGACGGCGCGCTGGAAGCCGCCCGTTTCCTTTTTGGAAAACCGGCCGGCCTTTACGGCATGGACGATCTTCTTGAAGACTGAACAAAGAAGGAATAAAAGAAGCCTGCATAAAGACGCGCGTCCTTTACGGACCGCGCATCACAGCATGAGGAGGACAAAATGATCAGAACAGCCATCGTCGGTTACGGAAACTTGGGACGCGGCGCGGAAGCCGCCATCGCGGCAGCTCCTGACATGGAACTTACCGCCGTTTTCACGCGGCGCTCTCCCGAAACACTGAAGATCTGCACGCCCGATGTGCCGGTCTATGCCTATGATGAACTTCCTGCAAAAGCAAAGGACATCGACGTCGTGATCCTGTGCGCGGGATCCGCTACCGACCTTCCCGTCATGACGCCCGAAGTCGCGAAGATCGTCACCGTCGTCGATTCGTTCGACACGCACGCGCACATCCCGGAACAGTTTTCATCCGTTGACAGCGCCGCAAAGGAAGGCAAAAACATCGCCGTCATGTCGACGGGCTGGGATCCCGGCCTGTTCTCGATCGCCCGCCTCTACGCGAACATCGCGCTTCCTGCGGGAAATGATTACACGTTCTGGGGCCGGGGCGTCTCACAGGGCCACAGCGACGCGATCCGCCGCATCCCCGGCGTCATCGACGCGCGTCAGTACACGGTGCCGATCGAAAGCGCCGTGGAACGCGTAAGAGCCGGCGAGGATCCTTCGCTTACGACCCGGGAAAAGCACCTTCGGGAATGCTACGTCGTCGCTGAGGAAGGCGCGGATCTTGACGCGATCCGTGAAGCGATCGTCACGATGCCGAACTATTTTGCCGACAACGACACGACCGTCGAATTCATCACCGAGGAAGAGCTCTTAAGGGATCACGCAGGCCTTCCGCACGGCGGTTCGGTGATCCGCTCCGGAAAGACCGGCTGGAATCAGGAGTACCGCGATACCGTGGAATTCTCGCTGAAACTGGATTCGAACCCGTTCTTCACTGGCTCCGTCATGGTGTCCTGCGCGAGGGCCGCGTACCGCATGCACGCCGAAGGCCAGGTCGGATGCCGCACGATGTTCGACATCCCGCCCGCGTATCTTTCGCCGCTTTCAGGCGAAGAGCTCAGGGCGCATCTTTTGTAAGATTGGCGGCAGAAAAAACCGCGTGCTTTAAACAGACCTTTCAGAAAGAGGTTTCCGATGCTATACGATCATCTCCGTGTCTCTTCAGACGGGCATCTTCTGATCGACGGCGCCGACACCGTTGAACTTGCCGATACGTTCGGCACTCCGCTCTACGTCCTGTCGGAGGACCGCGTCAGAAGAAACTGCAGGCTCTATACGGAAGCCTTCCGGGAGTATTTCCCGGAAGGATCAGAAGTGCTGTTTGCCGGAAAGGCGCTCTGCTTCAAGGGGATCTATCCCGTCATCGAAAGCGAGGGGCTTTCCGCGGACGTCGTGTCCGCAGGCGAGATCCATACCGCGCTTTCCGCAGGATTTCCCGCAAAAAAACTCTATTTCCACGGGACGAACAAGACGGACAAAGAGATCCGCTTCGGTCTTGACAGACACGTCGGGACCTTCGTCGTCGACAACTTCGATGAACTTGAGGCGCTTGAAAAAGAAGCCGGAGACCGGGGGATCGTGCAGGACGTTCTGCTTCGCGTGACAGTCGGGCTTGACCCGCATACGCTTGAAGCGATCAATACGGGAAAAGTCGACTCCCAGTTCGGTACGCCGATCGAAACAGGCGCTGCTTTGCACTTCCTTCAAGAAGCGCTCAAAAAAAAGCATCTGAACGTATTGGGGTTCCACAGCCACATCGGCTCCCAGATCTTTGATTGCAAGCCGTTCTGCGACCAGCTCGATATTTTACTTGCCTTTTCTGATAAGACCCGCGAAAAGGCCGGTTTTACGCCTTCTGTGCTCAATTTGGGCGGCGGCTTCGGCGTGCCTTACGTTCAATCCGATCCTCATGTCGACATCCGGGAAAACATCCGGAAGATCGCTTCGCATCTTAATGAAGGACTTTTGAAGTACGGTCTTCCTCCTGTTCGCATCCTGATGGAGCCCGGACGCTCGATCGTCGCCGACGCGGGGCTTACGCTCTACACGGCCGGAGGACTGAAGACGATCGAAGGATACAGAAGCTACGTGACGATCGACGGCGGCATGACGGACAATCCGCGCTACGCGCTCTACCGCTCGGCCTATACGGTCTTAAGCGCGTCCAGGATGAACGAGAAAGCGGACTTTTTGTGCACGGTCGCGGGGCGCTGCTGCGAGTCCGGAGACCGGATCGCGGAAAACGTCCTGCTTCCGAAGCCCAAAAGAGGCGACCTGATCGCCGTTCTGACGACCGGTGCCTACAACTACTCCATGTCGTCAAACTACAACAGGATCCTGCGCCCTGCGCTTGTCATGTTAAAAGACGGGAAACCGCGTCTTTTAATCAGGCGTGAAACGTATGACGATCTTCTCGCAAGAGAATTGTAAGATCCTTAAAGAAAACAAAAACACTTCACTTAAGACGAGCACCCTCCTTACCGGACAGCCGGCAAAAAGGGTGCTCGTTATTCTTGCTTTCTTTTTTATGCTGACGGAAGATGTCCTCTTCCTTTCCGGCCGTGTCCGCGCCTCACAGGATCTTATGCCGGATGTGCTTGAAGTTGCCGATCGTGTCGGAGACTGCAGAGACCGTCGCGAAGGTCCCGGGATACTTCTCGATGATCTTCCGAAGCTTCGCGACCTGGTACTTGTGGCAGACGCAAAGCAAAAGATCCGTGTCCTTTCCGGAATACATGCCCTTTGCCGGGATCAGCGTCGCCGTATGTTTCAATTCAGTGATGATCTCATGAGAGATCGCGTCGTAATCCCGCGTGATGATCTCGAACTTGACCTGCTCCCTGAAGCCCCTGATGATCGAATCACCGACCCGCGTCGTTAAAAACGCGTAGACGATGCAGAGCACCACAGGCTCGATGTTGTAATCGTAGACGAAGTAGGACGCGCCCGCGACGACGGCGTTCAGCACGAAAATGACGCTTAAGACTTCCTGTTCGGGATGGGACTTGTGGTAAAGGGCCGCGACGACGTCCGTTCCGCCGGTGCACGCGTTCTGTCTGATGACCGTTCCGTAGATGAAGCCGTTGATGACGCCCGCCGCGACAGGCGCAAGGATCGTGCTGGTCCCGTTTTCGGTCTTGTAGGCAAAGGCGGACAGATCGACGATCCTGTATCTTAACAGAAGGAGGCCTGCCGAGAACACGATCGTAAAGACCGTGGTCTTCAGCGCGAAATCCCTGTCCAAAAAGATAAAGGCGAGAATACAGAGAGGAGCGTTTACGATCAGCGTCATGTATCCGACCGAGAAGTCCAGTTTGTACTGGATCATCGTGGCGATGCCGCTGATGCCCGTCGGGGCAAACGCGTTCTCGAAAATGAAGATCTGATAGTTCACCGCCATCAGAAGGGCCATGACGACGACGACCGCCATGCTTTTAAACTTTGATGCCATCTTTTTAAAAACTCCGAAAAAGACTGCCGGATCAGCCGGCTCATGCATTATAAACCCGGAGCGAAGGAATGTAAACCGGAACCGAAAGAAAAACGTTTCGTATCCTGCGCGTGCGCCATAGTGTAAAATATTTGTAGGAGTTTAAAAAACCATAGAAAAAGGACACCCTTCTTGTGGTATGATTGCTTTGCCAACATCAAATAAACCATCCGGAGGAGTGCCCCATGAAAGCAATTATAGAGGAGTTCACAGAGAATCTCAAGAAGGAATTGACGTTTTTTTTCGACGCATTGCCATCTTTGGAGGAGATGGAAGCCTTCACTATGACAAGGCTGAGGAAGTTGGCACTGGACCTGATGGCAGGGTATGCCGAAGAAGTGGACCGGGCGCTGTACGAAGACCGTGCAGGCAGAAGAAAGGAAGGACTCTGCATAGAGCGGAGGAAAGATGCCAGGAGCATCCAGACGATCAGCGGGGAGCTGTCGTATGAGCGGAACTACTACCGGCTGAAGGACGGGACATACTGCTATCCGGTGGATGAGCTGCTGAAGGTGGAAAGATACCAGCGGCTCACGAAGGGAACAACAGAAGCGCTGGCGGAGGAAGCAGTGGGGAACTCGTATGGAGAGGCAGCAAGGATCGTGACGGAAGGAAAAGTAAGTCGCCAGACGGTCATGAAGTCCATCAGATCATGCAGGGCCAGGGAAAACGAGCCTGAAGATCTGCGATCAGTGCCGGTGCTGCACATCGACGCAGACGAAGACCATGTCAGTCTTCAGAACGGGAAGAAGCTGATCGTGCCGTTAATCAGCGTATATGAGGGTATAGAGAAGGTCGGAAAGGGCCGGCACCTGTGCAGAAATGTCTTCCACTACAGCGAAGAGAAGTTCACCGAGGATTTCTGGGACAATGCGGTCAATGAGCTCGAGAAGAGGTACGATCTTTCAAGGACGCGGGTGTATCTTCACGGAGACGGTGCAGCGTGGATAAAACAGGGTTTAGAGAGTTTTAAGGACAGCGTGTTTGTGCTGGACGGATATCACAAGAACAAGGCGAAAAAGGCCTTTTTTGCAGGCTTAAAGCGCGGTGAAGGGATGGCTGAGAAGAATGCATTGACCAGAGCATTGCGCACGGAGGACAGGGCGCTTCTGACCGAGACATACAACAGGCGAATCAGCGAGAATCCGGAACACGCGGACGGCATTACGGAAGCGATGACCTATCTGTATAATAACATGTCGGGGATCAGCGTTAGATACACGGATCCGGAGGCGACGAACGGAGGTGCCACGGAACCTCACGTAAGTCACGTACTTTCCAGCAGACTGTCGAGCAGGCCGATGGGATGGAGCGAACGGACGTTAAGACATCTGGTGCCGATGCTGGCCGCAGGGAGCGGTGTGGAGAATATCGGCAATGCTGAAGAGAAGGCTGTAAGAGAGATTGTCCTGAGCGCAGCACAGGTGTGCCGGAAGAAGGCGGTGTCAAACTACCGGGGCAAGCCGGCCATCGTGGCGCCGGAAAGCCGATACAGAACAGAAGTAATCAACAACGGCCGCTTGACCAGTCTATACAGAACGATCAAGGACCGGAGCTGCTAAAGCAATCCAAAACCCCTACAAGAAGTTGACACCGACCGCGTGCGCGCCGCGCCTTGACAAGAAGGCGCTGCCGCTTTATAATATCTACATTCCGGATCTGCTGAAGCAATCCTTTCGGCGCAGAAGCGCTTACCATCATCATAATAAGTACCGGCACCGTCATTACTTAAATTTGTCACGAAGGCAAGTTGTCCGCACGCATGCGGTCTTCATTGCCTTTTTCTTTTTCCGTAAGGCTTTCATGCCAGGGATATGAAAAAGCCCGGACGGTCCGGAAGAAAGGATCAAGTCATGCATATGGCAGACGCTTTGGTAGCTCCCGCAGTTGCCGGAACCATGTACGCCGCGTCGGCAGTCGCCGCGGGCGTATCCATCCACAAAGTCCGTCTGGAGAACGACCAGAAGAAGATCCCGCTCATGGGCATCATGGGCGCGTTCGTCTTCGCATCCCAGATGATCAACTTCACGATCCCGGGGACCGGTTCGTCCGGTCATCTGTGCGGCGGCATGATGCTGACCGCGCTTTTAGGCCCGTGGGCCGGATTCCTGACGATGATCGGCGTATTGCTGATCCAGTGCCTGTTCTTTGCGGACGGAGGCCTTCTGGCTCTCGGCTGCAACATCTGGAACATGGCGTTTTACGGGTGCTTCGTCGGAGGCCTCGTCATCTGGCGGCTGTTCATGCAAAGCGGCGCGTCCAGATGGAAGATCGTGCTGGCGTCCGTTATCGGATGCGTCTTAACGCTTCAGATGGGCGCGTTCTCCGTCACGCTTGAAACGATGCTCTCCGGCATCACTGCGCTCCCGTTCGGCACTTTCGTCGCGGCCATGCAGCCGATCCATCTTGCGATCGGTCTTGTGGAAGGCCTGATCACGGCGGCAGTCCTCCTCTTCGTCTATGAAGCGCGGCCGGAACTGCTGTGGGGCGTCGGGGAAACGAAGACGGAAGGAAAGCTTTCTCTTGGCTGGACGTTCGGGATCCTGGGCGCTGCGGCAGCCGTCATCGGCGGCGGGCTCTCGCTTTTAGCTTCCTCCCTTCCGGACGGCCTTGAATGGGCCATCGGCCGCATCACGGGCGCGGAAGAACTGGAGGCCGCCGAAGAAGGCATCTACGCGGCCGCGCAGAACGTGCAGGACGCAACGTCGTTCTTGCCCGATTACGCGTTCAAGGGGTCTGAAAGCGCCTGGGGCACGACGACATCCGGCATCGTCGGCGGTCTGATCGTGCTCGCGCTCATGATCGGCGTAGCGCTGCTCTTCAGATTCTTCAGAAACAAGAAAAAAGCGGCTGCCTAAGCCGCACGGAAAGGCGTCCTTTTTAAGGGGCGGGCGCCCACGCGTAAAAATTCCGCCCCGTATAAGGAAACCCATGAACAAGATCGGTCAGGCCATCAGCGAGATCCAGACGCTTCAGAGCGTCGCGGAGGAAGACAGTTTCATCAACCGTCTCCATCCGCTCGGAAAGCTGATCCTGACCGTTTTTTATGTCGCTGTGACGGTATCGTTCCCGAAATACGCCCTGACGAACCTGATCGCGATGGTGGTCTACCCCGTATCCGTCTTCACGGTCACGGACCTGTCATTCAAAGATGCGTTAAGGAGGCTTCGCGTCGTTTTGCCCATCGTCATGCTGTTCGGCGTGCTGAATCCCTTCTTTGACCGCACGACGATCCTTGTGATCGGAAACATGAAGATCTCCGGAGGCGTCATCTCCATGCTGAGCCTCATGCTGAAGGGCGTTCTGACGGTGCTGGCAGGGTACATCCTGATCGCGACGACGACGATCGAAAAGATCTGCCGCGCGCTCAGGATCCTGCATGTGCCGAAGGCCTTCGTCACAGTGATCCTGCTGATCTTCCGTTATGTGACGCTGCTCCTTTCGGAAGCGCGGCGAATCACGCAGGCGTATTCACTTCGCGCGCCGGGTCAGAAGGGCGTGCAGTACAAGGTCTGGGGCCCGCTTTTGGGACAGCTCCTGCTGCGCTCGATGGACCGCGCGAACGACGTTTACGACAGCATGCTGCTTCGCGGATTCGACGGCGAATTCAGGACCGGGAGGGCAGAGAAAATAAAGCCGGCGGATATCCTGTGGCCACTCCTCTGGATGGCCGTCATCCTGTTGTTGAGACTCTTTCCTTTAGTGGAATGGATCGGAGGACTGTTTGTATGAGCCACATTCGCATCGACGTTGAAGACCTGAATTTCTCCTACGGGGACGGTCCCGTTTTAAAGGATCTTTCCTTTCACGTATCGGAGCACGAGTCGGTCGGCGTCATCGGCGCGAACGGCGTCGGAAAATCCACCTTCCTAAAGCTTCTTGTCGGCCTGGACCTGGGATTTTCGGGCACGATACGCATCGAGGAGATCCCGCTTGGAAAGCAGACGCTTTCAAACATCCGCGCTAAGATCGGATACGTGTTCCAGGATTCGGACAGCCAGCTGTTCATGACGACGGTCGGCGAAGACGTCGCGTTCGCGCCCCGGAACTACGGGCTTCCTGAAGACGAAGTGGAAAGGCGGGTCACGGACGCGCTTGAAAAAGTCCACATCCCGCATCTTAGGGACAAGTCGGTCTTTAAGCTCTCCGGCGGCGAGAAGAAGCTTGCAAGTCTTGCGACCATCCTATCGACAACGCCTGACATGATTCTTCTGGATGAGCCGTCCGTCGCGCTCGACCCTCAGAACAGACGGAACCTGATCGGCATCCTCAACGAATTCGATCACTTAAAGATCATCGCAAGCCACGACCTCGACTTCGTCTGGGACACCTGCAGCAGGGTCGTTCTGATGAACGGCGGGCAGATCGTCGCGGACGGGACGCCGGAAGAGATCTTAAGAGACGAAGCGCTCCTTAAGAGGAACGGTCTTGAGCTCCCGCTCTCCTTAACGAAACGGGATCGAGCAAGCGGCATCTGATGCCAAAAACACTTTTAAGCATGGAAAGAGCGCGGTAATACCGCGCTCTTTCCATGTGATCGTTCTATAACAGCCGGGATCAGATCCCGCTGATCTTGTTCTGGATGTATACGGCCGCGGGACCGATATAGCGTTCCTTTCCTTCAAGAGTCGTGTGAAGGATGCGCCTGTCGTGATAGGCAGGATCGAAAGATGAGCACTTGTCGATCAGCGCCCTCCTGACCTTTTCTCCCGCAAACAGCGGTCCGCACAACACGATGCGCTTCGGCGCGATCAGCGATCCCGCGTTGACGATGCACCGGGCGAACATCGCGATCGCTTCGTCCAGGCGCCCGCGCTGCAGTCCCTTTGCCTGTACGAAGGCCTCTTCGAACGTATCGGGCGTAAAGTTCAGGATCTCGTGAAGCGCCCTGTACGAGACTTTCGTCTCCAGACACCCCTTTCGTCCGCAGCTGCAGGTACGGCCGTTGGGATCCACGATGAAGTGGCCGAGCTCGGCCGTCTTCCCGTGGCGTCCGCGGTAGACCGAATCATTCAAAACGATCGCGCTGCCGACGCCGGGTCCCCATTTGATGATCAGAAGGTCGTCATGGCTCCGGCCCGTGCCGAACAAAAGCTCCGCGATCGCGAACGCGTCGACGTTGTTCTCGATCGTCACCGGCAGGCCCAGTTCTTGCTCAAGTATCTCCCGGACCGGCACTTCAGCTTTCCAGATGCCGTAGGCGCGCTTCGATACCCCGTTTACGGAGTCGACGATGCCGGTGATGCCGACGGAAATGCCGCCGACATGCTCCCTCTTCTCTTCAGGCAGCGCCGTAAGAAGATCCTCCGCGCGGTCCGCGACCGTCTGGAGGAAGGTGACCGGAAGAACGTCCCGTTCGGTCGGAAAACAAACGAGCAGGTCTTCTTTTTCATTTCCCTTGACGATCTCGCCCTTCATGTTGCATACCGCGGCGGTCGTCTCTTCCGGCTCGATGTTCACGGACAGTACAAGATACGAGTCCGTCCGGATGTCCAGAAGGACTTCCCGTCTTCCCGCACGGCCGATGGGCTCCTTCACGGCGCCAAGTTCCGTCAGCAGGTCTTCCGAGATCAGCTGCATTGTGATCTGCGTCACCGACGCGGGCGTCAGCCCCGTCGCCGCCGCAAGTTCCTTCCTCGATACCGGGCCGTGGTCATTGATGAACTTCAAGATCAGCGACCTGTTCCTGATCTTGACCGTCTCCATGTTCATGCCGGCTCTGTTCATTGACGTCTCCTTCCTACAGCCTCTCGACAGGGATGTTCAGCATGTGTCCGAGGATCTCCAGTTCCTCTGCCGCGTCTCCGTAGATCACCGCGTAATGCGGTTCCCATCCTTCCTTTACCGTGCGGTGCACGATCTCTTCGGCGTTTCCGTCGGTCTTCACGACGACGGATGTCCCCAAAAACTGCTGCGGACGGTCAAGCGCTTCCCCCGATGCGATCAGGAAGCGGAAGGCGCCGGACGCATCCTTCCCGATGCGGAAAACGGTCACGCGCGGCGCATCCTTGCAGCCGAACTCGAGCGTGGGCCCGATGTGACGGTTGCAGTGTTCCCCGACGCAGGCGCCGGTATCGGCGCGCGCAAGGGAGCAGGCCGCAGTGCCGCAGTGCCAGAAATGGATCGTGTTCTCTTTTTCGTCAAGCGACACCGGATCGCCGAAGAACGCCGCCTGCTTCGTCAAATGCATGCCGAGCCACATCGACAGCGCGCCGTAGGTGTCCGCTTCGCAGCTTGAAGCGACCCCGAGGTCGTTCAGCATCGCAAGCACCGCGCAGACAGGCGTCCCGTAACTCGTGAAGAAGTCCGGCCAGCAGCGCGAGGCTAGCGCACCGATATGATTCTCGCGGACGTAATCCGCATACGCCTTGTAAAGGCGGGCGAAATCGATCCGGTTCTTTTCCGGCGTATTCTGAAGTCCCGTCATGTGCTTTCCGGCATCCTTCAGATATTCTTCTGCCTCGGCGTCGCAGATGCTTTTCGCGCGGTCGATAAGCTCCCGCGCCTCGATCGACTCCAGCCTTACGCCGAAGGTGTGAAGAAGCTCTGCATCCATCGCGCGCCCGAAGCCGAAGCCTTGAGGCGTATGGCCGACGGCGGCAAGTTTTAAGTCTTTTAAGTCATGCTTGAGCTTCGCCGCGTTGATCACGGCCGCAAGCGTCTTTTGGACCTTTTCTTCGTCAGGCGACCCGTAGATGTATTCGAACGGTTCCTCTCTGAACTGGCGGATCGTATTCGCCGCCGAATAGGCGCCTGTCAACGAGTTCAGCCTCAGCCTCCCCCCGTCGATCACAGGCTCCCTCAAGGTCCACAGAAGGATCGGCGCGTC
>JAEEGL011276983.1_pt1 | contig 11115 bp, 8 predicted proteins | sample 9134231 | NCBI WGS metagenome assembly JAEEGL01 (sample SAMN16246548, study PRJNA631951) | gut metagenome | biome: gut microbiome; feature: rumen; material: fiber-attached | host: Bos | place: Iran: Karaj | collected 2018-10
GTACCATAGGCAGACTGGAATTCAGTCATCGTTGTCTTGTTCAGTTCCAGACCGGCGATCGTCTCTGTTTTCTCCCAGGCCGTCAGCGGATAAGGTTTCGCTTCAATCTTATAACTGACTTCAAGCATATTGGAGACCTTTTTGTACTTGTTCACCGCCACCGCCTTGATGGTCACGGTATGGCCGCTGGGAAGCTGAACCGGTTCTCCCGTATAGATGGGGCTGTCCGCGTCGGGGATCGATCCGTCCACTGTATAATAGATAACGATATCGTCGTCGTTCTCGTTGTCTTTTCCCGGCCGGAGTTTAACCTTCTGGCGGGTTTTGTAGGCGCCGGGCGCCAGATTGCATCCGGGTGTCTGGGGTGAAGGCATTATGATCTTATAGGTGCCCTTCAGTTCGTCTGAAACAAGTTCGCCGTTTACCGCAACCGCCCGAAGGTTCCAGATACCCTCATCCAGGAATACACGCTCTGTCCAGAGTTTTCCGCCGGCCGGCAGTTCGGCGTTCTCGTCAAAGGTGTAGTAAACATCGTAGCCCTGGTAGGATGTAATCGCAATATATTTCTTTGCTTCATAGTATCCGGCAGTCAGGTCCACCTCAGGAGGTGCCGGGACAAAGTCCCTGCGCTGCGTCTCAAAGCTCGAGTCGCCGGTCATCTTGTAGGCGGTCTTCATCAGCTCGCCTGCCTTGGCTTTGTCTCCCGGCCTGCCGCTGCTGCGAAGAATCCGGATATGGTTGACATAGGCTTCCGTACGGGAAGGCGTGTTGGTATAGATACGTTCGTAGAGCGCCGCTGCCTCGTCGGTTTTTCCGACAGCTTCATATGCGCTGGCCAGCATCAGCAGACCGTCGACGTCTTCATGTTCTTCAGCTTCATCCTGGGCTTTGGCTTTTTCAAAATTGACGATGGCGCCTTCCATATCGCCGGTGTTCATCAGTTCCTCGCCGACGGACCAGAGCGCGGAAGAATTTGCCTCCCGGCCAAGCCGTGCCATCAGTTTCTGCCCTTCATCCGTTTTTTTCAGAAACAGCCATGCGCCGACAACCGCCAGGATAGCAGCCAGGGTGACAGCCATCGTGATCTTCATCCAGTTGACCATCTTCAGGCGCTGATGTCCGCCCTTTTCGATCCATTCGGTATAGGCTCTTGCCTGTTCTTCGATCGCATCCGTCTCGTCATATACCGGCCGGCGACGTCGTTCAAATACCGGTTCTTCACTCTCCCCGTCTCCGAGGATCTCTTTCTCGGATACTGTAAACGAGGGAGTGTCGTCTTCCGTCTGGTTATCCCGGATTAAAGGAATCTCAACCGTGGCGTGACTGGCTCCGCTGCGGCGCTTTCGCCGGGCTTCTGTATCCTGTTTTGCCGCGGCGTCGCGGATCGCCTGCCTGGCTCTTCTTCCCTGACGGATCGCCTCCGCCCCTCCGGCCGGCATGCCGGAGTACGCGTTCAGAATTGCTCCGCATTCCGGACAGACAGTATCTTCTCCGTCCGTATAGTATCCGCATTTGGGACACAGCATAACCGGCAGCCTCCTTTCCGATGGTTTTTTCAGGTCGTTTTCAGGTCAGGTCAAGATCCCGCAGCGCTTCATATTCAGGATCGTCCTCATAACTTCTTTCCGGGCACGTACCGCCCAGCGTTTCGATTGCATTCCTTATTTCAATAAACGTCAGATAAGGGAGTTTTGCTTCTTCGGCCGCTGCTGTCAGTTCCGGCAGGGCGCGATCGTCCCCGAGTTTTGCGAGATAACCGGCAAACAGTGCCCTGCGTTCTTTACGTTCTTTGAAAAGCCGGATTGCCAGCTTAAAGATCTGTTCGTTTCCGGGAAAATGGGAAAGCACTTCCAGCAGTGCTTCCTCCCCGGCTTCATTGGCTTTGGGCAATTCCTGCAGGATGGGCTGAACGACACATTCTCCCATTTCCGTAAGGGCCTCCAGAGCGTTGTCCTTCAGATCGTCCCGGCCGTCCCGGTTCAGCTGCCAGGCAATGTACAACATTTTCGGCAGCGTGCTTTCCATCTCCCTCAGCAGATTGACAGCAATCATCCGGGCTTCCTCCGGTGCCTCTTCGTCTTTCAGCAGTTCCAGCAGCCGCTTCTCGCAGGGCCGGCCCACGGTCGTGATCTGCTCGCACAGCAGGTCAGGCACCGGAACGCCGTCTTCACAGTATTGTGCCAGCCAGTCCACAAGCACCTTCGGATCTTCAAACTGGGTGAAATAAGCACCCGGTGTCACGTTGCCAAGCCAGTTGGCGCGCTTGTTGAGGAACGCCATATAGATCCGGGGCATATCCTCTTCCATTTCGTCAAAATTCGCGTACTTATCCTGATTGGTTTTCACCCATTCGGACATGAAATCCGCGAAACGATCGTCGAAGTTGATAATCGGCATTTTCATTTCTTCCGCGCCTCCTTCAGCAGGCCCTTCAGCTGTTCCGTAGTGAAAAAGTACTTCCCATGGCAGAAATGGCAGACCAGCTCCGCCCCTTCGTCATCATCGATCAGGGACTGGAGGTCTTTGCTTCCCATGGAGATCAGCGCTTTTTCCATCCGTTCGCGGCTGCAGGTGCAGGTGTAGGAAATGGGCGTCCGTTCCAGGATCTTCGGGTCCATTCCCCGGAACCAGTCGCTGCAGAGCTGTTCAATGGACGCAAAGGTCATCTCCCGACTGATATCCGCAAACATGGGACTTCGCAGTTCAAGCTGGTCAATGATCTCATCCGGGCAGCCCGGCAGCGGCTGAATCAGCAGTCCGCCGGCTTTCAGCACCGTGTTGCCGCTTACGAGTACCCCCAGAGCGACCAGGGAAGGCTGCTGTTCCGAAACGGTAAAATACTGGGCGAAATCCATGGCGATCTCGCCGCTGACCAGCTCGCTCTGCCCGATATAATTCTTTCGCAGGGCCAGGTCCTTGATCACGCTCATCCGTCCGTGATGTCCTACCGCGCCGCCTACATCCAGTTTCCCGTCTTCCCGCAGGGGAAGTTCAACCTTTGGATCGTCTGCACAGGCCCGGATCTTTCCGTGGTCTGCCACCGCCACCAGCGACCCCATGGGGCCGTCCCCTTTGATGGTCACGGTAACGTTCTCGTCTTCTCCCTTCATCATGATGCCGAGCATGGCGGTGCCAGTCATCAACCTGCCCAGGGCCGCTGTACAGACCGGCGTCGATCCGTGAATGTCCGCGCAGCGCTGCACCGTCTGCGTCGTTTCGCACAGCATCACGCGGACCTGTCCGTTACACAGATCAATCTGAAGCATTTCATCCTGATTCGCCATTGTTTCATTCCTTCGCGTCATCTGTTTTTATTTCACCGGGTTCGTGGCCGCGATATGCCAGCGCTGGTCTTTCTCCTGGGCTGCGTTCAGCGTGGCTTCAGAATAGATGCAAACGGCCCGGAATCCGGCCTTCCAGAGGATCTCCTTCAGCGCTTCCTGACTCCAGGCCCGCTGGCGCTGATGTTCTTCCATCCGGCGGTATCTTCCGTCCTCCTCTTTGATAAAAAAGCACAGGTCCAGGCTGACAGTCTGGGACCGTTCATGCCAGGTATTCTGCCACAGGTAGGTTACATCCTCCCTGTCCTCGCACATCAGGCCCGCACAGAGAATGCTTTTCAGTTTGTAAGGAGTGGAAACGTCAAAGACCAGGGCGCCGCCCGGAAGAAGTGATCGTTTGGCCGCCCGGAAAAAACTCAGCAGATCCTCCTCCGTCAGCAGATAATTGACGCCGTCGCAGGTCGCAAGCACAGCATCCACAGGCCTGTGCAGGTTCAGTGCCTTCATATCCTGCTGTACGAAAGGAATGGACAGTCCGTTCTTTCGCGCTTTCTGGGCCGCCTGCCACAGCATTTCCCTGCTCAGGTCGACGCCGGTCATCTGGAAACCCCGTTTCTGAAGCGGCATGGTCAGACCGCCGGTTCCGCAGGCGCATTCACAGACCTTGCCGCCGCGGATCCCGTAAATCGAAAGCAGGCGGGAATAATAATCCGCCCAGCTTTCATAGTTGACGTCGTTCATCAGTTCGTCATAGATCTCAGCAAATCCCTGGTACATGTTCAGTCGTCTGTTTCTCCTTCCGCGATATCGTCTTCGTCGTCTTCCTCAGGCTGATGAATTCCCTGATTGACTTTCGCGCCTTCAATCCGCGGATTGATAAAGCGGTCGAATACCGCGTTGGTATAGCTGGCGGTAATGAAACGGCTGAGGGCAAACCCGATCAGGAAGTAATACGCAAACAGGATCAGCATCCCGTACCATGGGCTCCAGAAATAGATCAGCAGACCGCAGATGACGGCAGGCACGCAGTGGAGCAGGCGGATGGCAACACTCATCGGCAGCCGTGCAACGCCCAGCAGCAATCCGTTCCGGATCACGTCCTTGATTTTCAGTTCATAGGTTACGACCAGCGGATGCATGTAGGTGATACTGATGGCCCAGACAATCCCGACCAGGACGACCAGGACCTGGGGAACAAGCATAATCCCGCTGTTCTGCGCCATCTGACCGTAAAACTCCCAGCCCAGATAGGCAGCCAGGGGCAGGATCGACGTGATGACGGACAGGATCAGGGACTGTTTCCAGTTCGCTTTCATCGCGTCCTTGAAATCAGTCCAGATGAATGCATGTTCGTCCCGGGCCCAGTTCCGGGTCACATAGCTCAGGCCTGCAGTGAACGGACCGGTAATGGCGATGCATGGAATCAGCCAGATCAGAACCCGGTAAATCAGCGACCGGGCGTAATCGCCGTAATCGAATTCGCTGTTTTTGAGTTCGTTGTACTGTTCTTCCGTAATGGAGAGTTCCTGGCCTGCCTCGCTGTACATCTCCATGTAGGATGCATAATCGTTTTCCACGATCATCATCCGGTTGTTTACCGTCTCAAGGCCGGTGGCCCCGAAGTAGAGAAGAATGATCATCGCCGGCAGAAAGATGAGCATATACAGCATATTGATCCGGAACAGGCTGCTCAGTCTTGTCTTGAACGTATCCCGAAAAAGGTCTCTCCTGTTATGCGGCAAATCCTCTTTACGGAAATCGCCCTGTCCGCTCTTTCCGTAATAATAATTGTTCATCATTCTTCCGAACATGGTTTTACTCCCCTGACGTCATTTGAATTGTTGAGGACCCATTCGCGCTTCAGAACGATTCATGGCTCCCATGCTGCAGCTGTCAAAGGTCTGGATCCGACGGCGAACAGAGCTTTGTTAACAGCGATCGCAGAATTATGAGTTGTTTTTTATGCCATCATGGCCTTGCTGGCTTCGCACAGGGCTGTATTCAGTGCTTCCGCCGCAGCCTTCTCCCGGGCGTTGGTGTTCACATACAGCTTGATCTTGGGCTCTGTGCCGGAAGGCCGTACGCAAACCCAGCAGCCGCCTTCCAGTTCGAAATAAAGCACGTCGGATTTCGGAAGCCCGGTGGGTTCTTCTTTTCCGTTCTCCGTGCGGATGCCCTTGAGATAGTCACGGACCGCCGTAACCTTCAGGCCGGCAATTTCCTTCGGCGGTTCGGCGCGTAATCCGGCCATGATCTCTTTCATCCGGGTCAGGCCTTCTTTGCCTGGCAGCGTGGTGGAGACCACGTTCTCGATGTAATAGCCGTATTCATGGAAAATCTGCTGCATCCGGTCATAGAAAGTAATTCCTTCCGCCATGCAGGCGCAGGCAACCTCGCTGACCAGCAGGCTCGCGTTTACGCCGTCCTTATCCCGGACGAAAGTACTGGACAGGAAACCATAGCTTTCCTCGAAGCCGAAGAGGAAAGTGTGGTCTCCGCCATCCATGAACTGCTGAATCTTCTCGCCGATAAACTTGAAGCCGGTCAGGGTTTCAAAGATGGAAACGCCGAAGCTTTCGCAGATCCGGTTGGCCAGGCTTGTGGAAACGATGCTCTTTACTGCCGCGCCGTCCTTCGGAAGATTACCGGCCTTCTTTTTGCTGGACAGGATATAGTGAAGCAGGACGCATCCGATGTCGTTGCCGGTGAGCAGGTGCCATTCGCCCTGCCCGTCCTTGACGGCCACCCCCAGCCGGTCGCAGTCCGGATCTGTTGCAAAGATCACGTTGGCGTCCACTTCCGCCGCCAGTTTGAAAGCCATCTCATAAGCGCCCGGATCTTCCGGATTCGGAACCTTGATTGTGCTGAAATTGGGATCGGGCATTTCCTGCTCTTTCACAACCGCAACGTTCGTCAGGCCGATCTCCTTCAGCAGGCGCCGGACCGGCACATTTCCGCTTCCGTGCAGGGGTGTATAGACAATATGCAGCTTGGACCCTTCCGTGCGGAGCAGATCCGGATTGATGCTCAGCGTCTTGATCTGGGCGATATAGTCGTCGTCAACTTCCTTGTTGCCGATGATTTTCAGGAGTCCTTTGCTGAGCGCTTCCTCTTCATCCATCAGCACGCAGTCGGTATATTTTGTGGCGCGGATTACACGGGTGATGCCTTCGGCGGCTTCCGGTCCCACCTGCGCGCCGTCTTCGCCGTACACCTTATAGCCGTTGTACTGGGGGGGATTATGGCTTGCCGTAATCACGACGCCGGCGATGGCGTGAAGATGGCGGACGGCATAGCTCAGGACCGGTACGGGGCGGAGCGCGTCAAAAAGAAATGCCGGGACGCCTTCCGCGCAGAGCACCAGCGCGGTATCCTTCGCAAACTCAGGGCTGCAGCGCCGGCTGTCGTAGGCGATAACCACGCCGCGTTTCGCTTCCTCCGGTTTTTCGAGCAGGTATCCTGCCAGGCCTTTGGTCGCCCGGCGGACATTGTATTTATTCATCCGGTTTGTTCCGGCGCCAAGCACGCCCCGCATTCCCGCGGTACCGAAGCTCAGCTCGGTATAGAAGCGGTCTTCCATTTCCTTCTCGTCGTTCCGGATGGCTTCCAGCTCGCGAACCGTATCCGCGTCGCCGGCAAAGTCCTTCAGCCACTGTTCATAGTTCTCGCGAATCGTCATATTTCTACCGCCTTTCTGTGTTTGATTCCGGTCTGTATTTGGTCATTGTTCAGTGCGCAAAACCGCATAATAATTATAGTTTTTTTCGTCTTCTTTGACAAGTCGGAAGGAAAAGTTCGGGAATGAAAATAAACGTTGTTCCGTTTAATCTCTGTCCTCACGAACGCAGACCGCGGCGGCAATTCCGCCGTCATGTGAAATGGACAGCCAGAACCGGTCCCCCTGTCCTGTCTCCGCAGCTTTTCCGGACAGAGAATAGCCCGGCATTCCGGCCTCGTCGTGGAAGATGCTGATTTCCTTCAGTTCGAAGGTGATTCCGGTTCCCAGCGCTTTGGCAAGTGCTTCCTTGGCGGCGTATATTCCGGCCATGGTCTGGGCCGCGCTTTTTCCCTTTGAGCGGATATAGCCGATTTCCCCCTCGTTGAAATAGCGCGTCAGGAAACGATCGTTCTCCAGCAGTTTCTCCATTCTGGAGATTTCGCACAGGTCCAGTCCGAGTCCCTTCACCATTTCGCTGTTCTCCCTTCATATACCGCATCCCGTGGTTATCATGACCGCATCATACCACACCTTGCGGTTTTCTTCAATTAAAGGTATAATCATCATGTTCATCTGAAAGAATCAGAGAATCCTGAACCCGCATTCATAAACAATCTGTAAATGATGAAATAAGAACCCTGAATTATGAATTTATAAGGGAGGTCCCCCATGATCAATCCCGGCAAAATGATCCTGTCCCTGCAGCAGAATATCAGCAAAGCCGTCGTCGGCAAGGAAGAAGCGATCGAATACGCGCTGATTGCCCTTCTCTGCAAGGGGCATGTGCTGATCGAAGATGTTCCCGGTGTCGGAAAGACGACGCTGGCCAGCGCTCTGGCACGTTCGCTGGACTGTTCTTTCCGCCGGATCCAGTTTACCCCGGACCTGATGCCTTCCGACGTAACAGGCTTTACCCTGGTCAATTTCAAGACCGGTGAAATGGAATACAAAGAAGGTTCGGTCATGGCCCAGATCGTCCTGGCGGACGAAATCAACCGAACCAGTCCCAAGACCCAGTCAGCCCTCCTCGAGGTTATGGAAGAGCATCAGGTGACCGTGGACGGCGTCACCCATCCGGTGCCCCAGCCGTTTATCGTCCTTGCGACACAGAACCCCGGTGAGTTTGTCGGCACCTATCCCCTGCCTGAAGCCCAGGTAGACCGGTTCTTCCTGCGGATCTCCATCGGCTATCCCACCATCGAACAGGAAATGGACGTGCTGGACCGTTACAGCGGTTCCGTCGTGCCCATGGAAACCATTGAACCGATCTGCTCCGCCCAGGACGTCCTGGCCATGCAGGAACAGGTGACTACGGTCTACTGCTCGCCGGAGGTCCGCAACTATGTGGCCTCCCTTGCGGCCGCGACCCGGAATGATCCTGCGTTCTCGCTGGGCGCTTCCACCCGGGCCGCCATCGCGCTGATCCGCGGTGCACAGGCCTGTGCAATGCTCGACGACCGCGATTTCGTTCTGCCCGAGGATGTTCAGCATATGTTCCTGCCTGTTATGGCCCACCGGATGATTCTTTCTCCGGAAGCAAAAATGAAGGGCGTTCCTGCTGAACAGTTCCTTCTGACCATTCTGCAGAACACCACCGTTCCTGTGAGATTATGAAACTGAAACTGACGCTTCCCCTGGCTGTTTTCCTGTTGCTGCTGACGGTTGCCCTGTGCACCGGCAGTCAGCTTTTTTTACTGCTTTCAGCGCTGGTGCTGCTGGTGATGGCCGGCGCCGTCATCGCGGTGCTCTGGGCTGCCGCGACGCTGGAAGCGGACGGAGAACTGACGGCGGAAACCGTGCACCGCGGGGATGACGTGACTCTGTATCTCCGGATGCGCCACCGCGGATGGATCCCCATCGCGCCGCTTCTTCTCGAACTGTCCGATCCCGCCGGAAACCGGGACCGGGAAATCCGCCTGAAAAACATGCCCGGCCGCCTGCAAAGCTTCCGGCTTCCCGTTCATACGGCCCATGTAGGCGTTTTTTCCGTCGGTCTCCACGCCTGTACGGTGGAAGACCTGCTGGGCCTGGTCCGGAAGCGCGTTCCGCTGGAACATACTTTTTTTGAACTGCTGGTTCTTCCCCGGACCTTCGAGGTGGATCCGCTGAAGCTTGCCCCCGGCGATCCCGGCAGTGAACTGATGTCCCGGGCGACGGAAGACCTGAATGCCCCCTCCGATATCCGCTCCTACCAGCCCGGAGACGCGATGAAAAAGATCCACTGGAAGCTTTCTCTGCGCAAGGGTGAGCTGATGGTGCGTAAATTTGACGAGCCCATTCTCCAGGACGTGCTGGTCCTGATGGACTGTTCCCGGCCGCCTTCCTGGGGGCATCCCCAGGCGGAAGCAGATCTCCGGGACGCCCTGCTGGAAACGGCCGCTTCCGTGTTTACCGCCCAGGCTTCCACGGATCACCAGCTCCGCCTTCCGCTGCTGGGCGCCCATCCGGTGGATGTGGATAAACGTATGGGCCTTTCCATTGCGCTGGATTACCTTGCCCGGGTAGATTTTTCCGAAACCGACCGTTTTGAACGGGTCCTGGCCATGGAAAGCCGCCGGCTCCGCAAGGTCGGCTGTGTGGTGGTCATCGCTGCCCGGCTGAATATCCCCATGGTGGACATCATGATCCGGATGCACCGCGCCGGGCCGAATATCCGCCTGTACCTGGTCACCTTTGCCCCGGAAGATGAAAACGTCCTGCCCCTCATCGCCCGTCTGAAACAGTCCGGCGTCGAGGTTTCCTACGTAGCCCCGGAGCTTTCAAACTGACCGGTTCTGTCATTGATCAAATCTTTTTGAGGAAGGAGATGCCCGGATGAGTGAAGCCGTCAGGATCCGCCTGACCCATGCGCTGCTGTCCATGCTGCTGGCGGCCGGCATTCTGCTGCCGCTCCTGGGTATCATGGATCCTTCTTTCCTGTCCCCGACGGTCCTGCTCTGGTGCGCGGGCATCGTCCTGCTCTTTGAACTGGCCTCCATAAAGCGGATCGCTTCCATCGCCGTCGCCTGTGCGGCGCTGATCGCGCTTGCCTTCTGGCTTTTCGCCCTGGACGGTCTGCTGGTTATATCCGACGTAGTACTGGCTGTCGGTCTTCGTTTTACGGGGGTAACTACGGCCCTGCCGCTTGTCGCTTCCTCCGCGGTAATCCTGACCGTCGTCCTGGTTACGCTGGCCGCCTGTTTCGCCTGTCTCCGCAACGCCTCCTTCCTGCCTGCCTTCCTGCTGTGTTTCAGCATGATCCTGCTGATTTATCTGTCCGGCTCCGGGGAGATGGTCCCCTGGTTTCTCCCCGCGCTGCTTGCGCTGCTGATCATCCTGATGACCGACCGTTTCCCGGAAACGCCTGTGCTGCCGCTGCTGCCCTTCGGCGCGCTGCTGGTCGCAGGCGCATTTCTGCTGACCTCCGGCAGCATCGGCGCCAATCCCCTCAGGGATAAAGCAGATGAACTGCGCCAGGCTGTGCTGGACCGGCTCTTCTTCACCGAACCGCGGGATGTATTCTCCCTTTCTTCCGAAGGTTTCTATCCCGAAGGCCAGGATCAGCTGGGCGGCAAACCCGACCCGGACGAAACGCCCGTCATGCAGGTCTCCGCTCCGAGAACCGTTTACCTCCGCGGCGTCATCCTGAACGAGTACACCGGCCGGGTCTGGCGCAACACCACCGGTGGCCGGCGCTATCTCCGCCAGTCTCCCCGGCTCTCCGGAAAGCGCAGTCTCCTTTTCGACGAGGAACTCCCGGCCCGGACCGTCCGGAATGCGCTCTGCGACCCGGTCACAGTTTCTGTCCGCATGCTCAGTGACAGCGCTTCCACCCTGTTTGTACCCCAGCGGATCCGGGAACTGACGCCGGGCGGGGAACTGGTTCCCTATTTTTCCGACTCTTCCGAACTCTTTGTCACCAGAAACCTCCGGGCCGGCGATACCTATACGGTTTCAGCGCCGCTCTTCCTGGCGGGCGATTCCGGTCTCGGCACGCTGATCGAGGTTTGCTCGACGCTGGATGACAGCCGCTATGAACAGATCGTCGAAACCTATACGTCCCTTCCGGATCACCTTGAGGAACCGGTATACGCCATGGCCCGGGAAGCGTCATCGGTTGCTTCTTCTCCCTATGAC
>JAEEGL011825493.1_pt1 | contig 11115 bp, 1 predicted proteins | sample 9134231 | NCBI WGS metagenome assembly JAEEGL01 (sample SAMN16246548, study PRJNA631951) | gut metagenome | biome: gut microbiome; feature: rumen; material: fiber-attached | host: Bos | place: Iran: Karaj | collected 2018-10
AAAACCGTAAGCTCAATCATGTTCATAGAATCGTTTCTGTCCGGCATGATGTGTGAAATAAGCTTGTACATAGGATCAATGGTCTTAATAAGTCGTCCGTCTTTGCGCATAATATATTCCTTATTTTATGTTTTTAACAATTATACCATGGAATTTGCGTTTTTATTAAAGATTTTTCTCAAATTTTTGTAATAAGTCCCAAATTTTTCCCATATCTGATGCTTTTTTCACAAAAGATAACAGTAAATTGGAACTGGTTGTAAAGGGCAATCGAAATTGCGATGGAACGAGGAATCTTAACAGACTACCTTGACCGAAAATCGCGGGAGGTAATTAACATGCTCTGTGCTAAATACAGTTACAAAGATGACATTGCCGTAAAAAAACAGGAAGCTTTTGAAGATGGGCAGATTGCCGGAGCTCAGCAAAAAGCTAAAGAAGATGCAAAAGGATATTATTCAAATGGTGTTCCCATAGAAACCATTGCAAAATCCCAGAAAATAACAATTGAACAGGCTAAAGAACTCATTTTCTCGGAGTAATATCGGCCTGCCATAAACAATAAAGCGAAAGCCCCTGGCTGTACCAGAACAGTCAGGGGCTTTCGCTTATAAATGGATTGCCACGCTCGCAACCTCGCAATGACCAAAACTACTTCATCTGGGCGGTTTCGATGTAGCCTCCGGCACCTTTGGTTATGGCATAGCCGAGAATTGGGTTCTTGGAGCCGTTGCCCCAGACATGTCCACCAGTTCTATATCCTGTGTTACCAGCTTTATATCCCATATCTTCAGATTTAAATACTTCCTTATAGTCTAGTTTTGTTTCACCTATATTACTTTCTCCAGGTGCTCCTCCATCTGTTGTTGACCAGGTAATTGTTCCTGAAGCATTTTTCCATACACCAATATTTATATGATCTATAGAAACCCTGCTTTGAGTTGGAATAACGCTTACTTCCCAAAGACCTGTAAAGTATTCATCTTCATCAACACCGTTCAAAAGATCTGCAGTGGCAATAGATGTATTTCCTACCCAGTGTGCTGTTTTAGGATGAGCACAGCTTCCTGCATAGTAACTGATGTAAGGAATTGGATTACCAGAAGCATCCAAAGCTACATCAATATTAAGCTCTGTACCAATAAGACCGTAGGAATCTCCAAGACAAGTATTTATATTTGCAGGACTTGTGAAATTTGGTATATATGCATACCATACATCACAATTCAAGCCATCATATCCGACAATATGTACGCTGTAATGAGCATTTGTACCTGTGCCTTCTTTTATAACAGCAATTTTACAATATTCTCCAATATTTGATCCAAAAATAGGAACCGGTGTAGTCCACTTCGTATCTGCCTGTGTATATTGGCCAACTGTAATTGAATTCGGGGTAAGATTATAAGAGTACAACAATTGATTATTATATGCATCCCACCAAATTGCTATTACAGCATCATCACCATTGGTTCCTCCGCCAGGAATTGCAGCAATACTTACATACTGTCCCGCATATACAGGGGCTCCGCTTGTCGTTATAACCTTTGTATCTACTCTACCACCATCTTTGTTTACAATACGAGATGTTTGTCCTGCTATCCAGGAGTTGTGCACAGTACGATATTTTGAATAAGCTTTATTATCATTTAGTTCTTTATCCCCTGCTTCTGAAGCTCCAGCACTGTCAGTATTAGGACCATAGTAATCACCAAAGAAAGTTGCTGCCCTTGTTGTATCATTCCAGCTAGTCTTCCATGTATCATCTTTACTTGTTTTAATCCCTCCCTTCTTAAAACGAATCTCATCATTAATAGCATCATAATAAGCAAGATAGACATTGGTTGAATCATCTGTAGCTGCTCCTGTAGCAAGAGAAGGAGATTTTATTCTTTCCTTATCAAAGTTTCTGAATCCATCATGTTTGCCTTGTGCATTAGTAGTCTCTGTATAATCATATTGTCCGATAAGTTCAAGCCTCAAATTATTTGTTGCTCTATTGTATCCACCTGCATCCCGGTCTGCATGACCCCAACGGCTTGCCATAATTCTGAACTGATCCGCCTTTGATTCGTTAATATCACCACCAGCAGCAGTTCCATAGGAATTACCTAGAGAGTCATAAGCCATTTCAACGCTGGTCCAATAATCAAAGCCACCGATAAAGTTATCATAAGAATAAGTACTACCGTTTGGCATACTGTAATACAATGCACCATTTACAAAGGCAAATCCAACATCATGATTAACCGGATTAATTGCCATTACTGGTTGTGAAACAGAACCACTAATAGGTACTGCTGCTTCAGGTGTAATCTGCCAAACATCCAGGTCGACATCATCTGTGAGAAGGTTGTTGTTGTCGCCGTTTGGCTGGCGGTTGTAGTAGTTCGAATAAATCTCATTGTTGCCGGTCGGGCTGTCTGTCGTTTCGGTGTAATCGCCACTCGAATTATTTTCATTCAAGTTGTTAAGAGAAGGAACCTCTGAAACTTTTACAGAAACTTTTCCTGAGGTAAAGCTGGAAATGCTTTCGGTCTGGTACACATTTGCAAACTTAAATGATGACATAAACCACTTTAATGATTCTGCAGGTACTATTTCTGTAAGGACTGTAGAATTGCTGTTCTTATCATATAAAGTTCCGTTCTTAAGATTAAAGCCATAGAGATAAACTGTTTCTGTACTTGCAACCGGGTAATGACCTAAGGCAGTCCTGTCATAAACACTTGAGTTACCTTTTTTAATACTTGAAAGGCCTGTCTTTACACCAACGATATACGGCACAATATCCATCTTGTAGTAAGCGGTCATTGGGTTTGCATAAACAATTGTTTCATCTGCTGTAGAAGAATCTGGCTTTGTTATGAAGGTTGGGTCGATGAAGTATTTTGATTCATCAGCACCGCCCTTTACGCTGCCCCAGGTTTTCTTGTAAGCGTCTCTAACTTTATATACTACAGTTGAGCCGCTTGTAGTATATGAAGCAGGTACTTTTGTTGCACAAGCTGCATCTGTATAGTATGTGTTTGAGCTGTCATTCTTTGCAGTGCTCCATGGAACTGCCTGTGTAAACGCTGCGGTCTGTGCGGTTCCGACTGCTGATAATGAATCAAGCGGTGTAGCTCCGCGGGACTGTACTGCGTAAACTGTGAATGCCTTGTCTATGTCACAAACATCTGCAATCTTTGAAGTGTCAATTGTTGCACTCCAGTGTGCCAGGTGTCCGTCTGCATTTACAAAAACATCTTCTGCTGTCATTGACCAGCCGGTGCCGCTCTCTTGTGACCATCCCGAAGCACCATAGTCTGTGCCTAATACATAAGCTGAATCAAGGGCTGAATGGCTTTCGAACTGTATGTAAATCTTACTTAATCTTATGTTGTCGTAGGCGAAGCCTTCTACTTTGATTTTACCGGAAACTTTTGGATCATCACCAAGTGCAGTTGTGCCCTTTGTTGCAGTCTTTATTGCATCAGTTAAATCTTCTTCGAGTTCAATGTGACCTTCTGCAACGCCGTCTGAAGTCCAGCTTACAGAGTTGTCAGTTTTGCTGTTCCAGTGGAATGGCCTGATATAAGCTTTTGGTGCAGTCGTGTCATTATACTGGTTATTAAGTGCAATCTGCATTTCACAATTTAAGCTGTTTGTATAAGTTGTGAGTCCTGGAGTGCTGTCCCAGATTTTTATGTCAAACCAGGTTGGATCTTCTGTAGAAGAATTGTCGTGCTGGCTTAAATAATCTGCTGCAGAGAAGGTAATTATACCGCTTGTGTTTCCGTTTATATACTTTAATGAAGTGTAGCTGTCTGTTTCAAACGGGATATTACTTCCGTCTGCATTTCCAGTGATTTGAGTACCGGAATTATTCTTTAACGACTGTCTTCCTTTCTTTTCAACGGCATCATCTGCTGCAAAGGTTCCGTAGGTTTTTCCATTAAAGTCAGAAGCCTTTCCAATCATGTATTCGTAGAACAGGTTTCCGTTTCCACCTACAAGTTCAGGGATAATCTTGACTGTGTCGGTTACTTTCATAAACGCTGTAGCACCGTCTTCTCCAAGGGCCTTGTCGTTACCGGAAACTATAAGTTTATCTGTTACATCATTTGATTTTTCAGTCATTGTTCCTGAAATCATTGGGCGGACAGTGCTGTAGTATTTTCTCATTGTTTCTGTTTCATAATTTGCCTGACCACTTATAAAGCCTGCGCCGTCACCATTGTAATCGCACCAGACTGTAACACCAGCAAGACGAGGAGCATTGTTTTCTACAAAGCTTTCAACTGTTTTCTTTGCAGACATATTTCCAGCTTTATCGAAGGTTACATAATTAATTGAAACCGCACCATCTGAAATGTTGTCTGAATTGAATGCCATGGTCCAGGTGTTAGCTGCAATATCTACCTGTTCATAAATTAAGTCGCCGTCTTTGTTTGTACCACTTTCTTTTCCATCTACCAAGCTTTCAAGTCTTGTGTTGTCAATTACGATTGCGTAAATCACATCAACTTCAGTTACACTTGTTTCAACGGTCGGGCTGAAGGTATAAGTTGCACCTGATACATTACTTACGAGTCTGTATGAGCCGCCAATGTATACTAAAGAGCCCTTTGTTATAAACTTGTCAGCGCTGCCTAAACTGAAGGTGTTGTTTGCACTTCTTGTAACGCCTGAATAAGTGTGATAAGGAAGGCCCTTGTGTTTTGGATTATTCTCAGAGGTATCAATTACAGCACCTGTAATTTCGTTTCCTTCTGCTACAGTAAAGCGAGGGTCTATAACTTTTGAATTACTGTAGAAGTAAATGGCCGTGCGTTCAAAACCTGAGCCGTTTTCTGTTACGGAAGACTTCATTGTAAACACTTTGTTTGACTGCTTGATCTTTGTTGTACTGCCGCTTCCGTCTCCTACAGCTTTGTCGTTTACTGTGCTGTAGATGAGGTTCTGGACCGGAGCAGTATTATCGAACTTGAGTGAAATCTCCTGAGAAACATTTCCCTGTGGAGTACTCTTGTCTGTCGCTTCAAGATTAAAGCGGATACTTCCGGTGCCGCTTGTAACTAAAGGAATCCTTATGCTGTAGCCCTTGTTGACGCCCCAAGTCTGTTCATCTCCAAGAGACTCTAAGGCAGAAGTACAGGCTGCACGTAGATCCTCTGAGGTGTCTACAACGCTGTTTGTTACAGTGCATGAAGCAATTCCACTTTCGTCTTCTACTGAACCTACTAAGTACCAGGTGCCCGAAATATATTCTCCTGCCTGATAGGTTTTAGAAACTGATTCTACTGTAAGATTTGCATCCGAATACTGAACGAGGCGTAATGGCTCACCCGATCCAATTCTTGGATTAAGCTTATCGATTGTAACAATAACCCAGTCACTCCATAAACCTTCTGTACCGGTTATATCTTTTGCCTTTACCCTGAAGCGGATTCTTGATATTAGTTTTCCTTCCGGGGCTTTAAATAATTCGTCAGCTCCATCAATGTTTATGTTCCAGCTTGCACTTCCATTAACTTCGTGATTATCAGCTTCGGCATAGCCTGTAACATCCGTGTAGGTATCATTTAAATCATTTCCGGTGTAACCTGCTTTTTGAATCTGTATATAAACTTTTGCTGGTGAGCCTTCATCGTCTTCTGCACTTCCAGTTACACGGATTGTTCCTCCTAAAGTAACTCCGCTTGCAGGATATGTAATTGAGGCGGTTGGTCTGTCTCCGTCAGGGTTTACATTTAAGACGTAATCAGTTTTATATGTTACATTTCCGGCTTTGTCTTCTATCCTGAAGTAAACTGGGAGAGCCCATACTCCTGTACCTGCTGCGGTTTCTGTTCCATATGTTGTTCCGCTTTCACCTGACTTATAGTTATGCCAGATTATTTCATTGCCTTCTTTTGTGCTGCTAAAATATGTTGCTGTAAGTGAGTTACCTTCTGAGTTCATAAACTTTAAGCTTAACGAACTTGTAGCATCTTCTATTACAGTAAACTTAGCTTTCTTATCTGCTTCAGAGTAAGTATCCCATGCAGATTCTTCGGCATTGCTTGGAACAAGGTACGAAATCTCTTTTACTCCGCTGGAAGCCTGGTATGTTGTCTCTCCGTTTTTATCGTCAACAGTAAGTCCGCGGATTTCAACATCACCTATAACTTGAGTGCCACTCGATGGTGTAGAAATATTTAAAACCGGAGCAATGTTATCAAGCATTATTGTTTTTACTATTGAACTTGGAACTTCGTTATTGTCAGTTACTTCTATTACAAAATCCACACTCTTTGAAGTTACTTCTTCAGGCACTTTTATAGAAAGCGTTTTTGTAACAGGGGTTTCGTCTGTGCTTCCAGTCACTTCTACTGTTACATCAGAAAGGCTTTGTACAGACTCTGTTGATTTATATCCATCAAAGTAAGCCCTTATCGATTGAATTCCACTTGTGTCATTTGCTGTTACATTCAAGTCGAATGTTCCGTCTCTTGAGAAACTAAAGATTCTGTTTGTTGCAATATTCTCACTTTCACTTCCGATTTTATATTCTGTAATTGAAGGAGGATTTGTATCGAGAGAATAGCTTAGGTAATGTGCTTCACTTGGATTTTGTTCTGTATGATTGTAGCCTCTTACATATAAGGTTGTAAGGTCTACTGTATCTGATTCAATAGAAGTAAAGGTCGTGCCGGCTTTATCTGTAACTCTAAAGAAGAGTTTCTTTTCTCCCTGTATTGTTGTAGGAACATACTTCCAGGTTGAACCGTTTGTAAATGTAAGCCTGTCTGTAGAATAAGTTCCGTCTTCTCCAGTTTCTGAAACTAAAAGGTTTCCGCTTGTGATTGTTCCGTCGTCATCGGTTACGGTTCCGATTATTACTGCACTTGTTAAGGTTGAACCGGATGCTGCAAGTTCTGTTGAAAGTTCAATTACCGGTAAGTCGGACTTCTGGTCAATTGTAAAGCTTCTTACGGCATCACCTTCTGCTGTGCTCACGTTTCCAGGATTGTCTTTTGCGGTTGCTTTGACTGTAAGTCCCTTTGTGCCTGTTAAATTGTAGAACGCTGTTGTGTCAAAGGTTGTGCTCCATTCTCCTGTTTCAGAATTATATGTAACGCCTTCAGAAAGTGTCTTTGTTACTGTTGTTCCGCCTTCACCTGTAGTTGCAGTAACTGTTACTTCACTAATTCCGTTTGGATCTGTTACGGTTCCGGAAACTGTTATTGCTTTGTTTACTGTTGCGTTTGCTGAAGGTGACAATACTTTTACTGTAGGAGCAGTTTTATCAATTGTAACTACTGCTACTGTTGTTGGATTTGAGCTGTTTCCGGCAACATCTTTTGCTGTTACGACTAAGCTGTTTACTCCGGATAAGTATGTGAGTGCACCACCTGCAGCAGATTTTAGTGTTACTTTATAAACGCCTGCAGTTCCTGTAGCTTCAATTTTTCCTAAGGTTTCTGTTTCAGAAGTTAATGTGTTTCCACCGATTATTGCAGAAACCTTTGCAAGTCCTGCATCACCTGAGCCATTTGCTTCATCGGCAACTTTGAAGTAGTAAACAAGATTTGCGCTTCCATTAGAAACGGCTTGTGGAGTTGCATCCAAATCTTCTCCGCCTGCATTTACAGTTTTTATTTCAGGTAAAGACTGATCCATTTTGATTGTGCGGCTTATTACACTTGATGCGTTGCCTGTCTTGTCAACTGCAACTAAGCGCAGAGTATTTGTTCCGCTTCCGATTGTTACATTTGTACTGTATTTATAAATATTCTCTGTATCTGCAACTTTGTTTGTTCCTATTGTTCCGGTTTTAACACCTTCTTCAGCGTAATTGGATTTAGTCATTTCAGTTAATGCGTTTTCAGTATTTACTATCTGGTAGTAAATTACATCCATTCCGCTCTTTTCTTCTTCGAAATAACCTTCTATTAAAACTGAGGTTGTGTTGTACCAGTTTGTTTCATCAGTAACTTCATTACCGCCAATTGTTTCCTTATAGTTTCCAGCGTTAAGTAATGAAGGAGCTGTTGTGTCGATAATTACAGTTCTTGAAACTTCTTCACATTCATTTCCTGCGCTGTCTTTTGCTTTTACTTTTATTTCTAAGTTTTTGTTGTCTGCAGTATTTAAGAAGTCTGTTGTGTTAAAGATTGTGCTCCATGAACTTGTTGATGAATCATATGTAACGCCTGAAGCAAGTGTCTTTGTTTGTGTTGTTCCATTTCCTGTTGCTTCTACTATTACATCTCCAATTCCGTTTGCGTCTGTTGCAGTTCCTGAAACTGTGATTGTTTTGTTTACTGCGGCATTTGCTGTAGGAGAAGTTATTTTTACTTGCGGTGGAAAAGTATCAATTATTAAAGTTCCTACTGTAGTTGAATCCGATGTATTAGAAGCTTTATCCTTTGCACTTACCTTTACACCGAATGAACCATCTAATTGATTTTCTCCGAACAATGTAGAATACAATGTTACTTGGTATTTATTAGCTTCACCTGTTACTTCTTTTATAACACCTGTATTTGGATTATCCACAGAAGTAATTTCTATTTCATCTGCAATTTTTACGGTTGCTTTTATTGCTTCTGCTCCTGCAATTCCTGCTCCTTTATCTGTTACTGTAAATATAAATGAAACATTTTCATCTCCTGCTGTTGATTTTTCAAGCTCGCTTTCTACAGTACTTGGTATTACTACAGGAGAATCATTGTCAGTTTTTATTTTATATGTTTTTACTGTGCTTACATTTTTTAATTTGTCGACTGCTACAAATCGTAAGAAGTTTTCGCCGGTTATCAATTTGAGGTTTATTTCATAACTGTAGATTCCATTTGCACCTTCTACAGGGGTAACAGAAATTTGTCCGGTCTTTGCTGTAAGATAATTTTCTTTAGTTAATGGCTCTGCACTTTCGTGTTCACTTACATGTCCTTCTTCATCTGTTTCCTGAATTAGTTGAGTTACCTGATAATAAAGTACATCGATTCCACAGCCTTCTTCTTTAAAGTATCCTGCTAAAGGAATTGAAATGTTATTTATCCATGAACCGATTTGGCCTTCAACATATTCTTCTGCAACCGACTCACCGATAATCACATCTTTGTATAAATCTTCTGTCGGAATCACAGGGGCTGTTTTATCAATATTTATTGTGATTGTCTGTTCACTTGTGTTTCCGGCTTTGTCTTCTGCAACAATTTTGTAGTTCTGGCTTTCATCTATTGCGCTTAAGTCAAGATTTTCAAACTTCCACATTGCGCTTTCACAAACATCTATGAATTCATCTTCACTTTCTGCTTCGCCCTTCTTGAACAGTTTTACATTTGCAATTTCCCTGTTGTCGCTCGCGGTGCCGCTTAAGGTAAAGCGTTTAGAAGAGTCAGAATTATCTATATAGAAGGTTGTATTATTTTCCTTTACTGATGAACTTAACTCTATTGCGCTTAGAATTGTAGGAGCTTCTGTATCTATTTCAAACTTAACAAGCTTCTGTTTATTTGTGTTTCCTACTTTATTGTTTTCTGCCCAGTCTTCAACTTCTGCTTCAAGCATCAGAGTTCCCTCAAGGCCTGTAAGCTTTTCCATGTTTAATGTTAAATTCCATTCTCCGTACATTGGGGAATCTGATAATGGAATAGGAGTTTTCTTGGTTTCATCATAATAAGTTTTTATGCTAAAGGTTCCGTAGTCATTTGAAACTATTTCTTCTTCCTTTGAAACTTCCCCTTCCGTAAGCTTTTTTGGATCCACTTCAAAACACAGCTGCTGCTGAGTTCCTTCACCTATTCTTATTCTTACAGCTTTTAAACCTGCTTCACTGTCGTTTACTTTTCCTGTTATTGTTTTTGTACCGGTTCCGTTTGTTAAAATTGTAACTTCATCCTGAGTTAATTTAACTTCCGGTAAAGTCTGATCTACATTCACATTCAATACAGTTACATCACTTGTGTTATCGAGTGCATCTTTTGCCCTTAATAAAACTATGTTTGTTTCCGTTTCTGTAGTTGGTTTAAAGCCCGAAATTGTGCCTTCCGCTTTTAAGCCCCAATGTGTTTCATTTTCATGAGTTTCCACATTATACCATTCATAAGGGCTGTATCTGTCAGGCCTTTCGCTGTTATTGTATATGCTTAACTGTCCGCAAGTTCTTCCGCTTCCGTCTTCGCTCCATACAAGCGGTCCGTTTGTTCCAGGATTTTCGTCAGATCCTGCCGGTATCAGCTGATATTCAACATTGCTTAAGCCACAGTCTACTTCTGTATAATACAGTTCAAAGCTTACGGCTGAAAGTTGTCCGCATGAATATGGACTGTAACGACCGCCTCCTACATTTATTGCAGCCCACAGTGTTATATCCTGTCCCCTGAATTTGTAGCGGGTTTCCGGGGATTCTCCAAGCTGAAGAACCGGCTTTGTTTTGTCTACTGTGTAGATGCTTGAAATTACTTCTGCTTTATTTTCTTTTCCTTCTTCCGTTACATCATCAATTGCAGTTACCTTGTATACAAACTTTTCGCCGTCATTATAGCTGCGTGTGTCAAGTTTTACATTTATGTTTGATGCAGTTCCGCAGTTTTCTACTTTTTCAGGCTCTGCATTCATTACATCATCTGTAAACTCGCCATTAAACTTATAAACTTCATACTTAACATTCTTTATGCCTGTAGAGAAATCAGAAACATCAAATTCAATTTGCAATTCATCCTTTACATACTTTAAGGTGCTTTCCCTTAATTTAATCTCAGGCTTTTTATTGTCTAAGAACAATACAAGCTTGTCCTTTGCTTCCTTGATGTTGTCATCTGTTACACTTACTTCAAAGTCATAGCGGTATACGCTCTCACCAGAAATAAGGTCTGTGAGTTTGTTGTCTGGTTTGTTGAAGTTTACTGTAAGATTATAAACATTTTCCCCGTCTTCATTAGGTTGATCATTCGGTATTATGGTTATATTTGAATCGATATAGTCATTTACAATTGGTATTCCATCCTTTTTATCAACAAGCTTTAACTTAACCTTTGTTTCGCTTTCTCTTAATCTTACACCGTCAGTTGTTACTGTTGCCTTTATTGTAAAGTCATCGATATTCTGTTTGCTGTAGGTCTGTTCAGAGGCAGTTTCAAT
>JAEEGL011878251.1_pt1 | contig 11115 bp, 6 predicted proteins | sample 9134231 | NCBI WGS metagenome assembly JAEEGL01 (sample SAMN16246548, study PRJNA631951) | gut metagenome | biome: gut microbiome; feature: rumen; material: fiber-attached | host: Bos | place: Iran: Karaj | collected 2018-10
CAGGCCCCATCGGCATCAACTCAGCCACTTACTGCGGCTACACGGCCATCCACAATGCCGGCTACAGCATGCCCATGTCGGTGCTGGGCAGTCTGACGGCTACTTTCGCGCTGGTGCTGCCCTCGCTCATCCTGATGATTCTCATCAGCAAGATGTTCATGCGCTACATGAACCACCCCACCGTGCAGTCGGTGTTCACAGGTCTGCGCCCTGCGGTCGTGGGACTGCTGGCCGCTGCTGCTCTGTTGCTGATGACCCCCGAGAACTTCTCCACGCCCACACAAAACCCGTGGCAGTTCTGGATTAGCTGTTTCCTGTTTGTCGCCACCTTCGTGGGTACCAAATTCATGAAAATCAACCCCATCCGCATGATTTGCTATGCCGGCGTTGCCGGGTTGCTCCTGCTGTATTAGCACCATTTTGAGATATTCAACAACAATCCCGCACCTTACGAACGCAAGGCGCGGGATTGTTGTATATAAGATGGAACTAAGCGTGACGGAAGGTGAATTATCAATTGTCAATTATCAATTATCAATTATCAATTGTCGGCCATCCGTCAGCAGTCCACTGTATGCGGCGCTTCACCAAGATGGAGGCACCCTCAAGTGGAATGTTGTAGCCGTGACAGATGAAGAAGTCTTCGCCGCCAACTGGAGTGCCGGGACCTTCGAAGTGGTAGGCGGCGCAGTGGCCCATGGCTTCGAACTCTTTTTTGTCACCCTCGACGAGCAACGTGCCGCCACCCTCGAGCATTGACTTACCATTGCGGTCGAGATATGGTCCCTCTACCGAGCGGCTGCGACCAACGGCCACACGATAGTTGCTCTTGACACCCCGGCAGCAGTAGTCCCACGAAACAAACAGATAGTACCATCCACCGTGACAGAAGATGAACGGAGCCTCAATGGCATTGGTGCCAGCAAACTTCGAGGTGGGGTTGGGTTCGGCCTTGGTGTCGCCCAGCGCATGGCGGCGGGCGATGGTCACAGGCTTGCAGCCAGGGGCGATGTGCATGGTGGTGTCGAGACGCACCAGCTGTATGCCGTCCCAGAATGAGCCGAAAGTCATCCACGGCTGGTCGTGCTCATCGATGATGAAGTTGGGGTCGATGGCATTCCAGTTGTCGCGCTCTTCACGCGAAGTGACAATGCAGCCCTCGTCCTTCCAGGGCGACATGCTCTTCAGCGAGCGGTTGCTGAGCAGGCCAATGGCCGAGCCATTGCGCCCAAAGGTGGAACACGAGTAGGCCATCCACCAGCGCCCGTGCCACTGAATAATGTCAGGGGCCCACACGTGGGCTTCAAACCCGGGTACAGAGTCGCGCGTCCATTGCGGAACAACGGTCATGGAGGGCACATCGGCCACACGCCACGAGCGCAAGTCGCGCGAAGTGGCATGCTGGATGCCCCAGCCCGTGGAAAAGAGGTGATAGACACTGTCCTCGTAGGCCATCACGGGGTCGTGAACCATGGGGGTGGTAGTTTCCATATTCCTACGGTGCCCACGATGGGGCGGTTGGGCCATAACGGCTGTGCCCATAGCAGCAAGACACAAAGCCAAAAGAAATCGGTTCATAAAACGGGGTGGTTAGGAGTTAAGAGTTTAGAGTTGGGAATTAGGAGTTGGGAGTTAGGAGTTAGCGGACACTTCTGCTAGCTTCCGCTAACTCCCGCTAACTCCTTTCTACTTCAGTTAACTTCTGACTTGTCTTACTTCACGACGAACTTCTTTCCGTCCTGAACGTAAACGCCCTTCACGGCCTTAGCCACACGCTGACCAGCCAGGTTAAAGACGGGAGCAGCAGCCAAGCGCTCTGCTGAAACTCTGCTAATGGCTGTAGGTGTATCAATAATTTCAGCACCTTCAACAACAAAGTGGCTATGGTCGGCCACCAAGAACAAGCGCACGTCAGAAGCGTCGGCGTATTCTTGTGTGTATTGTTCTGTATAGACCTTTCCGCTTGTTGAGGTTGTAACAGCCTTGAAATTGATGATGTTATCGTTACGCTCAAGGGTGATTTCAGTCGTAGCACCATTGAATTCGGAGGGCATTGTTGTTCCATCCCAAATGTCAGCGTTTGTTTCTGCATAATCATTGGTAAGATTCTCTGCATTGTAAGAGGCATTGCCCCATCCAAATGCATCCGAACGCAGTGCAAAAATTTCGCTGTAAGTAGCTTCGCCACGTTCTGCATCGTTGGTAATAACGGCCACCCAGTTGTTCCAATTAGCTGCTCCAGTATAGGTAGTGAGCTGCAACTTCAACGTCTTATTCTGAGCTACATAATAATCATCGGAGAAAGCATTCCACCAAAGACTGTTATTGTCAACAAATCCAACGGAATTTTCCACATTGTCAGCAACAGCACTGCTGCGTACAATAAGATGACTGTGGTCAACAGAAAGAAAAGCACGCATTATCTGACTACCGTCGCCACAATCGAGAACGAAACGCTCCCAATAAGTTATATCATCTTTAGTATAATAGGCTTGCATTGTTACCTCAGCGCCCTTACGTTCTATGGTCATAATGACATGGGCACCATCGATGTTGGAGTTGAAATGATCCCAATCGTAAAAGCAGTCTAACGATTTATACCATGATTTGTCGTTCGTATCAGCAGTAGCATTCCATCCCCAGTTGTCAGGTCGTACCACCGCATACTCACTATAGCCTTCGCCACCCCGGTCAGCATCAGTAGTCAGTGCAACAAGCCAATTGTACCAAGTATATCCACCATCTTCGGCACCTGCATAGTTGTCAAATTCGATTGTCAGTGTTTGATTGGGGTTAATGGTGAAGTAATCAGAAAATTCGCCAAAGAAACCTGTGGTGTTGTCGGTCTTGCCAACCTGACCTTCAACGGGAAGATCGGTGTTCTTGATGGTGGTCTTGCTATTGTCGATAACCAAGTGGCCTCCTTCGGTTAAGAGAAAAGCACGAATGTTTTGTTCGCCGTCGCCACAGTTGATGACGAAATCCTCAAAATAAGACTTGCCTCCGGCTGTGGTGATGTCGGCATGAATGGTCACCTTCTCGTATGCACGGGTGATGGTCATCACAACATCCGAACCGTCCATGTCGTCAAGGAATGTTTCCCAAACATAATTGCTAGAAATTGAAGTAAACCAGTCGTGAGAGCTCTCGGGAGCCGTGTTAAAGCCATATTGCCACGCATAGTTGTCGGCACGCAGAACAACATATTCCGAATAGTTTTCTGCCCCGCGCTCGGCATCGGTTGTGACTGCGACCAGCCAGTTGTGCCAATTGGACACTTTGTCAGAGTAGTTTTTGAACTCGAGAGTGAGTGTTTCATTGGGCTTAATGGTGTAATAGTCAGAGAAAGCCGACCACCAGCCAGTCGTGTTATCCTCGGCACCCACCACGGTGGTGTCTGCCTTTGCGAAGGTGCTGCACAAGAGAGCTACAGCAACCATAGTCAAACGTAAGATTTGTTTCATAATTGTTTTTTGGTTTTTAGAATGATTTATTTTTCTGTTGTAAATTGTTTGAAATCTGTTTTTGTTGGAGAAAACGGGAAGCAGCAAGCCCACCGGAGCAGAACCAGCGCTCCCCGTAATCACATCAAGAAAAAAACTAAAATTATCAACCTAGTGAATTGTCAATTATCAATTATCAACTATCAATTGTCAATTATCAATTACCTTCTTGCCCCAGTAGGACTTCTTATTGCCGTGGGCCGAATAGACGATAGTGGCCTTTCGCGGCGATGCCTCCCAGTCGCACTCGCGCTGCAAGTAGCATTTCACACCGTTGGCGGTCAGCACATTGGTTTCGGGATCGAAACTCCAGGTGCCGCCCTTCCAGATGCCGGCGGTAATCTTGTGGTTGGCATCGAACGTCATTTCCGACGAGCCCTTCTGCTTGCCGTAGCTGTAGCCCAGGTCGATGTGCTGCCATGTGCCCACAATGTCGGCCTCGCTGATGGCGGCCTGAGGCACTGCGCCGTAGCGTTCGGGCATCACCACGGGCCATCCGTCTTCCGTCCAGCGTATGCTGCGCACGCCACCCATCATGATGGCGTTGGGTACCCAGCTGTCGAAATCGGTGGGATAGCGCTGCTGCGAGGCGTAGAACCAGTTGTCCTCGCCGTCGTCGAACACGGCGCAGTGACTGATGCCCACCCAGCCGTGGTCGGTGCCAAATTTGTAGGGGTGGGTGAGAATGGGGAACGACTCGCCACCGTTTTCAGCCGGGGTTCCGTACATATCAACGTAGGGGCCGTCGATGTTCTCAGAACGCACCACACGCGTGTTGTAGGGAACGTCGAGTGCATCGTAGGCCAGGAACAGATAATAGTAACCGTCGCGGTAGATGACTTCGGGACCCTCGCTGGCCTGCCAGCGGTTGCCAGCCTTGCGGGTGTAGATAAGCTTGCCGTAGTTGGCAGCCTGATCAGCTCCCCAGGGGTTGCCCAGTTCGTTGAGAGTTTTGCCCGTTTCGGGATTGAGCTGCACGGCAGCAATGCCACTGTGCCACGAGCCGTAGATGAGCCAATGCTCACCCTCGGGCGTAATGATGAACGAGGGGTCGATGGCGTTGAACTTGTAGTAGCAGTTGCCCCAGTCGTTGGGCTTCACGTTGAAGTTGAGCTCGCGGTCAGAGTAGTTGGTAATAACGAAGCCTTTGTCCTCCCAGCTGCCAACGTCTGAGGGGTCGCTGGTTTCCATCATGCCGATGAAGGCGCGTTCGCTCCACGTGTTGCCACCGTTGATGGTGCCGGGCACCACAATGCTGTAGTACATGCGGTAAAGCCCGTCGCTCACCTTGCGGGCACAGGGAGCCCAGTAGCCATACTCATTGGTATTGGCCGTGCTGGCGGACAGCCCCATGGCGGCGCGAATCTCGTTGAGCTTCGTCATTACCCATGCCGGAGTGGTGGGCATGGTGGCTCCCAGATACTCCCAATCGACGAGGTTCTGCGAGCGGCGGCAGTGGAAGTGTCCATGGCCTGCCTGCGGATCGCCGAAACCGGCATCGGTGCAATACATATAATAATAACCGTCGTCGGCCAGCATCACCGAGGGGTCGTGAACATTGGCCAGGTTCCACTGCGAGCGCAGGTTCCACTGGCTCTTGTTGCGATAGTCATCGACGTAGGCGGGTGCCTCGTAGTTGGCCAAGGCAGCCTCCAGGTCGTCGGTGTTTTCAAGCGCCCGCTGCGTGGTGATGTAAGCTATGTTGCTGATGTCCCACGCCGACTGATAAGAGGCGTTCTCGGTGGTGGTGAGACTCCAATTGTCCTTCGAGCCCTTTTGCGAGAAAAATATCTGCCCGGCAGTCTGCGTCTCTGACGTGCCGTTGCGGCGCACCACAAATTGGGCATGCAGGCCCGTTGCCAGCAACACCGTTGCCAGCAACACAAAAACTGAAGTGAGTATTCGTTGTTTCATGGGGCCTTACTGTTTTAGGAATTTCAGATTGGTTTCGCCCACACGCAGCACATAGACGCCACTGGCGAGAGCAGAAATATCGATAGTAGTCTGTCGGCTCTGGGCTGCGGTCTGCAAGGCCGTTTTGCCCGAGAGGTCAACAATGCTGATGGCAGTACCTTCGGCGCAGCCCAGCAGCACGAGTGTGTTGCCGACAACACGCGAGAGCAAAGCCGTCTCGTGGGTGACGGGCGAAGAGATGCCCGTTGGAATGGTTTGGCTGAAAGTAACTTTAGTGACATTCTCAATGGTGCTGCCGTCGTGGCAGACAATGGTGAACACCTCGCTGTCGTCGCCAAGCGACAACAGATAGTGCACCTGGCTCATGGCTATGGCCTGGTCGCCCTGCGTCACCACGCACCACACTTCGTTTTCGGCACGAGCCGACACGACGCACGCCATGAGCACTAAACTCAAGATAAGTTTTCGCATTATTCGAAACATTTGTTGTTTTGTTTTTTAGGTTAGTTCGTTTCGTATCTTTATGATTTCGTATTTCGCAGATAAGTATTATTAATAAAGGTATAACGCTCGATAATAGAAAAGTGTCTCACGACGATAAAAAATTATCTCACGGTAATAAGAAAATATCTCACGACGATACGTTCAAATTCTCTAGAAAATTTTACGGCAACGCCGTGAGATAATTTTCTCTTGCTTTGGATCCGCCCAACAACTCACGAGGAGAATATACTCCGGCCGCGAGCCACTCCCTCCTTTCTTTGGGAAAAATAAGACTCCGTCCGCGAGGCACTCCCTCCCTTCGGGAGGGTCGGGGTGGGTTTCCCTATTCCGCGTACTTGTAGCCCCAGATGGTGACACCAGTTTCTTTTCTCAAGGCCGTGAAGCTGGGTGCTTTCTCGTTCTTGGGCTCCAAGGTCTGTTCTACCATTACTCCCTTGTATTCGCCTCCGATGTTAATCGTGATATACGAGGTGCCTTCCTTGGCTGTCCAGGTTCCGCTATACTCGGTTCCTGAAATGGTGCCGTCGGCATTCAGGGTGACATCCACAGGCTTGCTGTAGGCTTTCTTGGTGTGGTCGAGCTTGTAGTCGTGCACCAGCAGCTTGTATTTGCCGGGAATCTTGTCCTTGGCAACCTTCTGCTTCTTGGCAATGTCGGCACTCTTCACAGTCTCGCCAGTGTATTCAAACGGAGCAGCAACCAACCAAGCATCCTCGTTTTGGAACACTTGATGAACGCGCACCTGATGGCCCTCGCCCCAGTTCTGGAAGCGGGTGTGATAAACCAAGTAAGTACGTCCGTCGCCGGCAGCGAGAATACTGTTGTGACCCTGCGAGCGCTCGCCGGATGCCTCGTTGGCACCACCTGTCAGCAGGTTGCCCCAGTTGGAGTAAGCTCCAAAGATGTTGACGCCGCGGTTGCCATCGTTCTCCTTGGCACCGAAATTGAGCAGGTAGCTGCTGAAGACTGCACTCTGATTTTTGCTATCGAAATAAGGACCGTCGGGTTTTGACGAACGGAACACGCGCATCTGGTAGCCGCCGTTGTTGTAGTCGCCGGCCACGCCGCCTGCAGCCAGTCCGCCGTAGGTCATGAACAAGTAGTAATAACCGCCAATGTACTCGATGTAGGAGGCTTCGCCCGAAACATAGTAGCCACCGGCAATCTTCTTACCGAAATACGGGTCGATGGTGATGCCGTCGCCATTGCCTGTGAGGGTATATTCCACGTCGTAGTTGCGCAGACCTGTCTCCTCATCCAGTTCGAGCATCCAGATGCCACCGCTCCATGAGCCGTACGACATCCAGAGTTTGCCATCCTCGTCGTAGAACACGCAGGGGTCGATGCAGTTGGGATAGCGGTTGCCCCATTTGTTGCCAACGTCATAGCGGCCGGGCAGGCTGGTCTGTGCTCCCAGCACGATTTCCAGGTCGGTGTCTTTATAAGCGTTGCCCGAATGGAAACCGCTGATAACTACAGGAGCCTGATAGCGGTAAGGACCGGCAATGTTGTCGGCAGTCAGCATAATGATGCTCGAATACCAGTTGTCGCCATTAATGCTGAGGTACATGCACCACTTCTGCAACTTTTTGTTGAAGATAACGTCGGGTGCCCACATCATGCCGTCAACGTTGTAGCCGGCATTGCCGCGCTTCGACCATGCGAAGGCATCGAAATTGAAGTTTACATCGGCTCCACCCTTCTTCACCTTTGTCACCTGCGGGGTGGTGAAGGCCTGTGCGTTAGTGGCATTCGAACTGGCGGCGGTTGCCCAGGGTGCGGTAAAGCTTACCCACGTCATCATGTTGGTGGAACGTGCAGCAGCACGGTGCGAACCAAAGATGTAGTAGTTGCTGGTTGAGGGGTCCCAAACCACGCTGGGGTCGTGCACACTCACGCGCTTCAAGGCTTCTGGGCCCTCCTTCTGCTCTTCATCCTCATCAACAGGGGCTTCAGCGGCAGTGGTGAACGTCACATCCTGTGAGTACTTCACCTCGGCACTGGTTTGCACATAGGTTCTAACGTGATAAGCGGTGCTGGCCTTCAGGCCTGTCAGCGTAACAGTCATGTTGGGTGTGCTTCCTGCCACCTTAGAATCGTTGATGGTGGGATTGGCCGACGTGCCATAGCAAAAACCGCGGGCAATAATGGCCGAACCTGTGGCCGAGGCCTCAACAACCGCAGTGGTTGAAGTGATAGACGACACCTTGGGATTGGTGACCGACAACGCCGATGAGCTGCCACCGCTATCGGGGTCATCGCTGTCGCTGCTGCAGGCCACCATCAGGAGACCAAAGCCCAAAAGGCAAATGAGTTTTGATAAATATTTCATATCGGGTTGTTTGTTTTCTTGATGTTAGTTTTTTTGCTTGTCGAACGATTGCTGCTTCGTGATTAGCGCTTATCGTTTTTAGTTTGCTTTTTCGCTTATCGCTTTTCGTTTTCGTTAAAAAAATTGCCCGCGGACCAAATTGTCAGTCCGCAGGCAATTTGTCTTACATAATAGTTTATTCGAATACCAGGTGACAACCGTCAATAGTGAAGTGCATGAAGAAGTTGTCAGGATCGGTAACGGTGTTCAGGCCAAGGTAATCCTGGGTGTAGGTCTTGCCGTCGCTACCCTGCATGACGCAGCGCACATCGGCAGTACCATTGCCCTTGTTGGTAACCGAGACAGTAACCATTGCCTCGTCCATGGCTGCGAGCCATGCGCCCCAGTCGGCCTGACCGCCACTCGGCGTACACTTGCTTGCCAGCTCTTCGCCAGCCCAGCCAGTACCCCAGCCCCAGTTGTCGGCACGAAGCACGCCATACTCAGTAGAGCCGTCGGCATTGGTCAGCACCACAACGAAGTTGTTCCAGTTGGCACCACCGCCGTGGTTTCTGAAGCGGCGGGTATAGGTCTGACCCTTGGGCACCTTGATGTAAGGCGAGTGAGCACCCCAGAAGGCGGTAGTGTTGTCCTCGGCACCCAAAACATCGTCGAACTCCAGATGACAGCCGTCAACGGTCAGATGGAAGTAGAAGTCGTTCGGGTCGGTAACGGTGTTCAGGCCAATGTAGTCCTGCTTGTAGGTCTTGCCATCGGTACCCAGCATTTCGCAGCGCACATCGGCTGTGCCGTTGCCATTGTTGGTGACATAGATGGTAACCTTGGCACCGTCCATGGCAGCGAGCCATGCGCCCCAGTCAGCCTGGCCACCACTCGGAGTACACTTCTCGCCCAGGACTTCACCGCCCCAGCCGGTACCCCAGCCCCAGTTGTCGGCACGAAGCACGCCATACTCGGTAGAGCCGTCCTTAGAAGCCAGCACAATAACGAAGTTGTTCCAGTTGGCACCACCGGCATAGTTGGTGAAGGTAGAGACGAAGGTTTCTTTCGGAGCCACCTTGATAGCCTCAGAGTGAGCACCCCAGAAGGCGGTAGAGTTGTCGGCAGCACCCAGAGTGGTAAACATCTTGTCAACCACCTCGAAGGTAGCGTAAGCGATGACGGGCTGAGCAGCACCCTCGCCCTTATAAGTCTTGTTATAGACTGCAACGAGCGTCTTGGTGCCAAGCGAGCCTAAGCTAGGAATAGCCTGGAAGGTCAGGTCGGCAGAAGTGACATCCTTTGACACTTCCTGTTCGAACTGAACGGTAGCGGTGATGTTGGCAACCACCTCTTCGAGCTCTGCTCCCTGAAGCACCTTCTTGGGCACGCCGTTGAGCTTCATCGAGATGGGCTGCTTGTCCTCAGCCGAGGTAAAGCCGCCAATCGGCTCGATGTTCGACTGCAGGAAATTGATGTACGAACCCTCGGGAACGATGAATGCACGCATATTGGTGTTCGAAGCATCGGCATTCAGATTGGCCAAGGCTGTTTTCTGCGTATAGGTCTTGGTCACTGTGCCATTGGTGATTCTGACAATGAAAGCACTCGGATTCGAGCGGTCGATGGTCAATACTACACGGCCACCCAGCTTATCTACGCCAGCGTCGGTGTCGCTGCCAAAGGTGAGCGTACTCTCCACGCAGCCACGGTCGATGTAATCACCCCACTCAGAGTTTCCGCTGGGCTGGTTGTCGAAACGGATGGCGCCATACTCTTTATAGTTAGCAGCACCACGGTCTTCATCATTACAGAGAATAAGAGCAAAGTTCTTATAAGTGTTCGTTGCAGCAGGATTGATGCTCAGATTGAACACGGCATTCCATACCGCACCATCGGGAACCTGATAATACTTAGAGAACTGGGCCCACCAGCCAGTAGAGTAGTCGGTAGCACCAATAGTATATACATCTTCTTCCATGCCTTCCAGTTCCTCTTCGCCACCAGAGGTCTTGGAGTTGGCAATGGAGTCAGCTTTCTCAGAAAGCCAGCCAGGAGCACCAATGCTATAGAGGTCGGCGCCTTCGCAGCCCGTCAGCATCAGCAGCCCAAGGGCAGCTGCGCACATTGCGGATGCTAATTTATTTAGACGAATCATAATTTTACTGTTTTACTATTTTACTATTTCACATGATACTATTATGCATTCTTCGTGATGCATTTAAAGGTTAGTCACGGGGTGAACAGTCCATCCCTTGCCCGAGAAATAATCAGCATTGCTGGTGCTGGTATTGGCCGAGTTGCCCACCAGGTTGGGGTTGTCGTTCAGTGTGCCCTGATAGATGGGCAGGAACTCGTGACCCTGAATCCAGCTGTCGTAAGAGCTCTTCAGTTCGGCATCGGTGCCTACCTGCGAGTAGCTTACTGTCTCCTTCACGCGGCTCTTGTCGGTAGTACGACGGAAGGTTCCGTGCTCCTTGAGCTGGTTGAGACGACCGCTATCGTAGAAGAATCCCCAGCGGATGAGGTCGAAGCAACGACCGAACTCACAGCCAAACTCCTTAGGACGCTCAACGTTGGCAATCTGCTCAAACAGTTTGTCCTTAGAGTTGAAGTTGCTCAGCTGCAGCTTGGCGAGGCCGGCGCGCTCGCGCACCTGGTTAATCCAGTCGATGGCCTGTTGTGTAGGACCGTTCAGTTCGTTCTCGCACTCAGCAGCGCGCAACAGCACGTCTGAATAGCGCATCATGCGGAGGTTGATACCGCAGTGCAGACCGGTGACCACTTTCTCGTAGATACCTGTGCGCAGGTTGGTGTTCTTGGCAATGGGCAGACCGCCGTAGTTGTTGTTGGTAACAACGGGTGCATCGGCAGTGATGGGCA
>JAEEGL012782958.1_pt1 | contig 11115 bp, 8 predicted proteins | sample 9134231 | NCBI WGS metagenome assembly JAEEGL01 (sample SAMN16246548, study PRJNA631951) | gut metagenome | biome: gut microbiome; feature: rumen; material: fiber-attached | host: Bos | place: Iran: Karaj | collected 2018-10
TGCCCAGCAACAACTGGGTGATAAACACCGAAAGCCCGTTTGACGGCAAGCGCAAGGCTTACTACATGCCAGTACGCATAGAGGGCTTCGACGTGAACTGGCCCAACTTCGACCATATCGAGCTGCAATACAAGCTCTCCACTCAGGGCGACAACGACTGGGTGAACGTATGCTCATACTATCAAGACAGGGAACTGCAGAAGAAAGCCAGCGGTGTCACCGATACGATACCAAGTTCGGGCGTCATCGTGGCTCCGTTCTATGGTGAGGTTGACCCGATAGAGCAATACTACGACATCCGTGCCGTGACCTTCTGCCGCCATGCCGGTGGCTACCTGACGGGGTCCTCAGAGGTGCTGAAGGGTATCAAGGACACCCGCAGGCCGGAAACCTTTGGAACGCCCGAGCCTACCAATGGCATTTTGGGCATTGGCGACGACATCCTAATAAAGTTCTCGGAGCCTATTGCGGGCAACTACCTGCGTGGAATCAACAATTTCGAAGTATTGGGTACGTTGATGAGCAACGACATCTCGACATCAACATCGCTGAGCTTCGATGGAAATGCCGTCGCCGGCACGCAGGGCGAACGTAACCTGATGGGTAAGAGCTTCACAGTGGATATCATGCTGAATCCGGCTATCGACAAGCGCGAGATGACTGTGTTCTCGCATGGCGGCGACGAGAAGGGGCTGCGCTTCGGAATTACTGCCGACCGCAGGCTATCGGCTACCATCAACGGCGAGACGCTGGTATCAGACTCCATCGTGGCATTCAACAATATGCTGCATCAGGTGGCTTACGTGCTTGACCAAAGCGGCGAGACGACAACCGTGAAGTTCTACGACGGCAATACGCCTATCGGCAAAAAGGAACTGGCAGAACGCTATGAAGGCGCTACATCGGGCATCATCTTAGGTGCGGACTTTGACTATTCAGAAGATTTACGTTATAAGGGCGAGATGCTGGAGTTCCGCCTATGGAACCGCGCTTTGACGGGCAGCGAACTCTTGAGCTACGGCCAGAAAAAACTCTCGGGCTACGAGACGGGACTGCTGGACTACTACCCGATGAACGAAGGCGAAGGCAGCTGGGCCTACGACAAGGCTCCGGGAAGCATGGATCTCTGGCTGGCAGGCACCAGCTGGAAGCGTCCAGCCGGCATCTCAATGGAAATCAAGGGCGACAAAGGACTGTGCATAAAGCCAGACAAGTTCGTACGCAGCAAGAACCACGACTATACGCTGACCTTCTGGTTCCGCACGAACGACGGGAACGCTACACTGCTGTCTAACGGTGAGGCCAAATACGGTCAGGCCGACCAGCTCAATATCGGTATAAAAGACAGTATACTCTATGTGCGTTCGCAGGGCTTCGAGAGGAAAATATCGGCCTTTGTATCAGAAGGCAGCTGGCACCACTTCGCCATGACCGTTTCGCGCTCGCAGAACGTCAGCAACGTCTATGTGGACAAAAAGCTTGTCGAGTCATTCCCTGCTGACAGCGTGGGCGGTATCATGGGCAACGACATCACACTGGGTGCTACCTTTGTGGACAAGGGCAAGCATACCAACGTGATGAAGGGGCACATCGACGAATTGGGCCTGTTCTCAAGCGTACTGCCTGTGAACCTCATCAAAGAGTATGCGAACCACACGCCACTCGGCACCATGAGTGCGCTGCTGGCTTATCTGGATTTCGGACGCTCGGAGAAACTGGACAATAACCAGCAGCATCTTGAGCCGACAGGTATCAGCCTGAAACGCTACGTTGACTCGCTGGGTAAGTTAGAGGAACGCCGCGATACACTGCTGTCCGATGAAGAGGTGAAGGTCTTGGCTGCGCGCGACTTCTATGCTCCGATGGTCAGCAACTCGCAGATGGATAACCTGCGGTACAGCTACGTGGCCAACGACAACGAGTTGTATGTCAATGTCAACGAGCCCGACTTCCTGATAGAGAAGACCAACATCTACGTCACCCTCAAGGAAATTCCTGATTTGCAGGGCAACCTGATGGCATCGCCCGTCACGCTGAACCTCTACGTGTATCGCAATCCGTTGCGCTGGGATGTGAAGCGCATCGAAAAGGATGTGCGCTATGGTGAGGGCGTGACCTTCGAGGCCACGGTGAAGAACCTGAGCGGTGTGACGCAGGACTTCAAGTTGGAAGATCTGCCGTTGTGGATCAACGCTTCACAGACACAAGGCGTACTTGATGCGCTGGACGAGCAGACCATCACATTCACCGTCAGCGACTATATTAATATAGGTACATACAACGAGCAGATAGCTCTTATTGGAGACAATATGATGTCGGAACCGCTGCCTATCACGCTGCGTGTGCGTGGCGATGAACCTGACTGGACGGTTCCTGACCGCCTGAAAAAGAACAACCAGACAATGATGATGGTGGCACGTGTGAAGATTGACGGCATTGTGGCCAGCTCGAACGAGGACATCCTGGCTGTGTTCGACGATAAACAGCAGGTTCTGGGTGTGGCTCATATTGAGGTCAACGACAATGCCAACGCCAACGAGGCACTGGCCTATCTGACCATCTATGGATATAATTTCCCCAATGGCACAGGGCCCACACTGAACTTCCGCTTCTTTGACGCTTCATCAGGCAACGTTTACAGCGTGATTCCAGCCGACAGCACAACCTATAACTTCCAACAGGATGCCATCGTAGGCACTGATGCTAACCCCGTAGTGCTGAAGAATAGCTTCAACTCCGTGCAGACGCTGAAACTGAAGAAGGGATGGAACTGGGTAAGCTTCTACGTGATTCCGAAGGAGGGTACGACGCTGGGACAATTCCTGAACAGTATGTCGAAGTGGGAGGTTGGCGAAGTGATTACGGTAGTCAACGGTACGGAGACGAGGGACTATTACTGTCGTGAGAACGCGAAAGCTGCCAATGGTAAGATGTGGGATAACGAAGATGATCCTATCACCATCCATCCCGAACAGATGTATAGCATCTACTCGAAGAGCGACAAGACCATCTATCTGGAAGGTGAATTCGCTCGCCGCTACATCACTGTCCATAAGGACTGGAACCGCGTGGGCTATAACTCAACGATCAACCTGCCCATCTCTCAGGCTCTGGCCGACTACTTGGAAAAGGCACAGGAGGGTGACGTGGTGAAGTCGCAGGACGGATTCGCCATCGCCAGCCAGAGTGCTACGGGACTGGTCTGGAAAGGCAACTTGCAGTATATGGAGGCAGGCAAGGGCTACATGTTCAAGCGACAGGCCGACAGCGAAGTACAGTTCCTGTATCCACTCTACTTCGACGACTCACGCTACAGCAGCACCAGCGAAAGCCGTGCTCCGAGACGCACCTCTGTCAACACCGCAACGACCATGAACATCGTGGCTGCGGTGGATGGTGTCGAGACTGAGAAGGGCGACCGTCTGGTAGTGTTCTGCGGCGCAGAACGAATAGCAGAAGCTACGGCCGACGATGAGAAGAACTACTATCTGAACATCGGCAGCGACGACAGCAGCAGCGATGCCATGACCTTCATGATAGAGCGCGACGGCGAGCCCATTGCTATGACAGGCAGCTCCATCAGCTATGCACCCAACAAGGTCCTCGGCACGCCCGACAATCCTACCGTCATCAGTTTCGTTTCTATTGACCAGATGCCTAACGACGGCAAGTGGTACACAGTTGGCGGTATCGTGATTGGTGAGAAGCCAAAGCAGCGTGGTGTGTATATCCACAACGGCAAAGCTGTAGTGGTGAAGTAAAGTTGAAATGTTGAAATGTTGAAATGTTGAAACATTGAAATATTGAGAAATTGAAAATTATGAAAAAGAGTATAATCGCATTGGCAGCCCTCGCCCTCGTGGCGTGGGGCTGCTCCTCCGGAGAAGATGAGTCTCAGCCACAATCAGCAGAAATCTCCATAGGTACTGATGTACGTCCTGACTGGCAGGGCCCTAACTTCGACCTCTATGAGCAGATCATGAAAGTGGAAGTGCAGATTCAGGACACCCTGACACAGTATGTGTCGGAAGCTGACCTGCTCTGCGCAACCATCAACGGCGAAGTGCGCGGTGTTGCCGCCCCTCGGAAGATAGAAGACAAATGGTTGTTCCCGATGACCATTGCCAGCAATGATGCAGATGTGGCGGTTTCGCTGTCGTACTACTGCGACCAACTGCACCGCATCTACACCATTGCGTGGACAACGTTTGATGCCTCAGTGGCACCGACTGGCACAAATGGTATCTATAAACCGGTATTCATCAAGTAGAAAAAAGTTTGTTTGAAAATGAAAAGAGACAAATATCAACAGCCCTCCATGCAGGTCATCAATGTGACTCCCCATACCATGCTGGCAACAAGCAGCGAGGGGGTGACGGCCAACCGTAGTGGATATGGCGAAGCAAAACAATCCGATTGGAATGAGAGTGCGGTCAAAGCCTACAAAAATCCAGTGAACTGGGAGGAATAATTTACAAGGAAACATGACAATGAAAAAAGTTATTTTCAGTATGTTGCTCTTGGCAGGACTGGCGCTGACCGCCTGCTCGTCAGATGATAGCAACACAGAACCGGTCCGCAGGACCTACACCATGACCATAGATGCCACGAAAGGTGCGAATGAAGCCTCCGTCCGTGGCGATACCCGTGCCCTGACACTCGACGGCAGCACACTCACAGCCTCGTGGGCAACATCGGAGCACGTTTTTGTGCAAGGCAAGTTGTTGTCTGATGAATCATTATTCTGGTTCGAAGGCTCTATCCAGCCTCAATATGCAGGAACAACCACAAAATTGAATGGTACTATCAGCCTTCCTACAGGTTGGGTCATCTCGATTGACAAAGCTATAGGCACACCTCATTTCTTGACCCTTCAGTTCCCGCGTTCTGGCGCTCTGGATTATACAGGTCAGATAGGAACGTTGGCAGATATTGCAGCAAAATACGACTATGCTATAGCCGAGGATGTGGAAGTTGAGGTAAAAGAAGGCCAAGTGCGTGGGGTAGCATCGGCTACATTCGTGAATCAGCAGGCAATCGTCAGGTTCACGCTCTTGGACAAAGCCGACGGCACCACCTTGCTGAACCCAACGGCGCTGACCATCCAATATGGTGGAGAAAGCCTGTCATTGACCATCCCTGCAGACACCTATACAACCAATGGCGCCGGTGTCATCTACGTAGCAATACCAGGATTCAGCGGCAAAGAGGTTACCCTTACGGCAAAAGTCGGTGATGACACCTACACCTTCACCAAATCAGGTATCACCTTCGAAAACGGAGAGTATTACGAGATTAACGTGAAGATGAAAAAGTAACACAAAAGTATATAGAGAAATATGAAAAGGTCTTTTAATCTGCTGCTCGTTGCCATCTTATTCTGCGGAATGGGGGGGGATGAGTTCCTGTTCAGACAAAGACGAGAACCTCACTGACGAGCAACTGTTCGAGAACGAGATGACAGCGGCTCTGGCCGATGCGCAGGCTTACGGTCCGCAAACAGAAGCCATCCCAAGGAAGTAGCCGCACGCTACAACGGATGTGTGACAGAAATCAACTACAAGACACGCGAAAGCGCCACACGGAAGTGCATCACCGACAACTGTCGGCCTTATGACCTGAAGGATCTGGCACGCACCACCATCATTGCAGGGTGGGACAGTACGGAACTGAAGCCCGTCATCAACGACCTTATCGCGACCACCAAGGAGCAGGGATTATTCGGACGCTACAAGCATCAGACCAGCGACTACGGCTACTGGGGCGACATCGTCAACCTGCAGTTTGAGAAGCTGATGACCGAGGTGCAGGTGAAGACCTACGGCATGTTCTATGCGGCTCAAGAAGAGGCAGTTGTACGCAGCACCATTGGCGACAGCCTCTATAATGTCATTCACGAGAAGACGGGCGTTGAGTCGGGAATGTCGCACCACTACTACGAGATCATGCGTGCTGACTCATCCAGCGCCGCCACCGTGGAATACTACAAACAACTGGCCATACAGTATCACGAATGCTTCGAACATATTAACGACTGATGAGTACCGTTTACGAGGTGAGGTGTTACGAGACGGGCGACGGCAGCGACTACCTCATCAGGGCTTTCCAAACCCTACAGGAAGCCGAGGCGTATATCCGTCGGCGCAACGAAGAACGTCCGCAAGACGAACTCTACGAGCATTGGTACGTTAACGTGAGTTCGGTATATGATAATGCAAAAAGTTGACGCAAAAACACTCAGAACACTCCGATACACTCCGAATTCTTGTAGTCAGTTTGCCATCTGAAGATGAGAATTGAAGGAGGTCATTCGGAGTGTTTCGGAGTGTTCGGAGTGTTTTTGCGTCAACTTTTTGCAAATCGTCAAATCCAAGCCTTGTTGTGCAGGGAACTATACTCGGTCGTCGGAGGAACTATAGTTTGTTCGGCTTGTTCCTTCAGGGTATCGTGACACAGGGGGGAGTAGACGAGGCATATATACGTAAAGGCCGATACGTCCTGTCGTGAAAGACGATACGTCCTTTTGCAAAGAGCTATTCACTGTGTTTGCTTGCATATTTGAACCTCAGTTTTTGCGAGGATTGGGTGAAGATTGGCCAAAACAAGTCCTATTTTGAGCCAAAAATGTTATAAATCCGTAAAAAAGTTACGGGATAGGAAAATAATTTGTATATTTGCAGCGGTTTTTCAAATAATTATATCTATGCTGGTTAAATTTGCCGTAAAAAACTTTCGAGGTTTTGCAGATAGGATTGAGTGGGATTTGTCCCATCCAAGTAATTACTCGTTTAATACCTACGCTATCAAAGATGGCGTCGTAAAGAACGGTATTATTTATGGCCCTAATGGTTCTGGAAAGTCAAATTTTGCTTTGGCTATCTTCGATATAGTCTATCATTTGACGCAAAAGTATAAGAAAGAGGACTTCTATAAAAACTACGTGTATGGAGGAGACTCAAAAGGGAAAGTGCTGTTTGAATACACCTTCAAGTTCGGTCCTCAAATTGTGGAATATAGCTACGGCAAGAATATGTTCGGCATGTTGTTTGCAGAATCATTGTCAGTCGACGGAGTGAATGTGTTTAGGCGCGAGTTTGACAAATTAGAACTTGACGAAGAGCAGTTTCCAATCAATGCAGATGCCAAAAAGAACCTTCAGGCTAATGCGAACAATATCTCCATTGTGAATTATCTGCTTACTTCTTATCCACTATCCAAGAATCACTATCTTATTCTCTTGCGTGATTTTGTTAATTCTATGTTATGGTTTCGCAGCCTCAAAGCCAATGAGTATATAGGATTAGATAATGGTATTACACAATTGGACGAATACATTATTCAAAACAAATTAGTAGAGGATTTTACCGCATTTCTAAAAAATGTCAGTGGTCAGGACTTTATATTCGTGAAGCCTAATCCCACCGATAAACTACTTGCATGTAAATTCAAATCTGGAATTGTATTGTTTAATGATATCGCTTCTACTGGTACTCTTTCGCTAGAACTCCTCTATTACTGGCTAAAGAAGATGAACAATGCTTCATTCGTGTTTATTGACGAATTTGATGCATTCTATCACTTCAAATTGGCATATGAGGTTTGCAAGCAACTCTTCAATCTCGATTGTCAGGTGTTTACGTCATCACATAATACTTATTTGATGACTAATGACTTGCTGAGACCGGACTGCAACTTCATTTTGCAGAACAATAAGATCAAGCCCCTACAAGCCTGCACAGAAAAAGAACTGAGGTTTGGACACAATATCGAAAAACTATTCCGTGGAGGAGCTTTTGAGGTATGATACTATTTATATTTGAAGGTAAGGACGATAAGACTTATTTCGAGTCTATCAAACGGCTTTTCTTTCCAGAAACGTCGGAGACCTTCGTATGTACCTATAATAGCAATATCTACTCTCTTTATACAAAACTGAAGAATCACGATGCGCTGAATGGAAAACTGGAAGTAGATACAGTCTCTGTTTTCAAGGAAATCCTGACAAAAAAAGGTGACAACACTTTAAAGGACATCAGAGAAGACGAAGTTTCTGAAATCTATCTTTTCTTCGATTACGATTTCCAAGAGAATTCCAGAACGCTTGAAGAAAACAACAAGCGACTGAGTGAGATGCTTGATCATTTCACAGACGAGACAGACAATGGCAAACTTTACATCAACTATCCGATGGTAGAATCTCTTCGCTATACCAAAGAATTGCCAGATAATGATTATTGGCGCTATACGGTAACTCGCCAGAAATGTCAAGAAGAAAGTTTCAAGCATCAAGTTCACGAGTTCTCATTCTACAAGTCAAACCTGGAATATCTTGTGCTCACAATCAAGCCTGCAGACGATGAAACAAAGATTCAGCAGAAGGCAGATTCAGCCAAGACGAATTGGCTGCACCTTGTCACGATGAACACGAGCAAGGCCAACTATATTTGTAATGATAAGAACGAACTTCCTGAAGAAGTGAATTCACAGAAAGAGATATATGATAATCAGCTTGCCAAGTATGTAGATACAGAAGAATGCAAGATCGCTATCCTTAATGCATTCCCAATATTCCTATTTGACTACTTCGGCAAAAAAATTGTCAGCGACAGAGAAGAAACAGACAAAACCCAATAAATATGAGCAACAAAGAATCTGGCTATGTTTATATACTGACGAACCCGAGCTTCAGGGAAGATTGGGTGAAGATTGGGAAGAGCTCTCGCCAAGTACTTCTCGTATAACGGGAAGGTGCTGGATGAGATTAGGAAAGAATATATTTTTTATTATTAGACCGTAGTTTTCAAAATGACATCAACTATCTTCACTAACATAGAATCTGGCATTATTAACGAACTAATGTTAGCGCGGCAATCAATCAAGATTGCTGTTGCATGGTTTAATTCTAAGAACATTCTTAATGTGTTATGTTGGAAACTAAAAGGAGGTGTTAAGATAGAAATAGTTATGCACTATGACTCAATTAACAATGGGAGTGACACCTCTCTGGATTTTAATGAATATAAACAATTGGGAGGTTCTCTTATTTGGGCAAAAGCTGAGAAGTCCACAATGCATTTGAAATATTGTATCATCGATGAAGCAATCGTTTTACACGGATCGTGCAACTGGACTTATCGTGGTTTCAACCAAAATGATGAAGGTTATGATATAACACACGATGAACCGGAATTGGTTAAAACTTATCTTGACCATTTCATCTCATTAAAAAATAAATACTCCACTCAGCAGAAAACCATACAACAGCCTTCAACTCGGATTAGAACATCCAAAGATAATCATCTTTCAAAAGAAGAACGAATTAGGGCTTTTGTCAACGAACTAAAACAAACAGATATTACTCAATATAGCACTGAGTATGTGAAATCGTTTATTGATTATTGGACGTTTAGTGTTTCTTCTCAAAAGATGCGTTTTGAAGAAAAACCCGATTTCTTGATGATGATTGAAATAGAAGATTGGGAAAGGAAACAGGCTCAGATGAAAGAAGACGAGGAATTTGAAGAGTTCTGTAAAACAGCAAGAGTAGAAGCCGAAAAAGCATACGAAGACTATTGCAAATATATAGAAAATAGTTTTGTGTGGCCAGACTTCTCCGCAAGACTTAAAGAGATGAACGATGTGATAGAAACGACAGAAGCACTTAAAACTTTTAAAATAGGCAAAAAGGAAAATAGCTCTACAGCGTATGATTATATCAAGAAATGCCATCTCCCTGCGATTGTAGCAGAACCCATAAGTCATTTTGGAGTTGGGAAATTACAATTGAAGACATTTTCTTACGACGGAAAACAACCAGTATTTACATATGATATTCAGCCCAACAAGCGACATATTGACCGTTCTGTCTATCGTACCGAATGGGAATATCTTGGGTGGGGGAAAGAGTTCGGTGGTACTCTTGGGAAAATAATAGAACAATTTAATATTTCACTTGTTGAATTCGTTACAATTCCTCCAATCGAGGAAATCCCTGCCAAAGACAAATATATTAAAAGATATATAGACTCATGTGTGTTCAACTCACGCTTTGCGCATAAGCTTCCGAGAAAAACCGGATTTCTGAAAAAAGAACATATTCGTTTGTTGTTTGAAGCAAACTATGCAATAGAAACATATAATAGACATTGTAGGGAAAAGTGTGAAGCTTTTAAAGATATTACCATAAGAGAGGCCTATAAGAAATATGGACTTGAATGTTCTACATATCTTGCTAACCACGCTGATGAAACCATAGGAGACATTTTAGAGTCTTGGAATGATCTGATTCATCCCTCCATTCTTTGGTTAAAACTTGTGAATAATGTTCCGTTTAATGATTATGTTGAAGTATTACATCATTCTGAGCCATCGAACTCTCTACTAAAAGCAATAGATGCTATTGTCCATTATGGAAATCAAGATTGGGATGAAGATTGGTATATACCTGATTGGTATCCACGAGTTCGTTACATCCTTCCTCATGATGTATATTACGCAAGGGAGGGCTTCAGATTCCTTTCTTTGGAAGAAGCCTGTGGATTTAATACTGAAGGACTAGAATTGAAGCCCTTAAAATACTACAGCGATGAAATATGTTCATGGCCAAGGGATGACGAATGGTTTGCAAGACAATGTAATGATAGAAAATGGCTGGAAAAATATCATCTGTAAGTTTTAGCTAACAAGATACTAACTATATAAATAAGTAGGTAATCAAATTTATTTTATTGAAGTTTCGGAAGTTAATAAAATCGTGAATATATAGGTGCAAAAAAGGCATTGGATGCTTGCATATGTCGCAAGAAAGGAGTATCTTTAAGGTGCGAAACAAAAAGACTCATTACACCAATGCCAGTGCACAAAGTTACACAATTTCTGTCAGAGATAAGCACATTTTTCAAGAAGTGATTCTGACCATGCAATGTTTGCCATTATGGACGTGATTAAGGGTATAAAAATGAATGAACAGCCTCTGTTCGGCCGCAAGAGCCGCTGCAACTGCAAGTATTCGCTGCTGCAGGTGTTCCAGCTTTAGTTAGTATGTCCCTGTTTCATGGTTCGTAATCCTTTCAATATCTACGGCTCGCCGGTAGGCGGCACGCTTGGGTGTCGTAA
>JAEEGL014104656.1_pt1 | contig 11115 bp, 11 predicted proteins | sample 9134231 | NCBI WGS metagenome assembly JAEEGL01 (sample SAMN16246548, study PRJNA631951) | gut metagenome | biome: gut microbiome; feature: rumen; material: fiber-attached | host: Bos | place: Iran: Karaj | collected 2018-10
AAGGTTGACGGTGCCAAGACGCTGAGGATCTTCTTCAGGATCACGGTTCCGCTTCTGGCTCCGACCATCATGCTGGTCATCATCATCAACACGATCTCGACCTTCAAGATGTACCATGAACTGTTCCCGTTATTCTCGGGTCCGGGTATTGCCTACAACCTGTTCACGGTCGTCTACTATATCTACTACGAATTCCGTGTCATGTCACCGCCGAAGTACGGCTATGCCGCAGCGGCTGCTGTCATGCTCTTAGTCACGGTCTTCATCTTTACGATGTTACAGCGTGCCGTTCAGGCATGGTCAAGAAAGGAGAGGGGAGAAGATGCCAAACCAAAGAGACACAGAGATGCGCTCAGATAAGAAGAGTCCGACTAGAGAACCTGTCTCCATCGGCAGAATCTTCATGTATATCGTTCTGTTCATCGGCGCTCTGATCATGATCTTCCCGTTCTACTGGATGATCACCGGTGCGTTCAAGACCTGGACAGAAGTCAATCTGATCCCGCCGACGCTCTTCCCGCAGAACCCGTTCAATATCGAGAACTTCGTTTATGCGTTCAAGACGGCGCCGTTTGGCAGATACTTCATCAACTCCATGCTGGCATTAGTCGGCTGTATCGTCACTTGTTCCTTTACGACGATTCTGGCTGCCTACGCCTTCTCGCGTTTGCGTTTCCCGGGCAGAGAGCTGATCTTCTCGCTCTTGTTGTCCCTGATGATGGTTCCTTATGAAATGATCATCATCACCAACTACCGCACCATCGTCAGCTGGAACCTCCATGACACGATCTGGGCATTGATCTTACCGTTCATGTCTTCGATCTTCTACACTTACATCCTCAAGGGCTTCTTCGATTCCGTTCCTGAATCGCTTTATCAGGCAGCGAAGGTCGACGGCTGTTCCGACTGGAAGTACCTGTGGAGAGTCATGGTACCGATGGCCAAATCTTCTTTGGCCACGATCATCCTGCTGAATGCGATCGCTACCTGGAACTCCTTCTTATGGCCGATGATTGCGACCAACTCCAAGAACGTCAGAACTCTGCCGTTTGGTCTGTACGCATTCATGACTGAAGGCGGCCAGCGTAACGAAAGAATGATGGCTGCTTCCACGATCGTCGTCATACCGATGATCATCATCTTCCTCTTCGCAAGGAAGTACATCATCTCCGGTATGTCACGTGGTGGTATCAAGGGATAATACTTGTACATAAAAAAGATCTGCGGATAAGGATGTCCTGCCGTTTCGATAAGACCTCCTTCTTAAAGAACGGTGCTGATGAAGCGGGACAGGAATGTGCAGATCTAGATCAAAACAAACAAAAAAGGATATATCCATATCCTTTTTTATGTTATGCATGTACCTATTTACGAAAGACCGACAAAGGATTCAGACGATGTAATCAAACATCATGATGTAGTGGCAAAGGCTTCCCAGCAAGACAAAGATGTGAAAGATCTCATGTTCACTCCAGCGATCGGAGATCTTAATATGCAAAGCGTAGATGATGCCGCCGATTGTATAGAAAAGACCGCCGGTCAAAAGCCAGAAGAAACCGATCTGTCCCAAGGCCAGATAGATGGCCTTGATCCTTAAAAGGGCTGTCCATCCTAAGGCGATATAGACGATCGAAGAGACGTATTTCGGACAATAGATCCAGAACAGTTTCATGATGATGCCGCAAAGGGCGAGGACCCAGATGATGATGAGCAGATTCCGGTCGTTTAAAAGGCTCAGGCAGATCGGCGTATAGGATCCGGCAATTAACAGGAATACCGAGATGTGATCGATCTTCTTCAGGATCTTGGTCTTGGAATGAGGCAGGATAAAACTGTGGTAGGCACTGCTGGCCCCATAGAGAACGATCAAAGAAAGACAATAGATGCTTAAACCGATCATCTTGATGGGATCGGAGCAGAGGATGCCGGCTTTGGAAAGCAATAACGGTGTGGCAAAGATCGAGGCAAGAAACCCGATAAAGTGGGTCAGAGCACTGATCGGATCTTTGATGGAAATATAGGGTCTTGAGTATCTGTAATGGATTTCCGACATGTTGACCTCCTTGTTGTTCGATTGGAATAGATATATAATAAACTTGTGAAAGGTTTTTGAAAAACCTCTTCTGATTTCATACTAGAAAATATTATAAAACTTGTCAAGAGTTATTGAAAAACCGATGGAGGAAGAATGAAAAAGAAAGAGATCAGGATGAATGACACTGATGTATTCAATTTACCGACGTATAAGGAGATTCCTTCCGTTGGCTTGTATCTGGACCAGACATCAAAATACATCAACGAAGTATTACTGGATCTGCCGGATGCGATGATTACCAATTCGATGATCTCCAACTATGTAAAGAAACATCTGATCGCCAATCCGATAAAGAAACAGTATGGCCGCGAACAGATCGCCTGTCTGATCTTTATTGCGGTCACCAAGAGCGCTCTGTCTCTGGATGATGTGAAAAACCTCTTTGATCTGCAGAAGAACAAGTACAGTATCGAGGAAGCCTACACGTATTTTGCCGGACGTTTTGATAAGATCCTGAATGAGAACGAGATCCTGAAGATCAAGCCGGAAGAAAAAGAAAAAGCCCTTCTGGAGAACATCATATTGACCGTTGTTTCCAATATTCACCTGCATAAACTGCTGGAAGAGGCATTTGGTAACAAAGTTTAAGTGTTCTTTACACATAATTAAGCCTTTCTTTACCGTGTGTGATGGTAAAATAATTAAAAAAGGGGATCATTATGTTTTCTTGGCAGCACTTTGTATGGCTGGGTATCTGTGCCCTGCTTGTAGCATTTGCAATCATAAAATATCGTAAGGAATCGGCAAGTTTGAACCAGGTTTTAAATATCTGCTGCATCATCTGTGTCCTATCGGAATTCACGAAGGTCTTCGGCGTCATCGAGATGGTGCCTTCCGCTGACGGCAGCATCATCTATCCGTATATTCCGATGAACCACCTGCCTTTGCATCTGTGTTCGATACAGATCCTACTGATCTTTTATGTGCGGTTCGTGGCTAAGGGAAACGCAAGAGAGAATCTGCTTTCCTTCATGTATCCTTCCTGCTTATTGGGTGCTTTGGCTGCTTTGGCGATGCCTTCGATCTTCTCCACCAGTATTACGGTGGATCAGGCATTTACCCATCCGATGGCTTACCAGTTCTTTATCTATCATGCGATGCTGATTGCTTTGGGACTGATCATTGCGATGTGCGGTGAAGTTGAATGGGAATGGAAACACTGGCGCAACTGTCTGATCATCATTGCTTTGGCCGGCTTTATTTCGCTCTACATCAATTCGATGTTTGCCTCACCGACCTATCTCAACGGTGAACTGCAGCACATCGATTTCTGGCCGAACTTCTTCTTTACCTATCAGAATCCGCTGGGCATCAAGCTGACCAAGATCACCCACTGGTATATCTATCTGGTGATATTGAGTGTCCTGATCATTGTTCTGACCTGGATCTGCTTCATGCCGGTGATTAAGAAAAACAAGAAATAAGAAAGACAAGGATCCGCTGTAAAGCGGATCTAATAAAAGAACTTTCACTTGCATATCGCTGCTTCTTTTTACGCTTCTGTTTAGTCTGTTAAGCAGCATCGATGTCTCTTTTCGTGTGATCCCGACAAACGGATTTACCGGTACCTCGTTATTTGGTGAGGATGCAGGAGCATATGTCCTGGTAGCTGTTATATCGTTTACACTTGCAGTCTGCATCACGGTGTATTTCATGAAAAAAAGACAGAATAAAGGTTAGCTGAGCAAAGGGGATAATAATGAAGAAAGAATTGTGCGCAAGACGATACCATCAAGGAGGCAATATGGTCAGAAGAATCACAGTTTTTTTGTTGACGTTTTTATTGTTGTTTAGCAGCGGTACTCCGAAAAGAGTATATGCGCAAGAGGTGAACGCCAAGGAGCCGACGTTGGAAGAACTTGAGGAAGCTGCTAAGATCATCACGGAATCGATCGATACGCTAAAGGAGCTGACGAAAGATCCTTCGGTCGATCCGACGGTCTTTGAGGATTTCAAAAATGCTTTCAATGCCCTGTCAAATCTGGCAAGCGGCATAAGCTCTGTGAAAGGTGCGATAAACTCGGGCATCGCTTTTCTGCAGATGATAGGTCTGATCGAAGATAAGTCAAGTGCCAAAATGGATCATTTGCTGAATCAGATAACGGAGATGGAGGGAAAGCTTGATGCGATTGATGCCAAACTGGTTGACATCATGAAAGCAATGACCACTTTCCAGGCGTCTTCAGAGTTTAATTCCCGGACATCCAAAGCGATGAAGCTGAACGACCGCTGGGCTGATCTGGAAACGAATTATATGAACAAGGGCATGGACCCGTTGATCATCCAGTATGAATCGGAAGTTCATCAGTCGCTGATAGACTGGTGTGATGATCCGGATTCCCGTAAAGGCGAAGTGGATAACAGTGCGCTATATCTGCGTTATGCGGTCATCGGCGGCAAATACCAGCTGGTCCATAGTGCCGAGAATACGGTAGGTGAAGACTTTAAAGGACGTTATCTTTACTTAAGCAAAGATTTCCTTCCCGGCAAGATCGCATATAGTGCCGACACGTATCGCGACGATATCATCAACGATATTGTCGGAAAGATAAAAGAATATGTGAACAGTGATGATTATGCCGGATTTGAATGCATGAATTTTCCTGAGTTCACGGTAAGCGGAAAGGATTCCCTTACAGATGAGTTGATAAGACAGATGGCAGTGGATGCGGTCGATACGCTGACTTTCAGAACGGCTTATCGCCGCCTGAATGCCACAGGAGCGGACAGAGAATCCTTTGTAAGAAATGTTAAAAAGAATTATGAGGATTACTGCAAAAACTTGCTTGCGCCGGGATATGGTATCGACGCACTGCTCAACAACATTTATCTCACCAACGCTTTTGAAGGCGATGTGAAAGATGACATAATGGAGTATTGCACCCAGATTATCCTTAAAACAGCGATGTATGGCAATTTTGCGATCCAGGTCACCGGAACATCGAGATTTTTGACTGATGATGAGAAAAACAGCGTTGTAAATACATATACGGATGCCATGAGCAAACTGGACAAGATCAAAGACAACGCCCTTACCGGCAATGACCGTTACTGTTACGTGACGGATACGCTTCTGGTCCTGGCTGATATAACATTCAAGATCACTTCGACGATGAAACAGAAAAAAGACGGAAGCAACCGGGCTTTCCAGGGTGCTACCTCTTCGGACTTTTCCGTATCGGTAAACTACGGAAACAAAAAGGATCTGATCGGTGATGTCAATATGCTGGTATTCCTTTATACCGTGAACAGCAGCAGACATCCGAAGCACGACGATGAAGCTTTGTTAAGAACAGCGGCAAGCAACAGCGCTGATATCGACGATAAGTTTATCGATACTTATTTCATTGATCATACGAATCCCAATTCTTATCGCATGAACAAGATCGTGAGCAGCTATTCCGAGCAGGAGGCTTTGCCTCTATCGGCAAAAGTGCTGCTGAGTTCCGATCAGCAGATGGGCAACAAAAAAGACGAATACTTTTATGGAGACCCTGATGTCTATCTCAGCAAGCTTCCGCCGAAAGCGACGAGCGATTATCTTAAAAACCTCAAGACGATCAACGGAACGACCTTCTCGATTTCTTCCCAGAGTATGAATTATAATGACTACCTTTCGAGTTTCGCGACCTATGGCGAATCGCACGGCGGATGGTATGTCGATGAGGCGGCTTTCCTGTACGGGCCGACTGATCCAAGCTATGAAGATAACGCGTATATCCGGACCGTTGAAGAAGTAAAAACAGGCGACATTTATTATAATGAGAATTTCACCGGCAAAAACACCTATCATTGTCTGCTGACAGAAGAACTCAAGGACAGTGCTGAAGACGAACTTGAGACGACGTATTCTCCTTTGAATAATTTCCGCAAGATGTCAGACGGCATGCTCGATGAGTACTTTGCGGAACACAGTTTTGACAATGGGACTGTCACAATAGCTCCAAGCTGTAACGAAGAAGGGATCATGACTTATTCCTGCAGCCATTGCGATGAAGTGTATACAGAGCGTATTGCGAAGATCGACCATCAATGGGATGACGGTGTCGTTACAAGTAATGCTACATGTACGGAAAAAGGTATCATTACCTTTACCTGCAGAAAAGATCCGGAAGGTGACCATATCATGACGAAATCGATCGAACCTTTGGGCCATGATTGGGGTGCCTGGCAGGTGAAGAAAGAAGCCAGCTGTCATCTGGAAGGAACGGAGGTCCGCTATTGCGACAGATGTGGGCAGATGGAAGTAAGATCCATACAAAAGAGTTGTCCGATCGACAAACCGGTCTACATCATCCCGCTTACCGGGATCGGTGAATAGTTCATTGGATCGCGTAAGATAGGAACTTTCAGAAAGGCGAAGAGATAAAAATGAAGTCCTTTTTAAAAAAACGGTCGCCGCAGCATTGAGTGTCTGTCTGCTGATCATGGGTTTATCTGTTTCGGTTTTGGCAGAAGAATCTGTCAGACCTGTCCGGTCTGATGAAGAAACTTCGCCGGATACTGACTTCAGTATAGAGGATGCTTCTGTAGAAGCTGTATCCGGCATCGATGAAAACAACTTGAAGTTTAATGATGAGAACGATGGATCTCAGAACGAAACAGACGAAGGATCGCTTGACGGTTCTGGGACAAAAGGATGCCGATATCAACACGGAGATCTACACCCATCTTTCGGATGATGCGCTGAAGAAAGTGACCGCAGCCGATGAGATCATCTTCGGGATGAAGAATAAAAAGGTTGCACAAACGTTGCACAAAAATGAGAAGGCATAAAAAAAGCCTTTATTCAAAGGCGTTTTTCTTAAAGATGGTGGAGAATAGGGGATTCGAACCCCTGACCCCCTGCTTGCAAAGCAGGTGCTCTCCCAACTGAGCTAATTCCCCAGGAATGGTGGGCCTGATAAGACTTGAACTTGCGACCTCGCCCTTATCAGGGGCGCGCTCTAACCACCTGAGCTACAGGCCCACTTGCACTTTCGTGCTTAATCATTCTACTGCATAAAGCGGGAGAATGTCAACACTTAATTTTGGCCGGCAGAGCAGGCGGCCGGGCAGCGTCCCTTGATAAGGGCTTGCCTCTTGTTTTATAATGAAAGTTACCAATGATGAAGAAGAGTTTTTATTGTGTCCTGGCAGTCTGTATCATGACGGTGATCTGTGGCTTCACCTTCTTTTCTGATGGTTTCAGCGACACTTATAAATTTGATCTGGATTCCCTTTATGATTATCAGAAGGAATTCAAGACGGAAGAACTCGATATCTGTTCGGCGAATACGGCAAAGACCTATATGGATTACCGTATGACGACTGTCGTTGATTCCAGACAATATCAGTTCATTCACAATTTCCTGACGGTCGACAAGAAGACCGGCTTCCTTTATGACGAAGACGGTTTTATTGCTGTTGCCTTAGGTTCCTATTACGGCGAGATCGGTGACCGCTATTACTTTACGCTGGAATCCGGTATTGTCCTTCCTCTGGTCAAAGCGGAAGAAAAGGCGGATGAGGATACCGATGCCATGGGCTGCTACCATACGCTGGATGGCAGCGTTGTGGAATTTGTCATCGACGATGAATATGCTGCCGCGTTCTTCGGCACCAACTCCAACGGCTATGTCCTGGATGGCAACTACAACAACTATTCCCTGTTCAACGGCAGCTTCGTCAGAGTGGAAAAGGTATTGGATGAAAGAGCGGATCGGATCGTGAGTTATCAGATGGAGGCGGAACTTCCCGCCAGCATCGATATCTTCAATTACGCTTCCGGTTACTAAGACTCAGCAGAGTCTTTTCTTTTTGAGAAAGAGAAACAGATATGGTTGAAACAAAAGACTGCGGCTTGAAAATCGGTGATAAGGTCAGAGTGACTGTGGATCGTCCGATCGGCACAGCCCACCCCAAACACCCCGACATCATCTATCCGATCAACTATGGTTATGTTGAAGGAATCATCGCGCCGGATGGGGAGGAACAGGACTGTTACATCCTGGGAGAGAAAGAAAAACTCTCTTTCTTTGATGGTGTGATCATCGCAATGATCCACCGCTATGATGACGTGGAAGAAAAATGGGTCGTTGCCAAAGAAGGATCGCATTTTAACAGGCAGGAGATCTGTGAGGCGACGCATTTTCAGGAACAGTTCTACCATATCGATATCCGGTGTGAATGATTATCAAAGCTACCGGGATATCCTTATAATATAAGTAGTATGTCAATGATCAGAAAAAGCAGAGTTGAGGACATGGACAGGATCGCCGAGATCTTTTCCTATGCCAGAAAACAGATGGCGGAAAACGGCAATCCGAGTCAATGGAAAGACAGCCGTCCTTCCATGGATCTGGTGAAAAAGGACATTGAAAACGGCAATTCCTATGTCATGGAAGAAGACGGCAGGATCATTGGCACTTTCGCTTTTATTGTCGGCATTGAACCGACTTATCTGGAAATCGATGGACGATGGCTGGATGATGCACCCTATGGGACAATACACCGCATCGCTTCCGACGGATCATCAAAGGGAGTCTTTGAAACAGCACTTTCCTTTGCGGAAAGCTTTGGCGTGGATATCCGCATCGATACCCATAAGGACAATAAGACGATGCTTCACCTGATTGAGAAAAACGGGTTTGTGAAATGTGGGATCATCATTGTCGATGACGGCACACCGCGTCTGGCCTTCCAGAAAAAAGCTGTAAAAAAACAGAAAGTGCTGGCGATCGTGGGACCGACGGCTATCGGCAAGACGAAATTCGGCATCGAATGTGCCAATGCCTTTGACGGCGAGATCATCTCCGGCGATTCGATCCAGATCTATAAGGGACTCGACATCGGTTCAGCCAAGCCGTCAAAGGAAGAACTGGAAGCTGCTGTTCACCATCTGATCGACATCAAGGAAGCAGATACCTCCTACAGCGTCAAGGAATTCCAGGAACGCTGCCGTGCCTGCATCGAAGAAATTGCCGGAAAAGGAAGGCTGCCGATCATCGTCGGCGGTACCGGCTTATACATTAAAGCGGCCTTGTATGATTATCACTTCTTTGAGGAGCAGGAAGAAGACAATCTATATGAAGATCTTTCCAACGAAGAGATCTATGCTCTGTTAAAACAGAAGGATCCCAAAGCTCTGGAGAAGATCCATATCAATAACCGCAAGCGTCTGGTCAGAGCCCTGAATATCTATGAGAAACATAAGAAGGGTATCTCGCAGATCAAGGATGAGCAGGAACATAAGCCGATCTATGACTGTCTGATCATCGGTCTGACGGCACCCAGGAAGATTTTGTTTGAAAGGATCGGCCTAAGAGTCGACCGGATGATGGAAGATGGTCTCTTAAAGGAGATCGAAGGCCTTCTGAAGAAGGGGATCGGTTTTGAGAAACAGTCGATGCAGGGCATCGGTTATAAGGAATTCAAAGAGTATTTCAATGGGTAAAAGAGTCTGGATGAATGTGTTGAAACGATCAAGATCAATTCCCGTCATTTTGCCAAACGGCAGTACACCTTCTTCAACAACCAGTTAAATGTGAAGTGGTTTGAAGATACGAAGGACGCAATGGAAGAGGTAAGAAAGTGGTTGATTTAAGCAGAATGGAATATCTGGTGGGCAAGAAAGCGCTCGAACGGATGAAAGAAAAGAAAGTTCTGATCTGCGGCGTCGGCGGCGTCGGTTCTTTTGTGGCCGAAGCTTTGGCCAGATCGGGTGTCGGCTATCTTACCCTGCTGGATTACGATAAGGTGGAAGCGTCCAACCTCAACCGTCAGCTGATGAGCGACAAGCTCAATATCGGCGAATCAAAAGTCTATGCCTTAAAAAAGAGATTAGAACTGGTCAGCGATTGCAAGATCGATACGATCGAGACCTTTATCAATGATTCCTTTGTACTGGATAAGGACTACGACTATGTCGTGGACTGCATCGATACGCTTACCGGCAAGTACACCCTGGTCAAGCTCTGCCATCAGGCGGGCGTTCCTGTTTTGTCTTCCCTGGGTTCGGCAAGACGGCTGAAGCCGGAAAACATCAGGCTGACGACCCTGGATAAGACCAGGAACGATCCTTTGGCCAAGGCCTTTCGAAATCTCGTCAAGAAGGACGGCTATCGTAAGAAGATCGAAGTGGTCTTTGTCGATACGCCGGCGGTCAAGACCGGTGTTGTCAAAGAAGGAAATACCAATAAAGAAAAATACCCCCTGGGTTCTTCGATCTTTACGGTCGGTTCCGTGGGTTTGTATATCGCAGCCATTGTTTATGAAAGGCTGATGAAGGAGGAAGAATGAAGTTCAAGGATCTGAAATATGAAAGACTGGCCTATGAAGACCTTAAGGCAGAATTTGAAAAGCTTTTAGGCAGACTCAAGGCAGCGGAAAATGCGAAGCAGTTCATGCAAGTTTTTGATGAGATCAATACCTTCCGCGGACACATTTCATCCATGCAGACGCTGTGTTCGATCCGCCATACCATTGATACAGCCGATGAATTCTATGACAAAGAAAATGAATACTGGGACAATACGATGCCGCTCTTACAGGTCTATGAAGTCGATCTGGCTAAGACGATGCTGGAGAGCCCGTTTCGCAAGCAGACGGATATCCCGGAAGCCTATTATCTGACTTTGGAAAATACCTTGAAGTCTTTCTCGGAAGAGATCATCGAGGATCTGCAGGAAGAAAACCGTCTGGCCACCGAATATGGCAAACTGAAATCTTCCGCGAAGATCTCTTTCCGGGGAGAAGTCTATAATCTGGCGTCGATCGCACCGTTCATGAACGACGCCGACCGAGAGATCAGAAAAGAAGCGACCGATTCCTATAACCGTTTCTTTGAAGAAAACGAAGAGAAGTTTGACGAGATCTATGACAAGCTCGTGAAGGTCAGAGACAGGATGGCGAAGAAGCTGGGCTATGAAAACTTCACGCCGTTAGGCTATATCCGCATGAACCGTCTGGATTATGATCAGGCAATGGTCAAGAATTACCGCGATCAGGTCATCGAAGACATCGTTCCTCTGACGGTGGAT
>JAEEGL014794234.1_pt1 | contig 11115 bp, 9 predicted proteins | sample 9134231 | NCBI WGS metagenome assembly JAEEGL01 (sample SAMN16246548, study PRJNA631951) | gut metagenome | biome: gut microbiome; feature: rumen; material: fiber-attached | host: Bos | place: Iran: Karaj | collected 2018-10
ATGTAGGAGGTCTTCATCTCGTCCACGAGCTCGCTCTGAATGATCTTCTGCTCCGGATAGCGCAGGGATTCGGGATCGTAATCCAGGTGTTTATTGGCCATGATGATCGTACCTCCTTTCTCAGAAATCCAGATTCACGGCGTAGTGAGCGTTCTGCTCGATGAACTCCTTGCGGGGCTCCACCTTCTCGCCCATGAGGATGGTGAAGGTCTCGTCGGCCAGAATGGCGTCCTCCAGCGTGATCCGCTTGAGGGTGCGGGTGGTGGGGTCCATCGTGGTTTCCCACAGCTCCTTGGGGTCCATCTCACCGAGGCCCTTGAAGCGGGAAATGTCCACCTTCGCGTTGGGATTATCCCCCCGCAGCTCGGCGGCGATGCGCTCACGCTCCACGTCGTCGAAAGCGATGCGGGTGGTTTTCCCGCGGGTCAGCTTATACAGCGGCGGCACGGCGGCATAAACGTAGCCCTGCTCCACCAGGGGGCGCATATAGCGGAAGAAGAAGGTGAGCAGCAGGGTGCGGATATGGCTGCCGTCCACGTCCGCATCCGCCATGATGATGACTTTATGGTAGCGGAGCTTCGCCACGTCGAATTCGTCGCCCAGGCCGGCGCCCAGGGCCACGATGACGGGCTGCAGCTTGTCGTTGCCGTAGATCTTGTCCGCCCGCACCTTTTCCACGTTCAGCATCTTGCCCCAGAGGGGGAGGATGGCCTGGAAACGGCTGTCCCGCCCGTTGGTGGCGGAGCCGCCGGCGGAATCACCCTCGACGATATAGATTTCCGTCAGCTCCGGGTTGTTTTCGTTGCAGTCCCTGAGCTTGTCGGGCATGGCGGCTCCGCCCAGAGCGGACTTCCGGCGAATGGATTCGCGGGCTTTCCGGGCCGCTTCCCGGGCCCGGTTGGCCATCATGGCCTTGTCCAGGATCACGCGGGCCGCGGCGGGATTCTCTTCCAGAAACTGCGCCAGCTTGTCGGACACCACGGAATCCACCAGCGTCCGTATCTCGGAGTTGCCCAGCTTCGCCTTGGTCTGGCCCTCGAACTGCGCGTCCGTCAGCTTGACGGAGATGACAGCGGTGAGGCCCTCACGGCAGTCCTCACCCGTGATCTTTTCCTCGCCCTTGAGGATGTTGTTCTTCGTGCCGTAGGCGTTCAGGACCCGCGTCAGCGCCGCCTTGAAGCCCGTCTCGTGCATGCCGCCCTCGGGGGTGTGCACGTTGTTGGCAAAGGAGAGGATATTCTCCTGGAAGCCGTCGTTATACTGCAAAGCGACTTCGGCAATGGAATCTCCCTTCGAGCCGCTCATATAGATGACCTGATTGTGCAGCGCATCCTTGGAGCGGTTGAGCCAGCTGACGAACTCCCGGATGCCGCCCTCGTAGCACATTTCGTCCATCTGCTGCTCGCCCTCGCGCCGGTCGATGGTGCGGATGCGGAGGCCGGCATACCGAAAAGCCTCCTCCCGCATGCGGGTATGCAGGGTATCGTCGGAAAAGACCGTGTCCTCGCACATCTCCGGGTCCGGCTTGAAGACGACGGTGGTGCCGACCCGCTCCGTTTCCCCGATGATCTTCATTTCCTCAGTGATATGGCCGCGGGAGAACTTCATTTCGTAGATCTTCCCGTCCTTGTGTACCTGGACGGTGAGCCACTCGGAAAGGGCGTTGACCACACTGGCGCCCACGCCGTGCAGGCCGCCGGCGACCTTGTAGCCGCCTCCGCCGAATTTGCCGCCCGCGTGCAGCACCGTGAAGACGACCTCCAGAGCGGGACGCCCCGTCTGCGGCTGCACGTCCACGGGGATGCCGCGGCCGTTGTCCGTGACGCGGATCACGTTTCCGGGCTCGATGACGACCTCGATCTCGGTGCAGAAGCCGGCCAGCGCCTCGTCGATGGCGTTGTCCACGATCTCATAGACCAGGTGGTGCAGGCCGCTGGCGCTGGTGGAGCCGATATACATGCCGGGGCGCTTGCGCACGGCCTCCAGGCCCTCCAGGACCTGGATCTGTGAGGCGTCGTAATCCTCTGCAGGCTCAACGGGTCTGATTTTTTCGATGTCCATGGTTTTCTCCTCCTGGGTCCAGTACTCAGCACACAGTACGGAGTACTCAGGATTCATTTGATTCGTTCAGCAATATTTCTTCCTCCCAGCGCTTTGCCAGCGTCTGGGCGGAAAGCTGAGAAAGATAGACGCGCTCGTCCTCTTCCTCTGAAACGCACAGCGCAAACACACGGGGCAGGTCGGTACTCACGTCCACGACCTCTCCCGCGTCCTCGCACTGGCTCAGAAATTTTCGCGTATGCCGGGACCAGGTGGCGTATTCCATGTCGAAGACGCCGATCACGTCCTCCTTAGGCACCACCAGCCCCTGGCCAAGATGCAGATACATCATTTCCGTGCATAGTTTTTAGTCCCCGCCGAATTGACCGCGGCAAAAAACTAAAAACTCACTCCTCTTTTATCTTCCCATCCTCGACCTCGAAGACCTTTCCGCCCGTGCGGGCGGCTACCTGCCGCGCATCGCAGCAGCTGATCAGGACCTGGCCGCCGGAAATGCGGTTGATAACGAAATCCTGCCGCCGCTCGTCCAGCTCGCTGAGTACGTCGTCCAGCAGCAGAAGGGGATATTCCCCCAGGCTTTGTCGAATGATCTCCCGCTCGGAGAGCTTGATGGAGAGCGCCGCCGTCCTCGCCTGGCCCTGGGAGGCGTAGCTTTTCGCTTCCGAGCCGTTGATGCGGATCAGCAGATCGTCCTTCATCGCGCCGGATAGGACCAGACCGGCATCCAGCTCCGCCCGGCGGTGGGCTGCCTGATGCTCCAGCAGGGCCTCATAGATCTCCTCCGGCCGCCGCTTTTCCGGCTCCTCCACGGTTTTCACCGTCTGATACCGCAGCTCCAGCTTTTCTCCGCGGCCGGAGACCTCCCCGTGAAGGGGGGCCGCCAGCTCGGCAAGCCGTGCGCACCAGGCGGCCCGATACCAGATCAGCTCCGCCCCCGCCCTGGCAAGCTCCGTGTTGAAAGTGTCCAGTACTTCCAGAAGGGAGGGCTTTTCCCGCCAATCCCGCAAAATGCGGAGCTTATGCTCGTAGGCCCGGGAAAAGCGGCTCAGCGCCGCCGCGTATCGGGGCCGCAGTTGGCTGATCGCCAGGTCCATGAGCCGCCGGCGCTCCGCCGGGCCGCCCCGCACCAGCTCCATATCCTCCGGGCAGAAGAGCACGGCGCAAAGGGTCCCGCTCAGCTCAGAGGCGGCCTTTTTCTTTACGCCGTTGAGAAATATCTGCTTTCGCCCGCCGCGGCGAAGCCGCAGCTCCAGCTCCTGCTCCCGTTCGCCCGCCTCAAAGACGGCCCGGAGCCGGGCCGTTTCCTCCCCGAAGCGCAGCAGCTCCTTATCGCTGCGCGTGCGGAAGGAGCGGGCCCCGCAGAGATAATAGGCGGCCTCCAGCAGATTGGTCTTGCCCTGGGCATTTTCCCCGGCGACCACGTTCACCGCCGGGGAAAAGACCACCGAGGCCGCCTCATAGTTGCGGAAATTCTCGATTTCCAGTTCTTTCAGCAGCATTTCAGCTTTTCCGCTTCAGGCGGACCTTGAAAACCGGGGCTTCCTCTTCTTTCGTCACCAAAAGGGTCTCGCCCTCCGCCTCTACCCGATCACCCGGCCAGAGCTTTTTGCCGCGCAGAGGGCAGGGCTCCCCATTTACGGAAACACGCCCCTCCTGGATGAGCAGCTTGGCCTCGCCGCCGGTGGGTGTGACGCCCGCCAGCTTCAGCAGCGCTTCCAGCTTGATAAACTCCGTATGAATAGCGATCCTGCGCATGGCTCAGCTTTCCTCCGCCCGGATGCGGACCGGCAGGATCAGATAAACGAAGCTGTCGTCCTCCTCGTCGCCGGGGAGCATCACGCAGGGGGCCACCGCCGAATTGAGCTGCAGCCGCACGGTGTCGGAGGGGGCGGCCTTCAGCGCATCCAGCAAATAGCGGTTGTTGAAGCCGATCTCCAGCTCGCCGCCGTCGCCCTGGATGGGGCAGCTGTCCACTGCCTTGCCCAGAGAGGTGGAGGTGGTCACCCGCAGCTGCCCATCCATAAAGCGGCAGCGAACAGGGCTCTTGAACCGCTCGTTGATGAGCAGGGAAATGCGTTCGATCACGCCGGAAAGCTCTTTCCTGTCCGCCGAGACCACGATCTTCGCTGTAGTGGGGATGGACTTTCTGTAATCCAGAAATTCTCCCTCCAGCCGCCGGGAAACCAGCTCCGTGGAGCCGATCAGAAAGAGCACGTGCTTTTCGCCCAGGCGGATCTCCGCCGGGTCTTCACTGAAGGAGGCGATCTTCTCCACCTCGTTCAGCGCCGCGCCGGGAACCACGAAGGAAATGCCGTTTTCCTGCGCGCCTTCCAGCTTTTCGCGCCGGAGGGCCAGGCGGAACCCGTCCACACTCACGACGGTGAGTATACCGTTATCGATCTCGAAGAGAGAGCCCGTGTGGATGGGCCGGGCCTCGTTGGTGCTGACGGCGAAAAGGGTCTCCCCGATCATTTCCTTCAGCATGCCTTCCTGCACGGTGATTTTCTGCAGAGCCTCCACGCCCGGGAGCTCCGGATAATCCTCGGCGGAGCTGCCCATGATGTTGAAGTGGCTCATGCCGCAGTGCAGATTGACCATGAGGCCTTCGTCACATTCGAAGCTGAGCTCGTCCCCCGTCATTTTCCGGACGATGTCGCCGAAAAGATGGCCGTTCAGCACGATGCTGCCGGGCTCCGTCACCTCCGCGTCCAGACGGCTGCGGATGCCTGTTTTGAGATTATAGCCGGAGATCACGGCTTCCCGACCGCGAGCCTCGATCAGCAGACCTTCCAGGGCCGGGATTGTGCTCCGGAGGGCCACAGTCCTCGAAGCGATGGCGATAGCCTCTGACAAGGCGTTCTTTTCGCAGGTGAATTTCATGGGCAAACGGTCCTTTCCCGGGAGACGGGCCGCAGCGGCCGCGCTCCTGATAGAATAGTATAGAATAGATAAAATTCAGTAGTTTCAGCCGTAGAGGAAAAAAACGGTGGAAAAGCCGAAAAAACGGCGCAGTCCGCAGAAAACGGCAGGGGAGGGAATTGTGGAAAAACGGAGGATCAAAACAGGAAAATGAGGAAGCCGGGGGAAAAAGCGGAAGAGAGAAAAATAAAGGGGATAAACGGTGCAAAATGTGGAAAAGTCTGTGGAAATTGTGAAAAAAGCTTGTGCCGTCACGGTTTTTCCAGGTTTACGATAATGAAAAAACAAAATTGGCTGTGGAAAACCGCCGGGCTTACTTATTCGTGATGTTGGCCGTGATGTCACGGATCGTATCCGCAAATTCCGCGTTGGCGCCCATCATGGTTTCTACCTTTTTGATGGAGTGCATGACGGTGGAGTGATCCTTTCCGCCGACGGCCGCGCCGATATCGGCCAGCGGCAGATTGATGAGGCGGCGGATCAGATACATGGAGACCTGTCGGCCCAGGGCCACATTTTTTTGGCGGTTGCTGCCCTTGATCTCCTCCGGCGACACGTCGTAGAAGGCGGCGACCTTTTCAATGATGAGCTCCGGCGTATAATCCCGGTCCCCCCGGATGATCTCCCGCACGATGCGGATGACCAGCTCCAGGTCTACCTTCGCACCGGGGATCAGTTCCCGATAAGCCAGGATCTTTTTCACCGTGCCCTCCAACTGGCGGATATTTTCCGTCACGTTCTCGGCAATGTATTCGGCGATCTCGTCTTCCAGCGGCACGCCCATGCGCTGGGCCTTGGTTTTGACGATGGCGAGCCTGGTCTCGTAGTCCGGCGGCTGAATGTCCACTAAAAGGCCCCATTCAAAGCGGGAGCGCAGCCTTTCCTCCAGCCGCAGCATTTCCTTGGGCGCCCGGTCAGATGTCAGCACGATCTGTTTTCCGGCCTCGTAGAGGGTATTGAAGGTGTGAAAGAATTCCTCCTGTGTCTGGATCTTGCCGGCGATGAACTGAATATCGTCCACCAGCAGGAGGTCTGCATAACGGTATTTGTCCCGAAATTCCAGGTTCCGGCGGCTCTGGATCGCCTCGACCAGCTCGTTGGTGAATTCGTCTCCCTTGATGTAGACGATGTGACTGTCCGGCCGGGAACGCTTGATCTCATGGCCGATGGCATAGAGCAGGTGGGTCTTTCCCAGGCCGGGGCCGCCGTAGATAAAGAGAGGATTATAAGTGGAGGCGGGCTGATTGGCCACGGCCGTGGCAGCCGCGTAGGCGATGCGGTTCGAGCCGCCCACCACGAAACGGTCAAAGGTGAAACGGCTGTCCTCCAGCGGGTCGACCTCCGTTTTGATCTCGGGCGCATAATCGCCGTATTCCTCATCCGTAAGAACCAAAATCTCAAAATCACCGCTGCCGAAGATTTCCTTCAGCGCCGCCTTGATGGGCTCGGAATAGGTGGTGAGCAGGATCTCGCGGCGGAAGTTGTTGCGGCAGTGCAGCACCAGCATATTGTTTTTCAGCTCGACGATCTCCGTATCGGAGAACCAGGTTTTGATGGCGGTAACGCCCAGCTTCACCTCCAGAAGCTTCAGGACGGCCGCCCAGACTTCCATGGCAGAGTTCATAACGATCCCCCAAAACAGTGATGAAAAGGGGCCCTTGCGGCGAAAGTAGCGGGGCCCTCTGTCTATACATTATTTAAATATATTATAGCACTTTTTTATTGCCGTGGCAAGCTCTTTTCCAAAGAAATCCCCCGTGTTTCCTCTCGGAAACACGGGGGATTTCGGGAGATGTGGTCAGCTACGATTCAGACCTGTGCTTTCTTCACCGTTTCATCCAGAAGGACCGCCGCGCCGCATACCAGCTCGAAGCAGCGTACGTCCTCCTTCTTCCATTCAGGCGTCAGCAAGGTGCAGTCCCGCGCCTTGAAGCGCTGCTCGAAATCGGCTATGAAGCCGGCGACCAGCTCGTGCAGGGCCATTTTGTCCAGCTTGTCCCCGAAGAGGCGGCCCAGCGCCGCCACAGCCCCGGTGAGAGCTCCGCAGGGGCCGCCAACGGCCATGCCGCCGCCGAAGCTGCGCAGCAGCAGAAAGTCTTCTTCTCTGAGGCCTAATCCGTAAGCCTCGTCGGCCGCCCGCAGCATGGATTCGGAGCAGTTCATCCCCGCGTCCAGATAATACTTTTTGATCTTTTCCTCCGTCAAGTCTCTCATCCTTTCGGTATTTGGATACCCATATTATGGCACGCTTCCACCCAAAATGCAAGAGCGCCGCGCCGGGACGGAGACGGAGGCTGTCCGTTTCACGTTTCCCCGCGGGAACATTCGGTGACCTCAACCCCGGCCACAAGGCCGTTCCGCAGCAGGGCACGGGCGCGGCAAAGCTCCTTCCCCTCACGAAAGAGGGTGCAGTAGAGCTCCTGCTCCCCGCCGGGAAGACTCAAAAGGGGCGAAAACTCTCCCTTCGCCCCCGGCCGATCCAGCAGGGCCAGGAGGGCCGCCTCCAGCCGCTCGTTCCGGGGCCCGGCCTCCAGCCGCCGCAGGGCGGCGGCCAGCTCCTCCGCCTCGGCGGGCTCCACAAGAGACAGGGGACAGATGCAGCCCTCCCGTTCCGGCAGGGCTCCCAGGCGAAAGAGAGCCAGCAGGGCCTCCCGCGCCCAGGGGGCGCAGTCCGCGGCGTCGGAAAAGGGCAGTTCCACGGGCTCGGGCTCCGTTTCCCGCCCGGCCCAGGTCAGCGCCCGCCAGACGAAAACGGCCGCCTCCTGCCGCGTAAGGAGCCTGTCCGGGCAGAACAGGACCCCTTCGCCCCTCACCACGCCCCTGGCCGCCGCCTCACCAACGGCGGCATAGCAGGCCGCCTCCGGCCCCACGTCCTCAAAGACGGGCCCGGCCTCCGCCGCCTCGGGATAGAGCATGGTGATAAAGGCCCCGCGGCTCACGGGCCGGGGCATCTCCGCCGCCGCCGTGCGGCCAAGCAGCAGCAGAGCCGCCAGGGGCAGGCAGATCCATTTTACTTTCATCGCAGCACCCTCCGTTCACCCGGCCGTGCCGGGTCGTTTTCCCTTTGATTGTAGCGCCTCCGTCCCGCCGATGGTGACGGAATCGGTCTGCGGAAAAAGCGCTATTTTCCGCCGCTCCCGGCGAGGGGACGGAAAATGAGAATAAAATGTAAATTTTGCGTCGAAGCGCCGGAACTGGGAGGTTTTTCTATTGATTTTTCGATTTTTCGGGTCTATGATGTTGATAAACAGGGTAAAAATGATCCGATTTATGGGTCTGTGACGACATACGGGTAAAGAAAGGATGATCCGAATGGCAAAATGCATCAACTGCGGCGAAGAGCTGACGGAGGGCGCAAAGTTCTGCATGTACTGCGGCGCCCAGCAGGAAGGCCCCGCTCCGGCGGAGGAAGCTGCGGTTGCCGAACAGGCGGACCGGGTGGCCGAGCTGATCGAAAACGCCCCCATTCTGGAGGAAGCCGCCCCGGCGGCGGAGCCTGCCGAGGAACCCATCCCTCCCGCCGCCCCTGCGGAGCCTGCGCCTCTGACGAATGAGGAGCGCTCGGCCCGCCTGCAGGAGCAGCCCTCTCTGGAGGATATGGCCGCCGCTGCGCCGAAGCCGGCCGCCCCAACCTATGCGCCCCCGCGCCCCGAGACGGCGCCGCACTACGCCTATCCCCCCTATGAGCCCCAGCCCCGGGAGCAGGCGGCCAGCGGCAGCTATGAGCCGCAGCCGGTCCAGCCCCGCCCCCTCACGAGGGAGGACCCGGAGAAGCCCGGCAGCAAGAGCAAGTGGCAGATCATGTCCACCTGGGGCACCTTCGGCGCCATGCTGCTGATGGGCATTCCCGTGATCGGCTGGATACTCACCATCGTCTGGGCCTGCGGAGGCTGCCGGAAATACGCCAAGCGCAATCTGGCCCGCGCCTTCCTGCTGGCGGCGGTCCTCTGCCTGGTGCTCACCGTGGCTGCCGGCCTGGTGCTGCGCTTCGCTTTCCCGGATATTCTGGTGCGCGTTTTCGAGTTCTTCAACCCCGGCTATACCATCGAGTTTTAAGGCGTTTTCCCCAAAGCCCGCCCCGGATCGTTCCGGCGGCGGGCTTTTTGCCTTGCGTTGGGGCCGCATCGGTGTTATACTGATTCAAAACAGCTCGTAAGGAGGCTTTCTCATGCGTATAAAACGATTTCTGCCCCTGCTTCTGGTCCTGTGCCTGCTGTCGGCCCTGCTCCCCGGCCGGGCGCTGGCCGCAACCTCTTATGAAGGGACCTGCGGAGAAAACGTCACCTGGACGCTGACGGGCGCCAATCACTCGGTGCTCACCATCAGCGGATCGGGCCCTATGGAGGATTATGAAATGGGCGAAGCGGGCGATCCCCCGGCCGTTCCCTGGGAGCGCTATCGCATCAAGACCGTCGTGGTGGAGGAGGGCGTGACCCATCTGGGCGCCTTCGCCCTTTACGAATGCGGCGGCCTGCAGACGGTGACGCTGCCGGCCAGCCTGAGCAGCATGGGCGAGGGAGCCATCCGCCGCTGCCGCAGTCTGATCGGGATCGAGCTGGCGGCGGGCAACGCCGCCTTCACGGCGCAGGACGGGGTCCTCTTCAGCAAGGAGATGGATAAGCTCCTCGTTTATCCCGCCGGGAACAAGAATACCTCTTATACGGTCCCCGCCTCGGTGCGGGAGATCGCAGATTACGCCTTTTCCTTTGCCGGGTTGACGAGCGTCACCCTGCCGGAGGGGCTGGAGCGGCTCGGCGTCGGCGCGTTCTGCAGCTGCAGCAAGCTGACGGAGGCGGCGCTGCCCGCCGGACTCTCCGCCGTCGAGGACGAGACCTTTTCCGGCTGCTCCGCGCTGGAGCGGCTCACGCTGCCCGAGGGCGTCACGCGCTTCGGCGCAGGCGCCTTTGAAGAATGCCGTCGGCTCTGCTGGGAGGAACTGCCCGCCACGCTCCTGGAGATCGGCGAGCTCGCCTTCGTTTCCAACCGGATGCCGGAGGAGCTTACGCTGCCCGAGGGGCTGAAAAGCATCGGCCAGCAGGCCTTCGCCTCCTGCGCGTCGCTGCGGGTCGTCCGCATCCCGGCCTCGGTGGAAAGCGCCGAAGAAAACCTCTTCTATTTCGTCACGACGCTGGAGCGCGTGGAGGTCGATCCCGCCTGTCCCGTCCTCTGCGACGTGGATGGGGTGCTGTTCAGCAAGGACGGGCAGATCCTTTACACCTATCCCGCCGCCCGGCAGAGCGAGAGCTACGTGATCCCCGCCGGCGTCAAACGGATCGGCAACAGCGCCTTTGACCACGACAAAGGGCTTTTCGAGATCACCGTGCCAGAGGGCGTGGAGGAGATCGGCTTCGGGGCCTTTTTTGAGATGACGCATCTGGTGCGCATCCAGCTGCCCCTCAGCCTGAAGCGCGTGGACAGATTCGTTTTCCACAGCTATTACCCCAACTATATGCTCTCCGACATCTATTATCCCGGCAGCCGGGAGCAGTACGAGGCGATAGAGATCAGCGATTTCAATCCCTACAACTACTATTATGACGTTCGTATCCATTACGGCGAGACCATGCCGGCCCTGCGGGCCGGGGACGTGATCGCTTCCGGCAGCACCTCCACCGGGCTGCTCTGGAGCCTCAGCTTCGGCGGCGACCTTCGCATCGAGGGAGCGGGGGAGATCCCGGCGGCAATCCCGCTGGACGACTACGGCCGCGAGATGGATTACAGCGGCACCGGCTGGCGCGAGTGGTCCGGCTACGTGCGCAATATCCGTATCGGTGAGGGCGTCACCCGCATCGGGGAAGGCGCTTTCGAGCTGTGCTTCAACATGGAGGCCGTGTCCATCCCCTCTACGGTGACCGCCATTGAGCATGGCGCCTTTTCGGAAGACTCCATGCTATCCTTCTGCCCGCGCTTCCGGGCCGTTTACTACGCCGGAACACGGGCGGAATGGGAAGCCGTGGAGGGAACGGCGGCCACGGACAGGGAGCATGGGTCCCTGCCCCCGCTCTTCTATTGCTGGCAATATGACGAGGCGAGCGGAGAATCCGCCTTCCTTCCCGCTGCGGAGTTCCACTTCGGCGAGACCATGCCGGAGACCGTGACCGCGGACCTGGATGGAGACGGGAAGCTGACCGCCGC
>JAEEGL011833897.1_pt1 | contig 11114 bp, 7 predicted proteins | sample 9134231 | NCBI WGS metagenome assembly JAEEGL01 (sample SAMN16246548, study PRJNA631951) | gut metagenome | biome: gut microbiome; feature: rumen; material: fiber-attached | host: Bos | place: Iran: Karaj | collected 2018-10
GGCATGCACGAGTCCCAGTCAAGACTTTGCGAGAACTACCTTGGAAGGACAAGAGCTTTCTGGGAAAAGAACTACGACAAACTTAAAGAATGCTTCCCACAGCTTTTAGAAAACGCCAGCCTTGACGACTTTATAAAGGCAGTGAACGTAAGCGTTCCGTCACTTGTCCGTACAGAAGCCGATGAACTTACATACCCTATGCATATCCTTATCAGATATGAGATAGAAAAAGGACTTTTCGACGGCACAATCTCAACTGAAGGCCTTGATAAGACCTGGGCTGACAAATATGAAGAGTACCTTGGAATTAGACCTGATTGTGCAAGAGATGGTATTCTTCAGGATGTACACTGGTCAGATGCTTCCTTTGGCTACTTCCCGACCTATGCACTCGGATCAGCCTTTGCAGCTCAGTTCATGGATGCTATGAGAAAAGATATTGATGTTGATGCCTACCTTAAAGATGGCAGATATGTTGAGATCGAAGGATGGCTTCGCGATCACATTCATAAGTATGGCTGCAGATATAACGCAGATGAGATCATGATCAAGGCTACAGGCAAGCCTTTTGATGTAAATTACTATCTGGATTACCTCGAGGATAAATATACAAGGCTGTATAACCTTAAATGATGGAGAAAGAAGTTTGAAAATATAAAATCTCCAAACTTTATAAAGTGGTGTCGCGAGCTCCACCACTTGACCCATTAGTCACTCGTTATACTCGCGATATGAGGTTAAATATGAAAAGTATACTTGATTACGAAACAGTAGCCCTTGCGGATGAGCGTGATGCCATAGTCATCATCGACCAGACGCTACTTCCAGGAGAAACCAAGCTTATAGACCTGAAAACAGGCGAAGAGATTTGGAATGCCATATACCTTCTTCAGGTAAGAGGCGCTCCTGCAATCGGCGTGTGCGCAGGATTTGGAATATACCTTCTTATGAAGCACTCTAAAGCACAGACTGAAGAAGAATTCCTTGAAGAACTTAATAAAAATGCCGATTATCTCAACAGCTCACGCCCCACAGCAGTCAACCTCTCCTGGGCGCTTGAAAGAATGAAAAAGAAAGTAAAGGACTTCATTGATGATGAAAAGAAGTCAGGCAGATCTTTTGACCTTAGTGCAGCCATCAAAGTAATGCATGATGAATCCGAGACCATCAAAGCAGAAGATATAGATGTCTGCAGAAGGATCGGTGAGAACGGCCTTACCCTTGTAAAAAGAGGCGACGGAATCCTTACCCATTGTAACGCCGGCCAGCTTGCAACCTGCAAATACGGAACAGCCACAGCTCCCATCTACCTCGGACATGAAAAAGGCTACAATTTCCACGTCTACTGCGATGAGACAAGGCCTCTTTTACAAGGCGCCCGCCTTACAGCCTACGAGCTTCATTCAGCTGGCATAGATACAACAGTTATCTGTGACAACATGTCAGCTTCCATCATGAAAACAGGTAAAGTTCAGGCTATCTTTGTCGGATGCGACAGGGTAGCAGCCAACGGCGATGCTGCCAACAAGATCGGCACAAGCGTTGTAGCAACAGTTGCTAAGCACTACGGAATTCCATTCTATGTATGCGCACCTACATCTACCATCGACATGAACACAGCTACAGGCGACGACATAGTCATCGAACAAAGGAAACCGGAAGAAGTCACCGAAATGTGGTACGAAAAGCGCATGGCACCTGAAGGCGTAAAAGTCTATAACCCAGCCTTTGACGTTACAGATAACTCCCTCATCACCGGCATAGTCACAGAATATGGCGTACTCAGAGCTCCATATGACAAGTCTATTAAAGAAATGTTTGATAAATATAAGAAATAAAATTCCAGGAGGCGGTTATTACTGCCTCCTTTTTCTATTCTTAATAAAACTATATAAAATGCCGATATAAGTATATAGCTGAGAGTATGATTATTCTTAATAATTAAATTAGTTCTTAAATCAAGCTTCAAATTGTAATTAATAACTACACCTAACACAACCCCATCCCCAAAAGCCGGGAAGCTTGCCCTGATCCGCACCATTCAAGCCAGAGAGGCCACAATGGAAAAAGAGAGACTGCCAATAGACCTTACAACTGAAGAGTTCTATAAGAACGATCCGGATGCCGGTAATGCCTTTTTGGATGAGCAGGAGATGTCTGGCAGTAGTGGTGCTTCACCTTTGGATATCATGGATGAAAACGCACTTGCAGCGCAGAATGCTCTTGAACAGGCCCAGGCCATAGAATATGACAAAGAACTTGAGCTTTGCAAAAAGGCCGGCGGAGATCTGGATAAGATAAAAAGTAAGAAGCTGGATTACAACCAGCTTGTTGAAGTGCGCAAAGGCCTTGAAGCAGGAATTGATGTCTCCAGATATATGAATTCCTCCATGCCATGGATGCTTATGGAAGAGCTGCGTCTTGAAATGGAGCAGAATATAGATATGACTCAGTACAGGAAAGAGGGGTATGATCTTTCACAGGTATCAGAGATAAGACAAGGAATATTTAGTGGCATTAAAACATCTGAATATGCTAAAAAAGAATATCTCGGTGAGCAGATGCGCCAGATAAGGCTTGGACTTGAAGCTGGACTTCCTGTGATCTTTTATAAGGATCCAGCATTTGATGCTTCACAGATGGAGGAGATAAGGCAGGGCCTTATTGATAATGTTGATATATCGACTTACGCCAAAGCTAATATCCCTTCTATTAAGATGAGCGCGTGCAGAGAGTGTCTGAAATCGGGACTTTCTTTAACCACTAAGGACATCAGTTCTAATTCTGTTGGAGTCCTTAGACAGATGAAAGAAGCTCGTATACGCCAGATCGATATATCTGATTATGTTGAACAAGGATATGATGAAGATCAGCTTGAACAGATCATAAAAGCAAGAGAAGAGCACCTGGATGATTTTGATAAATACCTTAATGTAGAAATGAGAGGTGAGAACCTTAGAGAGATACGAAAAGGTCTTCTGGAAGGCCTTGATGTCTCTATATATGCAGATCATGAATTTAACTGGCATCAGATGAGAGAGATAAGGAGGGGGCTTGAAAGTCGCGTTGATGTAAGTGTATATGCAAAACCACTGTATCAGCCTCGCCAGATGCATGAGATCAGAAAAGGACTGGAAGCCGGCATAGATGTATCCAAGTATTCCAGTATGATCAATTCTGCAAGTGATATGAAAACTATAAGGCTTAGGCTTCAAAAAGGTGAAGAAGCCGGCGCTTCGAAAACTGTATTTCTCTCAGTTGATGATGATATAGAAAGAAGAGGCGGCCATATATCTGAAGATAGTATTGTCGGCTCCGGTAAATACAAGACCTTTGACGGAACTGAGAAGCAGAAGAGACACTTCCTTCAGGTGACACCTGACAGTCTTAAAGCATATCTGACCCTTCCAAGGATCAAAAATGAGGGCAAGTACACTCTGGAATTTATCCTCGAGCTTCTTAATAAAGCCAGTATAACCTTTGGCATTAAGAAAGATGTTATTAGAGATATGATAGATAACGAGAAGTATGAGGAAAAAATGCTTATTGCAGAAGGTTATGGTCCTACCTTCGGTAAAGACGGCTACTACGAATTCTTTTTTGACAGAAAGGTTCCGACAGATATTGAGTTTGAGAAAGACGGATCTGCTAATTTTGATAACGTTAAGTATTTCTCGACTGTTTCAGTCGGTGAGAAGCTGGCTGTATATCACCAGGCTATTCATGGATCAGACGGCAAGACAGTAAAGAACACAACACTTCCAGGCAAAAACGGACGTGATATGCCTATTATCAAGGGCAGAGGCTTTATGGTCATGCCTGATCATAAGACGTACTGTGCAACTGTTTCGGGTGGCGTAAGATTTACAGACGGCGAGATGATTATAAGCCCTCTTATGATAGTCGATGAAAAGAGAAAGGTTCTCAACATAGACTTTGTCGGTACAGTATGGGTCAAAGGAGAAGTTCCTTCTAAATCTGTGATAAAGGCACAGGGTGACGTTATTATAGATGGGTATGTAGAAGGCGCGACTATAGAGGCTGATGGTGATATTGTCCTTAGAAGCGGATGCAATGGACTTGAGAGAAAAGCAAGAATCAAGGCAGGCGGAAATATTTATGCCAGATATCTTCAAAATCTTAATATAACTGTCGGCAAATCCATCTATTGTAATGGAATAATCTATTGCGAAGCGGATGTAAAAGGTAGCGTTATGGTCTTTGGAGAAGAAGGAGCGATAATAGGCGGTGATATCACAACTCAGATGGGTATCAATGCTGCTAAAATAGGAAGTGACAGCGATATAAAGACCATTGTAAGAGTGGGTGTGACTGCTGAACTGCTGAATAATTACAACAACATGAAGAGAGCTATTGATAAGACCAAGCTGGAACTTGAAACATTATATAAAGAACAAAAGCGAGTTGTTACAGCAAATACAAACTCACGAGAACAGCTTCAATGGAAGATCAAGATCAATATGGCTGTGAGCACCAAGGAAAAAGAACTTATTGGATTTGAAGAAAAGATGCAGGATATAAATAACCAGATGGAAAAGGTAAGAGGTGCCAGCATCAAAGCAAGAAGTATTGTGTATGCAGGAGTGCTGCTTATTATTGATGGTAAGCAGTTACAGATATCTTCTACAAGGGAAGAAAAAGGCGGTATTATCTATCAAAAATAAGTATATGTTTTCGCAACTTTGAATCAGAAATCCGCATTTACTGCGGATTGCGTAAGAAAGTGAATCAGTAGGTAAATAGGCCTAACACCGAAGGTGTTCTCAATTGGCCTATTTACATGACTTTTGGAACGAAGTGACAAAAAGTCATGGTCAAAATATGGTACAGGTGATCGTATGGCTGAAGAGAATACAGGAAGTAAGTCAACAATTCTTATAGTAGATGACTCTGAGATCAATCGCGACATTCTAAAAGAGATCTTTAAGGATGAGTACACTATCCTTGAAGCGGATAACGGTAAGAATGCAATAGATCTGATTGTTAAGAGCAGAGCATTTCTGAGTGCTATCCTTCTGGACATAAACATGCCCGAGATGGATGGCTTTGCCGTGCTTGTGGAAATTGGCAAAGTAAAGCTTATAGACAAGATACCTGTAATAATGATAACAAGTGACACATCAAGTGAAACAGAGCGTAAATGCTACGAACATGGCGTTGCGGATGTAATATGTAAGCCTTTTGATTCAGTTATAGTTAAGCAGAAGGTTGGCCGTTCTATAGAACTGCTTTTGTCCAAAAAGCATCTTGAAGATCAGCTTAATACTCAGACAAGACTTCTTCGTGCCCAGTTTCAGCAGCTTCAGAAACAGCAGGAAGTGCTCAAGAAGAACAATTCCATGATAATTGAGAAAATCTGTACGATCGTTGAATTCCGTAACCTTGAATCCGGATATCATTTAAGACGTATTCATGATTTTGTTTCTATCCTTGGTAAATTTGTATTGAATATGTATCCTGAGTATGGACTTACAGAATATCAGATTGGCGTTATGGCTGATGCCTCTGCCATGCATGATATAGGTAAGATCACTATCCCTGATACAATACTCCTGAAACCCGGAAGACTTACAAGAGATGAATTTGAAGTCATCAAGTCACATACTACAAGAGGCTGTGATATTATCAGAATGCTCGCTGATATACAGGATAAGGAATATTATGATTACAGTTATGATATATGCAGGCACCATCATGAGAAGTATGACGGCAATGGATATCCTGATGGACTCAAAGGTGAAGAGATCTCTATAGCTTCACAGCTAACAGGCCTTGCAGATATCTATGATGCCCTTATAAGCGAAAGAGTATATAAGGCAGCATATTCAATGGATAAGGCATTTGGAATGATCGTTAACGGAGAATGTGGAGTTTTTAATCCTAAGCTCATTAACTGCTTCAGACAGGCCAAACTGGAGATGAATAACGCTTTCATCAAGACTAAGATGAAAGAGGCAGAAGAGAATAAGGCACTCCACGGCGAAGACGACGACTATTACGAAGATGATGACGATTGAAGAGTAAGCATTTTAAAACCGCTTTGTACTAAAACAATATAAATCAGATCTTTGCCTATCTACGTTCAAAAAACTATATATTTACACAAAAACGATTTATAAAAAAACTTGGATTTTTTCTTGACAAAAGAATCTATTTATACTAATATAATATCCGTTGCTGATGCAGTTGCTGACGCGATCAACTAAATATGTGAGTGTAGCTCAGCTGGATAGAGCGTCTGGCTACGGACCAGAAGGTCGCGAGTTCGAATCTTGTCACTCACATTTGAAAAGCAGATTTCTTCGGAAATCTGCTTTTATTTTGCCTTTCTTTAAAATACTTTAGAAAAAGCGAAAACGTTTACGCATAGTTTTCGCAACAATCCCTGAATTTTTCGTTCACTAATCCCAGTACCGGCGCGGTTTTTGAAAAAATATAACGAAAATACGTCTATAGCGCACTAAACAAGACTTTCAAAACATTAATTAACTAAATATCGATAACTCGTCATATAGCACAAAAAATGAAGATGATTTTCAGTAAAAATCAAGTAAATTGCCTATTAAGTGTAAAAAATGTATTGCAATTCTAGGTAATGTGATGTATATTTAAATTACGAAAACGATTAAGTAAAAATTCGAAAAAGGGTTTTCGGAAATTACATCTATGTTTCAATCAAAACGAGGGGGATTATGAAATGAGTTCTAAACCTAAAACCACCGAACTGTCTGGCAAAAACGATGGCTTCTGGCATAACGTCTTCAAGCATCATGCATATTTAGTTCTTGCACTTCCGGCAGTACTTGTATTATTTTTCTTTAACTATGTTCCTATGGCGGGTCTTGTTCTTGCCTTCAAATCCTATGATTATACAAAGGGAATCTGGTTCAGCCCATGGAATGGAATTGATAACTTTAAGTTCCTTATTCAGTCCAAGAATGATTTCATCAGAATCACAAGAAATACTCTTTTGTACTATGTAGTATTTACAGCACTTGGACAGTTCCTCAATGTTGTTCTTGCCATCGCGATCGACCAGTTCGCATTCAAGAGAGTTGGTAAGACAATGCAGACAATCATGATCATCCCTGTATTCGTATCTTACGCAGCAGTACAGTTCATTGTAATGGCTTATTTGAGCTCAGGTACAGGTATCATCAACAACATGCTTGGTGGTAAGATTCCTTTCTATAGAAGTGCTGAGTACTGGCCATACATTTTGACAATAGTTAAGATTTGGAACGGCGTTGGTTACGGATCAGTTCTTTATATGTCAGTTCTTGCCGGTATCGATACTTCTTTATATGAAGCAGCTTCAATCGATGGAGCAAGTAAGTGGCAGCAGATCAAGCACGTAACACTTCCTTCACTGATTCCTATGATAACAGTAATGCTTCTTCTGTCAGTTGGTGGCATCATGCACTCTGACACAGGTCTTTTCTATCAGGTAACCAGAAATACAGGTATTCTTTATGAAACAACACAGGTTATTGATTCCTATGTACTTAATGCTATCATGAAGAATTCAAACTTCGGATTTACAGCTGCAACAACATTCTTCCAGTCTATAGTAGGACTTTTGCTCATGCTTTTGGCTAACGGAACAGTTAAGAAGATTGCACCTGAGAATTCATTGTTCTAATTAGAAGGGGAGGATAGAAATGGCTAAGGCTAAAACATTAAAGAGCGCAAGTAAGCCCGGAATCGGGCAGTACATATTATTCTTACTGTTATTCTTATATACAGCATTTTGCGCATTACCAATTTTACTTGTTATTATTTCAGCATTTACTTCTGAAAAAGAAATTGAGACAACAGGTTTTACATATCTTCCTAAAACATTTTCTTTTTCAGGTATGGATGCGGTGCTCAGATATGGTGAGCAGCTCCGTACATCATATGGAATTACAATTTTCATAACACTTGCAGGTACGCTTGTTGGTCTTCTTATAATGAGTATGTTCGCTTACTCACTTTCAAGACCGGATTTCGCACTTAGAAAGATTCTGTCCGTATATCTTCTTATACCGATGCTTTTCAACGGCGGTCAGCTTTCTAACTACATTATCTTTACATCACAGTATCACCTTAAGGACAGCTTACTTCTTCTGATCCTTCCACTGTGTGTAACAACAATGAACGTAATCATTTTAAGAACATACATTGCTAACAGTATTCCTGAAGAGCTCATGGATGCTGCACGAATCGATGGAGCAGGAGAGTACAGAACTTTCTTCCAGATCACTCTTCCTCTTATGAAACCATCACTTGCAGCTGTAGGTTTCATGATGGCTACTGCATACTGGAATGACTGGCAGAATGCTTACCTGTACATTGAAAGTAATTCTAAAAAGCCCTTGCAGCTTCTGCTTATCAATATTCAGAAGTCAATTGAAACAATGCTCAATAACAAGAATATTCCGGCAGCTGTACTGCAGGCTATGGGCGGTTCAATACCAAAGTATTCATCAACAATGGCAACAGTTATCGTAGTTATTGGACCTGTAATCATTGCATATCCTTTCTTCCAGAAGTATTTCGTAAAGGGTCTGACAGTAGGTTCGGTAAAGGGTTAATCTTAGAAAGATGTTTAGGGGATAGTCCCTGAATATAACAAAATCATTCTAATATAAGAGGGAGGTTCTTATGAGAAGAAATGAATTAACAAAGAGAGCTTTAGCTTGCATATTCTCAGCAACAATGGCAACATCTATGCTTGCTGGATGCAGTAGCTCAGGATCAAATGGTGGGGCTGATGAAGGCAATTCAACACAGGCTGACGGCACTTCACAGACAAGTAGTACAAGCGATGGAACAGTGATTAGAATTTACAGAGCTACATATAACACAGGATCTGTAGATGAAGCTGAAGTTCAGGCAGTTGAAGATGCTATCAACGCTCGTCTTGCAGAGCTTGGCGCTACATACACAGTTGATATCCACGATATCATGAACGGTGAGTACGGCGACAAGGCTAACATGGCACTTGCTGGTAAGGAAGTTGACCTTCTTTGGACAGCTAACTGGTGGTCAACAATCGGTACAAACGATCTTTACAATGCAAACGCAGCTTATGACCTTACAGACCTTCTTCCTGGAACAAAGCTTTGGGATTCAATGCCTGAATGGTTCTGGGAGTCAGCACGTTATGACGGAAAAGATTACTTCGTACCTGTATACAAAGAAGGTGCTGAAGGCTACATGATCAAGATGCTTGATTCTAACGTAGAAGCAATCGGTGAAGATCCAGAAGCAATCGCTAAGGCTATTGAAGGTGAGAAAGATACATATGCTCGTCTTAAAGCTCTTGAGCCATACATGGATGAAGCACTTGATGCTGGCATTAAGTATCCATTCATCTTTGCTAACACACCTATGTTCTACAGATTCTATCTTGATAAGTTCGATTTCGTAGACAACTCACTTATGTCACAGATCGGTGTTGATCAGGAGACAAACGAACTCGTTAACACAATTCAGACACCTGAGTACCTTGAGTACTGCACACTTGTTGCTGAATGGGGCGAGAAGGGTTATATCAACGTTGACGATGAGATCGGTGGCGTAGTTACAACACAGACATCTCAGACACAGGATTGGCTCTTTAACTGGTGGACAGCAGTTCCTAACAACGAAGAGTCTGAAGGCCGTGATGGTAACCAGGAAGAGCACTTCGCACAGGTTACAGAGAACTGGGGCCGTTCAACAACAACTCTTGGTTCTTGCTTCGCAGTAGCAGCTACTTGCACACCTGAAGTTGCAAAAGCTTGTGTAGATTTCCTTGGATATCTCTACACAGATGAGACAGTTGCTAACCTTTACACATACGGTATCGAAGGTACTGACTATGTAATCACAGACGGCGTTGTAGACAGAACATCTGGAACAGCTACATACAACCACAGCCCATGGGAGTCAACATCTGTTAAGGCTGTTACACTTGAGCTTGGTGAGCCTTCAGATAAGGTTGAGCTTTACGACACATTCAACAACGGTGCATCAGGAACAGTTGCTAACGGCTTCCGTTTCGATCACAGCTCAGTAGACGCTCAGTATTCAGCTTGCGTAAACCTCTTCACAGAGTATGGTCAGTCTCTTGAGATGGGTGCTTACGGTTCAGCAGATGTTGCAGACGTTATTGCTGAGTACCAGCAGAAGCTTGACGAAGCTGGTTACCAGGAAGTTCTTGCAGAAGCTCAGAAGCAGTATGAAGCTTGGAAGGCAGCTAACTAATTAGTTTAGTCCTCTTAGTAAATAAAAGAATACCTAAAACCTAATAAAAGCCCTCGGATGAAATCATCCGGGGGCTTTTAGCGTGGATGTCCTCCCTTTACAGGATGTAATGAGTACATGTCCAGAAATGCATGGATGATTTCTATGTACAGATACAGGATGTATCTAATACATGTCCAGAAATGCATGGATGCATTTCTATGTAAGTAATAAGAGGCCCGGCACATATGTGCCGGGCCCTTACATAGGAGGAGTATTAAAGAAACATTACTTGCTTCTGTTCTTTTAACCCATTACTACATTTACTGTTACATCCTTAGCTGAGCTATCGAATGGAATTACATTTCCTTCTACAGCCTTACCATCAACTGTCATAGAAGATACGCCCTTCTGAACATTTGAAGGATTACTTACGTGGATGTGATAGTTAACACCTCTGTAGGTTCTGTCGAGATCGAAATCACCGAAACCATCAGGTACACAAGGATTGATCTGAAGACCATTAAGTGTAGGATATACACCAAGTATATACTGGCTGATATCTGTAAATGTCCATGCTGCTGTTCCTGTGAGCCATGAGTTTTTGCCCTGGCCGAAGAATTTAGCATCTCTACCAGCTACCATCTGAGAGTATACATAAGGCTCTGTGCAGTGGACTTCGCTTATATCTTCAATGTAAGCAGGACAAGTCTTCTTGTAGATCTCAAATGCTCTGTCACCATCACCAAGAACTGTCTCGGCGATAGATACCCAAGGATTGTTGTGGCAGAAGATACCTGCGTTTTCTTTATATCCCGGCGGATATGAGCTAACTTCACCAAGCTCTAAGTGATACTTGGTATAAGCGGGCTGGAGGATCA
>JAEEGL011948888.1_pt1 | contig 11114 bp, 11 predicted proteins | sample 9134231 | NCBI WGS metagenome assembly JAEEGL01 (sample SAMN16246548, study PRJNA631951) | gut metagenome | biome: gut microbiome; feature: rumen; material: fiber-attached | host: Bos | place: Iran: Karaj | collected 2018-10
CCCGAGTTCCTTAACAGACTGGATGAGACCATACTGTTTAAGCCGCTCAGCAAGGAGAATATAGGCGGGATCGTGGATCTTATCCTGGCGGATCTTAATAAACGTCTCAGCGATCGGGATCTTCATATTGAGATAAGCGATGCTGCCAAGGCGTTCATTGCAGACAATGCCTATGATCCGATCTACGGAGCAAGGCCGCTTAAGCGCTATATGCAGAAGTATGTGGAGACCCTGTCTGCAAAGCTTATCCTTGAGGGTGATATAGACTCAGGCCAGACCATCTGTATCGATGTGTCGGGCGATGAACTTACGGCTTCGATCAGATGATCGTGTGTAACAGAATAAAAAGGGCGTTCGGATGTACTCCGGGCGCCTTTTGCGTATGTAAAAATGACAGTGATCAGCTGACGGAATACTTGGACATGAGCCTGATAATATGGTATGATTGTCAGCGTGTAAGAAAGAGGATAACTGCCGTGTCCTTAAGGGCGCAGCAGCAAGGAAACAGAGGATATTGCAAGGACGGAACCATGATACCAAGCGACCCCATGATGTTATTAAGCTTTATCAATATGAAGTTAAGGGATGAGTATGACAGCCTGGATGAGCTGTGTGAGAGCCTGGATCTGGATAAGGCTGAGATCATTAAGAAGCTGGGCATGATCGAATACAGATATGATCCCGGACAAAATCAGTTCAAATAGGTACAGACCGGACTACAGTCCCGACAAACCCTGATGATCTGCGGGTATGAGATATGGATCTTTTTGAGTATATGAGAGAGACCAACAAGGAGAAGGAATCACCGCTTGCCGCAAGGCTGCGCCCCAGAACCCTTGATGAAGTGGTCGGCCAACAGCATATAGTGGGCAAGGATAAGCTGCTGTACAGAGCCATCAAGGCGGATAAGTTAAGCAGCCTCATATTCTACGGTCCTCCCGGAACCGGCAAGACTACGCTTGCCAAGGTCATAGCGGGTACCACGAGCAGCGAATTCAAGCAGATCAATGCGACGACTTCCGGCAAGAAGGATATGGAGGAGGTCGTACAGGAGGCTGAGGATACAGCCGGGATGTATGGTAAGAAGACCATACTCTTTATAGATGAGATACACAGGTTCAACAAGGGACAGCAGGATTATCTGCTCCCGTTTGTGGAGGACGGGACACTGATCCTTATCGGTGCCACCACGGAGAATCCCTTCTTTGAAGTCAACGGCGCTCTGATCTCCCGTTCGATGATCTTTGAGCTTAAGCCGTTATCAACTGATGATATCAAGTCGCTCATAGACAGGGCCCTTACCGACAGTGAGAGGGGACTTGGCGCATATGGCGCGGATATCACGGATGAAGCGTTAGAGGCACTTGCCGATATCTCCGGCGGAGATGCAAGGCATGCACTTAATGCCATTGAGCTTGCGGTCCTTACGACAGACAAGTCGGATGACGGCAGGATACATATAACACTGCCCATCATCGAAGAGTGCATACAGAAAAAAGTTGTGCGATTTGATAAGACGGGCGATAATCATTACGATACGATCTCGGCGTTCATCAAGAGCATGAGAGGTTCGGACCCCGATGCGGTCATGTATTACCTGGCCAAGATGCTCTATGCTGGAGAGGATGTCAAGTTTATCGCAAGGCGCATTATGATCTGCGCCTCGGAAGATGTGGGAAATGCGGATCCCCGGGCACTTCAGGTGGCGGTCGCCGCGGCACAGGCCGTTGAGAGGGTCGGGATGCCCGAAAGCCAGCTGATACTTGCTCAGGCAGCGACATATGTAGCGACGGCACCCAAGTCCAATGCGGCATGCGGGATATTTGAGGCCATGGATACCGTGAAGGAGACGGGCTCGCTTCCCGTTCCGCCTCATCTGCAGGATGCACATTATAAAGGAGCGGCAAAATTGGGACACGGAACAGGATATAAATACGCTCACGACTATAAGAATCACTATGTGAAGCAGCAGTACCTGCCATATGAACTTGACGGCAAGGAGTTCTACAAGCCTTCGGGCAACGGTTACGAAGCGAAGATACGTGAGCATATGAAGAAGATAAAGGAAGAAGCGGAGGAATAAAAATGACTACAGCAGAAAAAGCGATGCAGATGCATGAGGAATGGAACGGCAAGATCGAGACCATAGCCAAGAGCAAGGTCAAGACAAGAGAGGATCTGGCCATAGCCTATACGCCCGGAGTTGCCGAGCCCTGCAAGGCTATAGCAAAGGATGAGGAACTGGCTTACAAGTACACGATGAAGGCCAATACGATCGCAGTGGTATCAGACGGAAGTGCGGTCCTCGGACTCGGCAATATCGGAGCCAAGGCAGCCATGCCCGTTATGGAAGGCAAGGCCGTGCTCTTTAAGGAATTCGGCGGAGTCAACGCGGTTCCGATCTGTCTCGATACTCAGGATACCGAGGAGATCATCAAGGCCGTTACATATCTCGCTCCCGGTTTTGGCGGCATCAACCTCGAGGATATCTCGGCTCCCAGGTGCTTTGAGATAGAGGAAAGACTCAAGGCTACACTGGATATCCCTGTATTCCATGACGACCAGCACGGAACGGCAATAGTCGTGCTCGCTGCAACCATAAATGCGCTTAAGATAGTCAAGAAGCCGAAGGAGGCCTGCAAGATAGTAGTTAACGGTGCCGGAAGTGCCGGAGTTGCGATCACCAAGCTTCTCTTAAGATACGGCTTTAAGAATCTCATCATGGTAGATAGAACGGGTGCCATCGCATCCGACAGAACGGACCTTAACTCTTCCAAGAAGGAGATGCTCACTCTCACGAATCCCGATGATGAGAAGGGCGGTCTGGCCGATGTCATCAAGGGTGCGGACATCTTCGTCGGAGTCTCAGCTCCCGATACGATGACTGCTGATATGGTAAAAACAATGGCGACTGACCCTATCATCTTCGCCATGAGCAATCCGATCCCGGAGATCATGCCTGATGTTGCAAAGGCAGCAGGTGCGCGCATAGTCGGTACCGGAAGAAGCGATTTCCCGAATCAGATCAACAACGTCGTTGCTTTCCCCGGAATATTCAAGGGAGCGCTCGAAGGCAGAGCAAGACAGATAACCGAGGAGATGAAGCTTGCGGCTGCAGAAGCCATCGCATCCCTTGTATCTGATGATGAGCTTAACGAAGAGATGATCATGCCCGAGGCTTTTGACCCGAGAGTAGCCGACAGAGTGGCTGAGGCAGTTAAGGCGCATATACACTGACATTTTTATATTAAGAAATAATATGGATTGATTATCGGCTCCGGTTATTCCGGGGCCGATTTCTGTAAGGACAGGGTTTTTATCCGCGGCTTTTGAAAAAAGTCTTTCTTTTTTTGCTTATTTATGTATAATGATATTGAAGCATTTTCAGTTCTTGGAGTATCGGGTCGATACATTTTCCAACATTGAAGAGACAGAATAAGGTTTTTGTGATCTACAGTATATAAATGTGTGTTTGATTATACGGAGAGGTACTGAATGACAAGAGAAAGGTATGAATCACTGGCGATTGCCGACCTTAAGGAGATCGCCAAGTCAAGAGGGATCAAAGGAACATCCAAGATGTCCAAGGGCAGTCTTATCGATGCCATGATGGAGCTGGATGAGAAGGAGAGCAAGGAGAGCGGCGGAACCAAGGAAGCCGGAGATATAGGTGTCGAGGCTGCAAAGAGCACCCAGACACAGAGCGCAAAGGCTTCAAAGACGGGCGAAGCCGATGCCGCGGACGGTTCCGATAAGGAGAAGGAAGACAGCCTTAAGGAGCTTGACAGCGGTATCCAGGTATCCGGAATACTAGAGGTTATGCCCGACGGTTTCGGATTCATAAGATCTGCCAATTACCTTCCCGGCGATAATGACGTATATGTGGCACCCAGCCAGATCAAGCGTTTCAAGCTTAAGACCGGAGATATAGTGACAGGTAATACGAGGATCAAGACTCAGAGTGAGAAGTTCTCGGCCCTGTTGTTCGTTAAGACTGTAAATGACTGTACGCTTGAAGAGATAGCAAGACGCCCCAATTTTGAGGATATGACACCTATCTTCCCGGAGGAGAAGCTTAAGCTTGAGCATCCCGGCGGATCGGTTGCGATGAGGATAATGGATATAATGTGTCCTGTCGGCAAGGGACAGAGAGGTATGATCGTATCACCTCCGAAGGCCGGTAAGACGACACTTCTTAAGGAAGTGGCCAAGTCTGTCAAGGTCAACAATCCTGAGATACATCTGATCGTTCTTCTCATAGATGAGAGACCTGAGGAAGTTACGGATATAAGAGAGGCCATTGAGGGACCCAATGTCGAGGTCATCTATTCCACATTTGATGAGCTTCCCGAGCATCATAAGAGAGTATCGGAGATGGTCATTGAGAGAGCAAGGAGACTTGTGGAGCACGGTAAGGACGTGATGATATTGATAGACAGTATCACAAGACTTACCAGAGCCTATAACCTTACGGTTCCGCCTTCAGGACGTACGCTTTCGGGCGGTCTCGATCCGGCGGCTCTTCATATGCCCAAGAAGTTCTTCGGTGCAGCCCGTAACATAAGAGAGGGCGGAAGCCTTACGATCCTTGCCACGGCCCTTGTTGAGACCGGAAGTAAGATGGATGATGTGGTCTACGAGGAGTTCAAGGGAACCGGTAACATGGAGATGGTGCTTGACAGAAAGCTGTCTGAGCGAAGAGTGTTCCCGGCCATAGATATCCTTAAGTCGGGTACCAGAAGAGACGATCTGCTCCTTACTCCCGACGAGCAGGATGCCGTTACCGCGATCCGCAGGGCATTTAACGGAATGAAGGCTGAAGAGACAGCAGATCAGGTCATAGACCTGTTCGCAAAGAGCAGAAATAACATCGAATTTGTGCAGATGACGAAAAAAAGACTGTTCTACTAGAATATTAGCACTTGCCAAGTTGTACTAACTGTGCTACAATCATTAAGCTGTCTGTGAATATGGGCAGCAGTGGATGAGAACATAACTATTGAACATAGAGAGGTGAACGAGATGAGAGAAGGAATCCATCCTGAGTATTATCAGGCAACAGTTACATGTAACTGCGGTAACACATTTGTTACAGGCTCTACCAAGCCCGAGATCCATGTCGAGGTTTGCAGTAAGTGCCATTCTTTCTATACAGGTCAGCAGAAGACTGCAAGAGCTGACGGACGTATAGATAAGTTCAACAAGAAGTACGGCGTTAACGCATAGCTGTCTTTTATTGCGTGATCATATAAGGTTGAGGTCGGGAGGATCTCAACCTTATTTTACTATTACAACAGGGTTTATTAAGGAGTAATATGGCCAGGAAGAAAAAAATGTGCAATTCGGGTATCGGCGGACAGGCCGTGCTTGAAGGCGTTATGATGAAGAACAAGGAGCTCTACGCGGTAGCTGTCAGAAAGCCCGACGGAGAGATCGATGTGGAGACAGAGGAGTACCACGGTGTCCTGCATGGGAGCAAGCTGACAAAGATCCCGTTCATAAGAGGGGTGTTCAGCTTTATAGATTCGCTCGTGCTGGGAATGCGTGCACTTGACCATTCGGCATCATTCTATGAGGATGAGGGAGCAACGGATACCAAGCTGGATAAGGCACTGGGGGATAAGTCGCAGAAGACCTTTTCTGTGATCACTGTCCTCTTATCTATTGTGCTGGCTGTGGGGATATTCATGGTACTGCCATATTATCTGTCTACATTCCTTGAGAAGTATGTGAGAAATGCATCTCTCTTAGCTATCTTCGAGGGCCTCATAAGACTTGCGATCTTCCTTATATACATAGTGGCGATCACAGCCATGAAGGACATCAGGCGTCTGTACCAGTATCACGGGGCAGAGCATAAGTGTATCAACTGTCTTGAGAAGGGTCACAATCTGAACGTGCACAATGTTAAGCGCTCATCCAGATATCACAGAAGATGCGGTACCAGCTTCTTACTGTTTGTGATGATAATAAGCATCATCCTGTTCATATTCATTACAGTGGAGAATCCTGTGCTCAAGGTAGTCATCCGTATACTGCTGATCCCGGTGATCGCGGGAATATCATATGAATTCATCAAGCTTGCCGGCAGGAGTGACAATGTGATCATAAGGATCCTGTCTGCTCCGGGACTTCTGCTTCAGAGGCTGACCACCAAGGAGCCCGATGAGGAAATGATCGAAGTGGCCATCAAGTCCGTAGAGGCGGTATTTGACTGGAAGGCCTTCCTCAAGGAGAACTTCGAATATGAGGATGATGAACTGTGACAAGGAAGGAAGCCGTTAATCTGGCAGCAGCCAGACTGAATGATGCGGGATTACCTGATGCAGGGACCGACAGCAGGCTGCTCTTTGAATATATAACAGGTGTTACCGTCAATGAACTCTTCCTTCATCCGGAAGCGGAGATATCCGGGGAAGAGGAAGCGGAATACATGAAGGTCATAGACAGGCGTCTTACACATGTACCTGTCCAGCATATAACCGGCAGACAGGAGTTCATGGGACTTGAGTTTAAGGTGGATGAGAATGTCCTGATCCCGCGCTTTGATACGGAAGTGCTCGTGGAAGAGGCCATGAGGCAGGGACTGTCGCATATGAACATCCTTGATATGTGCACAGGCAGCGGATGCATACTGTTAAGCCTCATGCATTACTCTCATGACTGCGCGGGTACTGGAGTGGATATATCCGATGAGGCGTTGGAGATCGCAGGGCTTAATTCGGAGAGGCTTGGTATCCCGGTAAGACTTGTTAAGAGTGATCTGTTCGCCGGACTGGATCCCAGAGAATTAAAATATGATTTAATAATCTCAAATCCCCCTTATATACCTACGGACGTGATCCCGACTCTCATGGAAGAGGTAAGAGATCATGAGCCGGTGCTCGCCCTCGACGGTTCGCCCGACGGGCTTGCATTTTACAGAAGGATAGTGAGTGAGTCGCCTGAGTTTTTAAACATGGGCGGAATGCTGATGTTCGAGACAGGATATGATCAGGCTTCGGCGGTAAAGGGCCTGATGGAGCAGAGAGGATTTGAGGACGTGACGGTCGTTAAGGACTTAAGCGGCAATGACAGAGTGGTAAGCGGCAGATGGCCGGCTATGGATACAACGGAGAGTGAATATGTTTGATAAGCTGGAAGATCTCCTGCACAGGTTTGAGGAGATAATGAATGAACTGAGTGAGCCGGGGGTGGCTAACGATCAGAAGAGATTTAAGAGCCTTATGAAGGAGCAGTCTGATCTGACACCTCTTGTGGAGGCTTATAAGGAATATAAGAAGTGCAATGAGACCGTTGAGGATTCTCTTTCGCTCTTGGAAGGCGAGTCTGATGAGGAGATGCGTCAGATGCTTAAGGATGAGCTTAGCGATGCCAAGGCAAGGATCGGTGAACTTGAGAATAAGCTTAAGATACTGCTGCTTCCCAAGGACCCCAATGATGATAAGAATGTCATCGTGGAGATCAGAGCCGGTGCGGGCGGCGATGAGTCGGCGCTCTTTGCGGCCGAAGTCTACAGGATGTATGTCCACTACGCCGAGAGCAGGCGCTGGAAGGTCGAGACTCTTGAGATGGAAGAGATCGGCATAGGCGGAATGAAGAACGTGACCTTCATGATAAGCGGTCAGGGTGCATATTCGGTGATGAAGTACGAGAGCGGTGTCCACAGGGTACAGAGAGTTCCCGAGACGGAATCGGGCGGACGTATCCATACATCCACCATTACCGTGGCTGTGATGCCCGAGGCTGAGGATGTGGACGTTGTAATAGATGAGAAGGATATCAAGATCGATGTCATGCGTGCATCGGGAGCGGGCGGACAGTGTGTCAATACTACCGACTCGGCTGTCAGACTCACGCATATCCCGACGGGTATCGTGATCTATTCACAGACTGAGAAGAGCCAGATCCAGAACAAGGCCAAGGCATATGCCCTGCTTCGTACCAAGCTCTACGACCTCGCCATGCAGAATGCGCATGATGCCGAGGCTGAGGCCAGGAGAAGCCAGATCGGTACGGGTGACAGGTCTGAGAAGATAAGGACATACAACTTTCCGCAGGGCCGCGTGACCGATCACAGGATCAATCTGACATTATATAAGATCGACAAGATCATGGACGGCGATCTTCAGGAGATCATAGATGCCTGCATTGCGGCAGATCAGGCGGCAAAGCTGCTTAAGTTAGGAGACGAGAAATGAGTAAGATATTCATAGACGGCGGTGAAGGAACCACCGGACTTCGTATAAGAGAGAGGTTTGAGGAGCGTAATGACGTCGAGCTTATCGAGATAGAGCCTGAGCTCCGAAAGGATCCGAAGAGGCGTGCTGAGCTGATAAACAGCTCCGATATCACTTTTCTGTGCCTTCCGGATGCTGCAGCTATTGAGGCTGTATCACTCGTGGATCCCGATAACGACAAAACGGTCATAATCGATGCATCAACGGCGCACAGGACGCTTCCCGACTGGGCTTACGGGCTTCCGGAACTGTCACCCGAGTTCAGGGAGAAGATAAAGACAGGCAACAGGATAGCTGTTCCCGGATGTTATGCATCGGGCTTTAACATGATCGTCTATCCTCTTGTTGCAAACGGCTTTATAAGCCCCGAATATCCGGTATCGGTAACGGCTCTGTCAGGCTATTCCGGCGCCGGCAAGAAGGCCATAGCCCTGTATGAGTCTCCGGATAAGACAAAGGATCTCTATGCGCCCAGGGAATATGCTCTGGCGCAGTCACATAAGCATCTAAAGGAGATGAAGGCCATATCGGGACTCGCATATGAGCCCCTCTTCACGCCCGTTGTGGACGACTACTACTGCGGCATGGTCGTGTCCGTGCCTCTGCATGTACGTCTTATGGAAAAAAAGAGAACGGTTCAGGAACTCTGCGATATGTATGCATCCCACTACCGGGGCGAACGCTTCATAACAGTCAGGGAATGCGGATACGAGACGGGAGAGGAACTTAACGGGTTCTTAAGCGCCAATGCATATGACGGCAGGGATGATGCCGAGATAATTGTGACGGGCAACGAAGACCGTATACTTATATCTGCAAGATTCGATAATCTCGGAAAGGGTGCTTCGGGTGCAGCTATCCAGTGCATGAACATAAGGCTCGGTCTCGATGAGGCGACGGGACTTAACTTGCCCTGATCTTATATATTGAGCTGAATATCAGAACATATAAAACCGTCCGGTCATACCGGACGGTTTTGCATTACGATCATTTCTAGATCCTGAATTCGTGCTGATTCTTTCTGTATGCTTCGCTCTTGTTGAACTTCTTGCGATACTGCATCGGAGTCATCCCGATATAGCGCTTGAAGGTCTTATTAAAATAACTCGCGTAATTAAATCCAACCTGAGTGGCTATCTCCGACATCGGGGTGCCGTGAACATCATTGGTCAGGATCTCCGCAGCGGCATAGACTCTGTATCTGTTGATATAGTCTATGGGAGAGGTGTGCAGGGAACGCTTGAATGTCCTGCAGCATTCGCTCTCACTGACCTCACAGCATGAGGCTATGTCAGAAAGAAGGATATCCTCCGAATAATGCGCGGCGATATATTCAGTCGCACGTCCGATACGCCACTTGTCAAGGGACTGCTGCTTGGTGAGAGGAATGTCTGATATCTGTGAGTGCTCATCTATACCAAGGCCCCATATATCATAGAGTGCGCCGATCGCACGAAGCTCTCCGCCGGCCGTACCCGCATGCATGAACCTGTGGATATCATGTATATGTCCTGTTATCACGGCTCCGTCCTCGGTCGTGTGATCGAAGGTGGAATATGTATAGTTGTCGTTATCAAGGATCCTTGTGAGATTGCGGTTCCCTAACATGCTTATGACTGAACCGAAGAGAAGGGAGTGGTGGAAATGAATAAGCTCAAACTCCGTACCCGGCTCGCACTCGATCGAATGAGTCACGCCTCTCTTGATACATAAGCCGTCCTCTGCCCTGATATGGAGCGACATATTGTCAAACTGCACATCAAGAGAACCCTTAAGCACATATATCAGCTCAAATTCCATGTGCTTATGGGGGAGATTCTCCATATAACCCTTGTCGGATGCCGATATGTGCCTGGCAAGTATGGGGGTAAGCAGGCTCAACGGGTAGTCTGCATACTCCGGAATGGGCTGTACCGGGCTTAAGTATTCGATTGAATTCAGCTTTCCGAGGATATCTCCGGCAGCCGTCTGTTCTGGTTTTTTACTCATATTCATAGTATACCACAAAAATAGGTGGTATACTCATATTATGAATCCCATTGAAGAATATTACGGAAAGTTTAATGAGGAGAAGCGGTTCGACTCAAGGCACGGACAGGTGGAATACCGCGTGACCATGCGATATATCGATGCTCTTATTGAAGACCTTAAGAAGGATCCCTCGCAGATAAGCATAATAGATATAGGTGCCGGAACGGGAAGGTATGCGGTCCCGTTAGCCGAGCGCGGCTATGATGTCCGGGCTGTCGAGCCTGTTAAGCATAACTATTCCCGCATGAAGCTTAAGTCCGATAAGCTTAAGTGCCATCAGCTGGATGCAAGAAGGCTTAAGGGCATTCCTGATGATCAATTTGATATAGTCATCATGTTAGGCCCCATGTATCATCTCTTTTCCCATGAGGATAAGCTTACGGCGCTCATGGAAGCAAAGAGAGTAGCAAAGAGCGGAGGGATGATCCTTGTGGGATATTGCATGAATGAATATGCATTCGTGACCTATGCCCTTAATGAGGGACATCTGACGGAATGCCTTGACGGCGGCAGGCTTGATGATTCCTTCCGTTGCATATCTGAGCCCGAGGATATATACGATTATGTCAGGACTGAGGATATAGACAGGCTCATGGAAGATTCGGGTCTCATAAGATATAAGCTCATAAGTCCCGACGGACCGACCAATTATATAAGGAAGACTCTCAAGAAGCTTACCGAAGAAGAGTTTGAGCATTATATAGATTATGTGCATTCCATCGCGGAGAGAGCGGACCTTATAGGTGCGGCGGCACATACCGTCGATATTTTGCGCAAACCGTAACCTTGAAATTTAACACTTTAAATGGTAAAATTACACGGTTGAGACATTGTTCGAGATAA
>JAEEGL012312447.1_pt1 | contig 11114 bp, 9 predicted proteins | sample 9134231 | NCBI WGS metagenome assembly JAEEGL01 (sample SAMN16246548, study PRJNA631951) | gut metagenome | biome: gut microbiome; feature: rumen; material: fiber-attached | host: Bos | place: Iran: Karaj | collected 2018-10
CGTATCTTTGAGCAATTTTACCGCGTGCAGATGGGAAATGTGCATAATGTGAAAGGATTCGGACTGGGGCTGACGTATGTGAAGAAAGTGGTGGAGGCCCACCACGGACATCTGGAAGTGGAGAGTGAGTTAGGCAGTGGAACGACGTTCCGGATACGGATGCCGCAATCCGTCGGGGTATAATTTAAATTTGGAGCTATGACGAGAATACTGTTAGCTGAAGATGACGAGAACCTGGGCCCGTTGCTGCAGGCATACCTTGTGGCCAAGTCGTATGAAGTAGACTTGTTTGTCAACGGTCAGGCCGCTGTGGACGGCTTCCATGCATCGCACTATGACCTGTGCATACTCGATGTGATGATGCCGCTCCGCGATGGTTTCTCCGTGGCGCAGGAAATCCGCACGCAGAACAAGACAATTCCTATTATCTTCCTGACTGCCAAGTCGTTGAAAACTGATGTCGTGGAAGGCTTCAAGGTGGGGGCCGACGACTATGTCACCAAGCCGTTCAACATGGAGGAACTGCTGTTCCGCATCGATGCCGTGCTCAGACGGACCAAGATGGATGTCAACGCCATGCGGGTGGCTGTCTATAAACTGGGCGGTTTCACGTTCGATGTGTTCAAACAGACACTGCAGCGGGACGGCAATGTGTATAAACTGACGACCAAGGAGTCAGAACTGCTCCGGCTGCTGTGCGACCACGCCAACCAGATCCTGGAAAGGAACTATGCCCTCAAGACCATCTGGGACGATGACAATTATTTCAACGCCCGCAGCATGGATGTGTATATCACCAAACTGAGAAAATACCTCAAGGAAGACCCGTCGGTCGAAATCATCAACGTCCACGGCAAGGGCTTCCGCCTGGTGGTGCCGCAGCAGGAAAACGCCTAGTCCGGTACGGAGAAATAGACGTTGTCTTCCTGCAGGTGGACATCGTAGTCCGCATCTGCATTCAGGGTCACGTCCGACATCTCCTCCGGGGCGACTTCGGTGGCGGCCACGTGTTTTTCGCGCTGTTGTTTACGTATGTAGGCCGGCACGTTCTCAAGCGTGTCGATGTCCATGGATTGGCCTATGGAGCTGCTTTTAGGCTTGACGGCCGGGCGTGCCGGCATCTGGACGGTGCCCGAAGGCCGGCTGAGGATGTCGTCTATGGATGTCTGTTTCTGGATGAAGGTGACGGTCGGCGATTCCGTGCTGCCGTTTTCCCCGTCCAGGGAAATGCGCTTGCGTCCGACGCCCGACAGCTCGTCCGAAAGGAACCGCGTGTCGAAGTGGGTCGCCACGATGGTGACGCTCAGTTCGCCGGTCTCGTTCAGGGCCTCGTCGGTTCCGGTCCCCCAGACAATCAGCGCGTCCTTCGAAACGGCGTGCTGCACGTAAGTGGTGATTTCCTCGAATTCGTCCATGGTGATTTCGCAGTCACCGACGCCCGAGGTGATGTTGAGCAGGATGCGGCTGGCACCGGTGATGTTGTTGTTGTTGAGCAACGGCGATGTGAGGGCGGCTTCCACGGCCTCGCCGGCCCGGTTCTCTCCGGAGGCCTTGGCAGACCCCATGATGGTGATGCCTCCCTGGGTCATGATGGTCCGTACATCGGCGAAATCGACGTTCACCTGTCCCGGGTTGGTGATGAGTTCCGCAATGCCCTTGGCTGCTGTCGTAAGGATGTCGTCCGCGCGCGAGAAGGCCTGCGAAATGGTCAGGTTTCCGCACATTTCGCGCAGTTTTTCGTTGTTGATGACGAGCAGTGCATCCACATTGTCCTTGAGTGCCTCGATGCCGCGCAGGGCCTGCTGGTAGCGGGCTGAACCCTCGAACTGGAAGGGCAGCGTCACGATGGCCACGGTCAGGATATCGGCTTCCTTGGCGATCTTTGCGATGATGGGTGCTGCACCGGTGCCGGTGCCTCCGCCCATGCCGGCCGTGATGAACACCATTTTGGTGTTGGCGTCCAGGGCGGCCCGGATGTCATCTGCACTTTCCCGCGCGGCGGCCTCTCCCACCGCCGGCTTGTTGCCGGCTCCCAGACCGTCGGTCATGTCTTTTCCGAGACGGATCTGTACAGGGACAGGGCTTTTCCGCAATGCCTGCGCATCGGTGTTGCAGATGATGAAATCCACATTGTGGATGCCCTGCTTGTACATATAGCTGACGGCGTTGCAACCGCCGCCGCCCACCCCGACGACTTTGATCAGGGACGAGGTCGTTGAAGTCCAGCCAATAGGCACATCGGGCATCTCTTCGGAGATGGAATATTCGGTTTTTCCTTTGTTTTGCATGGTACGTTCAGATAAGGGAACAACAAATATAGGAAATTCGGCCGGGAATTACATCCGGTCGTTCTCGTCGTCTTCTTTTTCTTCAAAAATGGCAGATATCCTCGAGAAGAAAGAGCCCAGCTTGCTGTCTTTCGTCTTTTCGTCCGGACTCTTCTCCTGGCGGACGCTGAATCCTCTGCTGGTGTCCGTGTCGCCGAATCCATTGTCGATGTCGTCGTTGGAACGTTCCGTCGGCTGAAAAAACGTTTCGGTCACCGGTGCCGGTGCCGGAGTTGGAGCCGGAGCCGGGCGGGGGGTCTGTCGGATGTCATGCGGCGCATGCGATCTGGTGGCCGGATGGTCGTCCATGTACCGCAGGCCTTGCATCAGCAGTCCGACGGCCGTGGCGAACAGCGGTTCGTTGACTTTGTCTGCATCGCTCGCCAGGAACTGGCCGGGATAGCCGATGCGGACGCTCTGCCCCGTTTTGTAGGAGATCAGTTGGGCGAGGTGGCGCAGCAGTGCGCCGCCGCCGGTGATGACGATGCCCGAACCGAGCAGGTTGCCGTAGCCTGACTGTTCGATGTGGAACACCACCTGGTCGATGATTTCTTCCATGCGTGCCTGAATGATGCCTGTCAGGTGCTTGACTGACAGTTCTTTTTCGTTCTGACCCGGTATCTCGCAGGGAATCACGATGATGTTGTTCTCGCTCTCGCCGTCCGGAAGTGCCATGCCGAATTCTATTTTCAGCTTTTCGGCTTCTTCGAACGTGAGCCCGACCACTTTGCGGATATCTTCGCTAATGACGTTGCCGCCGAACGGAATGACAGCGGAATGGCGCAGGATGTCATCGTAGAAGATGGCTACGTCGGTGGTGCCGCCGCCGATGTCCACCAGTGCGACGCCGGTGTTCTTCTCGCGCGGGAACAGTACGGCGTCGGATGATGCCAGGGGCTCGAGAATGATTTCTTCGATGTGGAGCGATGCATCCTCCACGCAGCGCTTGATGCGCTGGAGGGAGTCGATGCTGCCCACGATGACGCTGAAATTGCCCTCGAGGCGTTTGCCTATCATGCCGACAGGGTTCGTGATGTCCATGTCTTCGTCCACGATATAGCTCTGCGGAATGACATGGATGATTTCCTTACCGGCCGACAGCCCGTAGTTGTAAGCGTCTTTCTTGAGGTTCTCCACTTCAACTGCGGTGATTTGTTCTTCCGGCACGGTGCGGTTGATGTAGCTGCGTGTGGAAATCATTTCGATGTGCTGCCCGGCCACGCCGACGAACACATGCGAGATTTTCATGTTGATGCGCTGCTGCAGCGTGGAGACCACCTGCTGAATGACCTGGGAGGCGTCATTCAGGTTGAGTACCTCGCCACGTCGGATGCCTTGCGAGGCGGCCTTGCAGAAGTCGATGACCTCGATCTTGCCGTTGTCGGTCCGTTTGCCGGCGATGGCCACGATCTTGGTGGTTCCGATGTCGATGGCTGCCACGTAGGTTGTTTTCTGGTTTTTCTCCTGGGTATCAGTATTTTGTGCCATATTGATATAGTTTATTTTCTGGTGCCGATGACTTGGCCCCGGTATTTGACATTGACTTGTTTATAATGGTCCCATCCCATGACGTTCAGTCCGTTGCGGTAGAAAGTGAACAGGTTGCCGAACTTCTCCTCGGCCTGTTGCCACCGGCCGAAGAGAATGACGGGGCCGATGAGCGGGACGAGTTGGAAGTCACCGTCGTCCAGGACATGTATTTCCTGGATCTGGGCATTCCAGAACGGATGCTCATGCAGCCAACCCGCCATGGCATACAGTTCATTGAGCAGCGGGAAGGCGGATTCGGCGCTGCCGGAACGGGCTTGGACCGGTTGCGTGCCGACGGCGGACGGGCGGACGTTGATCCGGCCGGTAGCCACCGGAACATAGGCCGCATGCGGTGATTCCATCTGCAGGATGTATCCTTCGCGGTCGATGTAGAAATCATCTCCGTATGCGTTGAAGACGCGCAGGATGGGAATGCGCTGCGTCACTTCGACGTGCAGGGTGCCGTCGTAGGTGACATAGGCCTCTGCATTCCTGACGGCCGGATGCGTCTGCAGCTGTGCTTCGATTTCGGAGAGGGGCAGCGCGTGAAGTGCGGTGCCGATGTACCGGTCCCGGAGCGGTGCCATGCGTTCGTACAGTTCTGCCTGCGAAATCAGCGCCAGCCGGTTGCTGTCCGCGATGCCGATGCTGATGCCGGTGCAAAGGGCGGTCCGGTCTGCGTGACGGACCTTTTGTCCCGTCCAGACCAGATAGCCGCCGATGGCGAGCCAGAGCAGAATATACAGTATTTTACGCATTCCGTGAGTATAGTTCGGTGATGGGGCCGATCAGCCGGTCGATGTTCCCGGCGCCCATGGTGAGCAGGATATCGGGGGTGAACCCCGCCAGATAATCCATGATGCGGTCCATCGGACACAGCATCTTGTCGGGACAAGTGATTTGCTGAAGGATTATTTCGGAAGTTACACCGGGAATGGGTGCCTCGCGGGCCGGGTAGATGTCTAGCAAGATGACTTTGTCCAGTGCGCTGAGACTTTTGGCGAATTCCGGTGCAAAATCCCGGGTGCGGGAGTAGAGATGCGGCTGGAAGATGCCGGTGATGTGCCGGCCCGGGTAAAGCGCACGGACCGATTCGATGGTGAACCTCAGTTCTTCGGGATGGTGACCGTAATCGTCGATGTAGACGAGCCGGTCGGTCCGGATGTGATAGTCGAAACGTCGCTGTACGCCCGTGAAACTCTGCAGGGCTTGCCGGATGCGGTCGTCGTCCTGACAGTGCATGGATGTGACGGCCAGGGCGGCAACAGCATTCTCGACATTGACCAGTCCCGGCACGCCGAGCGTCAGGTCCGGGATGGTGCGGTCGGGCGTCACCAGGTCGAAATGGTATCTTCCGTCGCGGATGGCGATGTGACGGGCATGGAAGTCGGCGTGCGCGTCCTGCAGGGCATAGCGGTAGACGGGCACGTGCGACGGGCATCGGACGTCGGCAGTCTGCTTTATCAGCAGGAAACCGTCCGGCTGGATTTGTGCCGCGTACTGTGCGAAGGCTTCCTTGACGGCCTCATGGGTCTGGTAGATGTCAAGGTGGTCGGCGTCGGCTGCGCTGATGACCGCCACATACGGTGTGAGCTGCAGCATGGACCGGTCGAACTCGTCGGCTTCCGCCACAACATACCGGCTGCCGGGCAGCAGCAGCAGATTGGTGCCGTAATTTTTCGAGATGCCACCCAGGAAGGCGTCGCATCCGATGCCGGTTTGGGTGAACAAGTGCGCCGTCATCGTCGAAATGGTGGTCTTGCCATGTGTGCCGGCCACCCCGATGGTTTTCTTTGCGCGCGAAATCTCTCCGAGAACTTGTGCACGTTTCAGCAACCGGAACCCATGGGAGGCGAACCAAGCCTTTTCCTTATGGTCGACGGGAATGGCCGGCGTATAGACGACGATGGTCCGGTCGGGCTGCCGGCAGGCGGGAGAGATGAGCTGCGGATCGTCGGTATAGTGGATCAGCATGCCTTCGGATTCCAACGTGTCGGTGAGCGGCGTGGCGGTGCGGTCGTAACCGTACACGCGCTTGCCGTAAGCCTTGAAATACCGGGCCAGGGCGCTCATGCCGATGCCGCCGATACCGAGGAAATAAACATTCTCTATGTCAGTTAGTAGACTCATGCGTTATGGGATATGAAAGGTTTAATCTGTGCTGCGATGGCGTCGGCGGCGTGCGGTTGGGCCAGGCTGCGGATGTTCCGTGCCAGCGTTTCGCAGCGTTCGGGTTGTCTGACGGTTTCGACGGCCGTCTTGAGCAGCGTATCGCCTGCATCAGCATCGCGGATCAGGATGGCGGCGTCGCGTGTAGACAGGGCCATGGCGTTTTTGGTCTGGTGGTCTTCGGCTACGTTTGGCGACGGCACCAGAATGCAGGCTTTTCCCAGCAGACACAGTTCCGAAATGCTGCAGGCTCCGGCCCTGGAAATGACTAAATCGGCTGCGGCGTAGGCCATCTCCATCCGTGCGATGAACGGGAGTGCCTTGACCTGTCGGTACTTTTCGGCCGCGATGGCCGCTTCGGCGTAGTAGCCTGCACCGGTCTGCCACAGCAGTTGGACATCCTCTCCCAACAGCCTAAGGTGTCTGGCAATGCTGCGGTTGATGGTGGCGGCGCCCAGGCTTCCTCCGATGGAAAGGATGGTCGGCCGGTCAGGCTGCAGACCGAAAAAGGCGCGGGCTTCGGCGGCGGTCGGCAGTGGTTGTTCCAGCACTTCCCGGATGGGATTGCCGGTCAGTACAATTTTCTCTGCCGGGAAGAACCGTTGCATGTCGGGGTAAGCCACGCAGATGCGGTTCACCCGTTTCGCCAGCCATTTGTTGGTGATGCCGGCATAGGAATTCTGCTCCTGAATGACGGTCGGAATGTGCATGCGGCTGGCCTGCCACAGAACCGGAGCGCTGGCGTAGCCGCCGACACCGATGACTACGTCCGGCCGGTGTTGGCGGATGATGCGACGCGCCATGCCGATGCTTTTCAGCAACCGGTACAGCACCTGGAGATTCTTCAGGGTCAATTTTCTATACAACCCTCTGACAGGTAGTGCTGTAATTGGATATCCAGCTGCCGGTACCTTTTCCATTTCCATGCGTCCTTCGGCGCCCACGAACAGGATGTCAGCACCGGGAAAAGTGCGGCGCAGGGCATCCGCGATGGACAGCGCCGGAAAAATGTGTCCGCCGGTGCCGCCGCCGCTGATGATAAAACGGGGTGCGTGCGATTCAGACTGTGGCTTGTTCATATTCAACGTTAGGTATGGGATCCGGACCGGCGGCCGGTTCGTCTCCCGTGGTTTCCTGCAATGATTTTTCTTTGCGGCGTTCTACTTCACGGCTGATACGCAGAATGATGCCGAATGACATGCCGGTGAACAGCAGCGACGAACCGCCCATGCTGACGAACGGCAGCGTCTGTCCTGTGACCGGGAATACTCCGACGGCGACCCCCATGTGCATAAAAGCCTGGTAGAGAATATTGACGGCCAGGCCGATGGCCAGGAATGCCGGGAAGGTCCGGTCGCAGCGTTTGACAATGCGTTTGACACGGAAGAAAAACCAGATGTATAGCACGAGGACGGCGAGACCGCCTACGATGCCGGTTTCCTCGATGATGATGGCGTAGATGAAATCGGAATACGGGTGCGGAAGCGCGTAGCGCAACGTGCTGTGTCCAAATCCTTTGCCTGTGAGACCGCCGGTTGCAATGGCCAGCTCGGCCTGAATGGCCTGGTAATCGGTGGTCAGCGAGGTATCCTCGGCTTCTCCGTCTTGTGCGTTGCCGCCGAAACGTTCCACGCGGTTGACCCACGTTTCCACGCGGTGCGTCACTTTGTCTATGACCGGATTCTTTATGCCGGCGGTGTGGCAGAGCAGTGCCAGTCCGATAAACAGAACTGCCAGACCGCCCGCCACGCCTGCGATTTTGCAGAGATGCCAGAAACGGACCTGGCCGAAATACATGACCGTCAAAGCTGAAGCGAAAAGCAGAGCGGCTGTGCTGAAATTGAACGGGAAAATAAGGGCTACGGCAATCAGTACGGGCAGGAAGATGCGGAAGACGGTACGCCAGTCTCCCAAGGAGTTCCGCTTGGCGGAGAGTTGCCTGGCCAGAAAGATTGCTACGGCCACTTTGGCGGCGTCTGAAGTCTGGAACGTAAAGCCTATCAATGAAATACGACGAATGGCTTCGTTTTCGTTCAGCCCGAAGATGGGCGTGAGCAGCAGCAGGCCGATGGCGCCTGCCATGCATACGGAGGACAGCAGGCTCAGCGTGTGTGACGGAATGAGATAGAAGATGACCAGCGCGGCCAGACCGATCAGCAGCGTACCGATGTGGTGCATGATGTAAAAACTCATGTCACCGTTTTTCTTGATGTACGCCATGACGCTCGAGGTGCTGTAGACCGCCAGGATGGAGATGCATGCCAGCAGGATGACGATGCCCCAAATCTGATGGTCCGATTTGAACAGCGCGTGTCTCGAAGTCCGGGTCGTGAGGTCTTCCATGGCTAAAGGGCTTTGACGCATTGCTTGAATTGCTCGCCGCGGTCTTCGTAGCTCTTGAACAGATCGAAGCTGGCACACGCGGGTGAGAGCAGCACGGTATCTCCCGGCGCACTGAGGCGATAGGCGGTGTTGACGGCTTCCTGCATGCTGTGCGTGTCTTCGATGACTTCCACTTTGTCCCGGAAGAAATCCAGGAGTTTGCTGTTGTCGGCGCCGAGACATACGACGGCCTTGACTTTCTCCTGCACCAATGGCAGAAGTTCGTTGTAGTCGTTGCCTTTGTCTTTGCCGCCCACGATCCATACAACGGGTGTTTTCATGCTCTCCAGGGCATACCAGGCGGCGTTGATGTTGGTGGCTTTGGAGTCGTTGATATAACGTACGCCCTTGATCTGCAGGACGAATTCCATGCGGTGCTCGATGCCGGCAAAGGTCGTTAGCGCTTCGCGGATATTCTTTTTCTTGATATCGAGCACCCGGCCCGCGATGCCGGCCGCCATGGAGTTGTACAGGTTGTGCCGGCCTTTCAGCGCCAGGTCGTCCACCGCCATGAAGAACGGCGAATCGCCGACTTCGATGTGCAGCGTATCGTCTGCCACATAGGCGCCCGGCACCTGCGGCTCGTTCAGGGACATGGGCAGCATCTGGGCGGTGAGCACGATCTTCTTGAGCTCGCGGACTGTCACATCGTCGTCATGGCAGAAAATGAAGAACTCGTTGCCGGTCATGTTCTGCAGAATGCGCATCTTGGCATCGATGTACCGTTGCATCACATGGTCGTACCGGTCCAGATGGTCGGGCGTAATGTTGAGCAGAATGGCGATGTCGGCTTTGAAATCGTACATGTTTTCGAGTTGGAAGTTGCTGATTTCCAATACATAATAATCGTAATGCTCGAAAGCGACCTGCAATGCGAAACTCTGGCCGATATTGCCGGCCAGACCGACGTTCATGCCGGCTTGTTTCATCATGTAGTAAATCAGCGAGGTGGTCGTGGTCTTGCCGTTGCTGCCGGTGATGCAGATTTTCTTGGCATCGGTGTAACGGGCCGCGAACTCCAGTTCGGAGATGACGTGGATGTTCCGGCCGATTACGGCCTGCATCACGGGCGTCGTGTCGGCGATGCCCGGACTCTTGATGATTTCGTCCGCGTTGAGGATGGCGTCCAGCGTATGGCCGCCCTCTTCGTACGGGATGTCGTATTTCTCGAGCAATGCCCGGTATTTGGGTTTGAGCATGCCGTATTCGGAGAGAAAAACGTCGAATCCCTTCACGCTGGCCAGAACCGCGGCGCCGGTTCCGCTTTCGCCTCCTCCGAGAATGACTATGCGACGTGTGTCCATGCTATCTGATTTTTAATGTGGCGAGTGTAATGATGGCGAGAATGATGCCCACGATCCAGAACCGGGTGACGATTTTGGGCTCGGGGAATCCTTTCTTCTGATAATGATGGTGCAGCGGCGACATGAGAAAGACACGCCGCCCGGCTCCGTATTTCTTTTTGGTGTATTTGAAGTAGGATGTCTGGATGAGAACTGATGCGCTTTCTGCGAGAAAGATGCCGCAGAGTACCGGCAGCAGCAGTTCCTTGCGGATGAGGATGGCGCAGACGGCAATCAGTCCGCCCAGCGTCAGGCTTCCGGTATCCCCCATGAAAATCTGGGCCGGATTGGTGTTGTACCAGAGAAATCCGATCAGGGCTCCGACCAGGGCGCTCATGAAGATGACCAACTCTCCACAGTTGGGGATGTACATAAAATTCAAATACCTGGTATATATAATGTTGCCTGATATATATGCGAGAATGACCAGCGTTGCGCAGATGATGGCGGAAGTGCCCGCCGCGAGTCCGTCCATGCCATCGGTCAGATTGGCGCCGTTCGACACGGCCGTGATGATGAAGATGAAGACCAGTACCACGGCCAGCCAGACCCACGACTTGGCATGGTCACCCATGAATCCGACCAGCCATTGATAGTCGAATTCGTTGTTCTTGACAAAGGGGATGGTGGTGGTGGTCGATTTCACATCCCGCAGAATCTCACCGTTTTCCTGCAGAGTGTCTGTCCGGAGTTCCGTACCGGTGGGAACGGGTTCGCGTACCACGATGTCTTCGGAGCAGAGCACGGTGACGGCCACGATGAGTCCCAGGCTGATCTGTCCGAGAATCTTGAATTTCCCGTGCAGACCTTCCTTGTGTTTCTTGAAAACCTTGATGTAGTCGTCCAATCCGCCGAGGAAACCGAGCCACACGGTGGTCAGCAGCATGAGCAGGATGTAGATGTTGGTCAGGTCGCAGAACAGCAGGACCGGTACCAGCAGGGCGATGATGATGATGAGACCGCCCATGGTCGGCGTACCCTGTTTTTCCATCTGGCCCTGGAGTCCCAGGTCGCGGATGGTCTCTCCGACTTGTTTCCTGCGCAGAAACGCGATGATTCTCCGACCGATGACCAGTGCGATAAACAATGCAAAAATGGCAGCCATCGCCGATCGGAACGAAATGTACTGCAACATGCCCATGCCGGGAATGTCGTATTGGGAATCGAGAAATTTGCCGAGGTGGTATATCATGGTATATTATTATATGTATTTGGCAACTTCTTCGCGGTCGTCGAAATGGTGTTTGACTCCGTTCACAATCTGATAGTCTTCGTGACCTTTGCCCGCCACCAGCACGACGTCGCCCGCACGGGCGGTCAGACAGGCGGTGCGGATGGCCTCGCGCCGGTCGGGAATGACAAG
>JAEEGL012327189.1_pt1 | contig 11114 bp, 5 predicted proteins | sample 9134231 | NCBI WGS metagenome assembly JAEEGL01 (sample SAMN16246548, study PRJNA631951) | gut metagenome | biome: gut microbiome; feature: rumen; material: fiber-attached | host: Bos | place: Iran: Karaj | collected 2018-10
AGCATTGTCACCCACCATGAAGAAAGTGGCTTTTACTCCAAAGCGGTCAAGAGTATCGAGGATGAAAGGTGTGGCCTCGGGAATCGGGCCATCGTCAAAGGTGAGATAGACCGCCTTCCTTTGCTTGTCTATCCGCCACAAAGCGTGGGGATAGAACCAGCGAAAGATTCTGGGAGGCTGCTCGATGAACACGATGAACGCTATTTACAATTTGACGATTTACAATTTACCATTTAACAGGTTAAACAGTGTCATCTTCCTCCTCTTCGTAATACTCTTCTTCATCATACCCTTCGTCCAAACCTACGCTACCATAGAGACGGCTTTGGAGGAGTTGGTTGAAGGCATTGAATCGCTTGGTAAGTTCCAGAACCTTGTCGCTGCCTGCACTCTCCAGGATGCTTAGTGCGCTATGCATCTGGTAGAGGTAGTACATACAGTCCTTCTCGCTGAACAGGAGAACCTTATTGGGAAGACTCAAGTACCACTCAAGGTATTCGGCTGCTTGAACTGCAACGGGATAAGCGACATCGCAGGCTTCCTTCTTTCCTCCAACGGCGTTCCAGACGCGGGCCAGTTCAAGTGAACCGCTGGCATAGCTGTGGGGAACAGTGGTTGGCGGGATGACCTTCTCTGCCTTTGCCACTACGCGGGCAGCTTTGTCCTGTTTGCCTTCCTGGACAAGCCGAGACGCCAACTGCGAGAAGATGCGGCGATGTGTGCTGCACATTCTCATTACCGTCTCGTCCAGATAGATGCCTGGCTTGTCGATGCCGCCAAAGGAAAAGCGCGTCATGAGGTTCTCATACATCTTTTCGGTGTCGATGGTCTTGCCACTCTTTGCTGTGTTGAAGGGTGTGATGCGATAGGCAAGGCCTTCCTGCACGAAGAAGTCCTGAACGGTGGCTTTATTCTCCGGGCCTACCGTCATAGCCATATAGATGGGACGTTCCCAGTTGCACTGGGCAATCATCTCGTACATCATCATCTCGCTCTTATAGACGGCACGTTTCCCCTTAAGGCTGATGTGCATCTTGTCGGGAATGCTGTCTGCGGCAATCATCATTCCACTGCGTCGAACTGCTTCCTTGTCGATGGTTACAACGATGCTGTCCGTAGGAATGAAGCGCAGGTCGGGGTTATCATTGAGAACCCAATTGTCGATGATGTTCTTGAGTTCGTATGGGTCGTCGCCCAACAGGTTGCGAAGCATTTCGGGGTCATCCTTGTAGGACTCAACGAGCCGTTCCAATGTGCCCGGCCTAACAGTGACGCCTTCGCGGGTGCCTGCCACATATTGCAGACGGCTCCAATGGATAGGCACAGCCGGCGAGTCGTAGGCAGGACGCTTCATTTGATCGATATACCAATCGGTCTGCAAGTAAGAGAGGTTGCAGACGCGAGCATCGGTGCGGAAGCCTTCTGTCTCCTGTGCATACCAAAGGGGGAAGGTGTCGTTATCGCCATTGGTATAGATGATGGGGAAGTTGTCTTTGTCAAGCGATTCAAGATAGTTGCGCCCGAAGTCGCGGCAGGTATAGCGTCCGCTTCTGTCGTGGTCATCCCAAGTCTGTCCTGCCATCTGAATAGGCACGAGGATGCAGAGGCAACTGAGAATGGCGGTAATCGTCTCGTTCTTCAGGAGCTTCTGCAAGGCGTTTGCAATGCCAGCCACACCCAGGCCTACCCAAATGGCGTAGGCATAGAATGAACCTGCATAAGCATAGTCTCGCTCACGAGGCTGCATCGGTGTTTGATTGAGGTAGAGCACGATGGCAAGACCTGTCATGAAGAAGAGGAAGAAGACAATGCCGAATTGTTTTTCGCCTTCGCCTTGGTTCTTCTCGTCGTTCTTGAAGAGTTGCCAAAAGATACCGATGAGACCAAGCAGCAGAGGCAGGCAGTAGAAGACATTATGCCCCTTGTTCTCGCGAAGTTCGCTGGGCAGCTTGCTTTGGTCACCAAGACGCATATTGTCGAAGAAGGGGATGCCTGTTATCCAGTTCCCATGCTCCCATTCTCCGTTGCCTTGCAGGTCGTTCTGTCGGCCTGCGAAGTTCCACATGAAATAGCGCAAGTACATGAAGTTGACTTGGTAGCTGAGGAAGAAGCGGAGGTTCTCGAGCTGTGTGGGTGTCTTCACCTGCACCATTTCACCGCAACGTTCATAGGTCTTAACGGTTCCCTTCACACCACCCATCCAGCTCTCGTAGGCTCCAGAGTGTGCCTCGCTGTACATACGGGGGAAGAACATGTTCTGCTGATAGACATATTCTGTCGAATAGCGCTGAATTTCGTAGCGGTCCGGTTCGTCGGGCGTTTGCTTCTCCTTCCTTTGATAGACGGGAGCACCCTTCTTGCTGACAGGAATACAATAATTGCCATCTGGCTTAAGCTGCACTTGGCTTGTATAGGCTGGGCCATAGAACAGCGGACGGTCGCCGTATTGCTCACGGCTCAGGTATGTTCCCAACGTGAAGATATCCTCGGGCGAGTTCTGGTCCATTGGTGTGTTGGCGGAGCTGCGGATAACGATAACGGCGTAAGAGCTGTAGCCTATCATTATCATCAGCATACAAAGCAGGGAAGTATTCATCAACCGTGCAGAAACGAAATCCTTTCCTCCGCGCTTCCAACGAAGCACGACAAAGAGAAGGGCTAACACGACAACACCAAAGAGGATGCTTGTCCAGCCATGTCCGTAGAAGGGAATGCCGAGCATACCTACACTAAGCAGATAGGAGAGAATCATTCGGATGCGGCTTTTCTGCTTGATGGTTTCCCAAATACTCCACAGCACAATGCCGACGAGCAGGGCGATATAAACGATGACGCCTGTGTTGAAAGGCATGTTGAGTGTGTTGACAAAGAGCAGTTCAAACCATCCGCCAACCTTTACGATACCAGGCACGATGCCATAAAGCACGGCTGCAATGAGCAATCCGCTGCCTGCCAACGAGAGCAAAGCGCCTTTCATCGTGGCGTTCTTGACCTTCCGATAGTAGAAGATAAGCACAAGGGCAGGCAAGCAAAGCAGGTTCAGCAGGTGAACACCGATGCTGAGGCCTGTCAAGTAAGCGATAAGGATAAGCCAACGGTCGGAACCTGGCTCGTCGGCATGGTCTTCCCACTTGAGCATCAACCAGAATACGACTGCGGTGAAAAGGCTACTATAGGCATATACCTCGCCCTCCACAGCGCTGAACCAGAAGGTGTCGCTAAAGGTATAGACCAAAGCACCCGTCAATGCACTTGCCTCAACCGTAATGAGTTGAGCCAGGTTCTGCACCTGACCTTTCTCGCCAACAAGTTTGCGTGCCAAGTGGCTGATGCTCCAAAAGAGGAACATAATGCAAGCTGCACTGAAGAGCGCACTCATCATGTTCACCATGAGCGCAACCTTTGTAGGGTCATTCACAAATTGGGTGAAGAGGTTGGCCGTAAGCATGAAGAACGGTGCCCCAGGCGGGTGACCAACTTCCAGCTTATATGCCGTCGTGATAAACTCGGGGCAGTCCCAGAAGCTTGCCGTAGGCTCTACTGTGCTGCAATAGACATAAGCCGCAATAGCGAAAGTGAGCCAACCCATCAGGTTGTCCACAAGACGAAAATTTTTCATGCCGTTTCCTTACAGTTATATATAGGATGTGTAAATTTCGTGCAAAGATACGACAAAAAGTGAAAAGAGAAAAGTGAAAAGAGAAAAATTATTCTTTTCCCTTCCTTTTTCCAAAGCAAAACGTGCCCCAACCGATGCAATGGGACAGTTGTTTCGGGCTTAGAGTGTGCCTTGCTTGAGTTTCTCGACAAAGCTGTCGATGCGTTGCATTTCGCGAGGGATGTCTATTTGTTGCGGGCAATGGGGCACGCACTCGCGGCAAGCTGTGCAATGATCTGCCTGACGAAGACGAGGTACGCTGCGGTCATACCCGACAAGGAACGCCCTTCTTGCCTTCTGATAGTTCTCTGCCTGCTGGTTCTCAGGGACATTGCCTGTGTTGACACATTTGTTGTAATGCACAAAGATGGCTGGTATGTTGAGTCCGTAAGGGCAGGGCATACAGTAGTTGCAGTCGTTGCAGTCAATCGTGGGATAACTTTTGATGAGCGTTGCCGTCTCGCCTTCGAGCCATTGCTGCTCTTCCTCCGTGAGCGGTTCGAGCGGAGAATAGGTGCGCAGGTTGTCCTCCAGATGCTCCATGTACGTCATGCCGCTCAGGACAGTAAGCACGGCAGGCTTGGAGCCGATGTAACGGAACGCCCAAGATGCCACACTGTCCTCCGGCTTGCGCTGCTTGAAGTGCGCCACAACATGGTCAGGCACTTTGGAGAGACGTCCGCCGAGCAATGGTTCCATGATGACTACGGGGATGTTGCGCTTCTCCAGCTCTTCGTAGAGGTATTTTCCTGAACGTCCCTTGTCCTGTTCGTTCTCCCAATCAACGTAGTTTGCCTGTATCTGTACGAAATCCCAATGGTACTCATCGTGATGTGCCATTGCCCAGTCAAAGACTGCCACATCGCCGTGGAAAGAGAAGCCGAGGTTGCGGATACGCCCCGCCTCACGCTGTTCCATAAGCCACTGGAGCAGGCCGTTGTCGAGGAAACGCTCGTGAACGGGTTTCATGCCTCCGCCACCGATGCTGTGCAGGAGCAGGTAATCGATGTAGTCGGTCTTCATATATTCAAGGCTGCGCTCGAATATCGCCTTGCCTTCTTCGAAACTGTATTGAGAGGGCGAGAAGTTGGAGAGCTTGGTGGCAATGAAGTAGTCACTACGTTTGTAGCCGCTTGCCTCCAAAGCAATGCCCAGGCTTTCCTCGCTCTTGCCACGACAATAGGCAGGCGATGTGTCGAAGTAGTTCACACCGTGGTCAAGGGCATACTTGCACAGGCGGTTCACCTGTTCCTGGTCGATTACATCGCGACCTTCTTCGTTCTTTGTGTTGGGCAGACGCATCCAGCCGTAGCCGAGGATGCTGACCTTGTCGCCCTGCTTAGGGTTGGTGCGGTAGGTCATCTTGTCTGTGGGAACAGGACCTTCGTGGTGTCCCATGTAATCCACCTCACCGTTTGTGTTGCCGCCCTGTACGCCACAGGAAGCTAATGCTGCCGTAACTGCTGTTGTGCCTGAGACTTTGAGGAAGTCTCGCCTGTCTATATGTTTCATAATCCTAGTTTTTTTGAGGTTAGGGGTTAGAGGAATGTTTGGGTTGCTGGATTAGGGGCAATGGTATTCTCTAACCACTAACTCCTAACTTCTAACCACTGATTATATTTCCCTGTGCACTTCGTGTCCTTCCACATAGATGGCACTGATGGGGCTTGACGGGCAGAGGTTTTCACAAGCACCGCACCCGATGCACTTCTCTACGTTGACGACAGGGATGAGCAGAACCTTTTCGCGCGGAATCTCGTTGTTGTCAGCATCGCGCCAACGCCAGCCGTCCTGATGAACGCCTGCTTGCAACGGTACCATCTGTATGGCTCCGGCAGGACACTTGCGGGCACAGAGACCGCAGGGCTTGCCGTCCTTGACGGGAACGCAGAGGTCGCGCGTCCAGACAGCATGTCCCACCTGAATGGCTGTCCTTTGCTCTACCGTTACGGGCTGTATAGCAGAGGTTGGGCAGACCTCCGAACAGCGGGTACATTCCGGGCGACAATATCCGCGCTCGTAGCTGACCTCTGGCTGCATGAAGCGGTCGAGGCTGCTGCTGGGGCGAAGCACGTCGTTGGGACAAGCATCGATGCAGAGCTGGCAAGCCGTGCAATGGGTGCGAAGGTTGCGGATGGAAAGCGAACCCGGCGGTGTGATGAGCTTCTCGCGCTTAGGCTTTTCCTTCTTGATGATGTCAGCAAGACCGCCGTCGGTTGTCTTAGGTTCAACCTTTGCCTGTGCCTTTGCAATGGCTGTGCCTGCCAATAATGCCACACTGGTAAGCGCAGAACGACGTGAAATACCAGCCTCCCCCGTCCCCTCCAAAGGAGGGGTGAACGGCGAGGTGCTTGCACTACAGAAATGCAATGCGTCAAACTTGCAGTCTTCGAGGCAATTTCCGCAAACCACGCAACGGGAATAATCGATGGTGTGCGTGTCAATATCGATGCAGGCGGCTTTGCAGTTGTGGTCGCACTTGTGGCAGTTCTTGCACTTCTCTGCATCGATGGTCATCTTATAATAAGACTTCTTGCTGATAAAGCCCAGCAACGTTCCAACGGGACAAATGGTGTTGCACCAAGTGCGTCCGTTCTTCCAAGCTAACACCGCGATGATGCCCCAAGTGAGCAGAGACACGATGAGGGCGTTGATGCTCTTGACCCAGACATTCACCTCATAGAAGGCATAGCTGCCATAATGTTCTGCAATGGCTGCCAGCCCATTGTTGGCCAACTTATAGAGAGGTGCCACGCAAGTGGAAACGATGCGTCCGTAGGTGCTGTAAGGGAAGATGAGTCCGCCCAGCCAAGCCACATTGAGTGCCAGAGTAGCGCAAGCCAGCACCAGCACCGTATAGCGCAAAGTGTTGCGGGCTGGCGAATAGCTGTATTTGTTCTTCTTTTTACGGAACCAGGCAATAGCGTCCTGCATCACGCCCAATGGACAGATGACGGAGCAATAGATGCGCCCCATCAGCAGGGTCAGGGTCACCACAAAGAGCAACGCTCCAATGTTCAGCGCCAGCAGTGCCGGCACGAACTGAATCTTTGCCATCCATCCCAGGTAAGCGGGCGCTGTGTGTGTGAAATCTACCAAGTGCCAAGTAATCAGCAGCCAGAAGATGATGGCAAGGGTTAAACGGATTTTCTTTAGCATAACAACAAATGAGTATAAGGTGTAGTCTTTTGGCGACAAAGGTAGCAAAAAGAAATGAAACGGCAAGCAAATTTTAGCAAAAAAACTCTGTTGCGTGCAAGAATTGCGCAAGGGTTGCTTTTCTTAAAACTAAGATGTCCGCACGAACACCTGTAGAGGTTTGGCAAAACACCTTAAGGTCTTCGGGCAAATCGGTTAAGCGACTTGAGTCAATCGGTTAAGCGATTTGGATCTGTCGGTTAAGGTATCACGAAAGGATTCCATAAAATGATGCAATAGACATTTCCGTTCGTTTATAGTAAACATACTTTAAGTATGTATGTTTACCTAAACGAACAAAAAGGAGTGTCGATTGGCAGACATCATTTTCGCGCGAGGGTAAAATGGCAATAATGCGCATTTAAGGGAAAAAATACCCGCGTCTGAAGTTCAACATATACATTTTTTTTATATCTTTGCACGCAAAATTTTATTAGAAAGGTTATGGTATCATTTATTGCAGACAAGATTGTGATGGACGGTCTTACCTACGACGACGTCCTGTTGGTTCCCGCCTATTCCGAGGTGCTCCCGCGTACCGTGTCGCTTGAAACGCTCTTTTCGCGCCACATCGAACTGAAGATTCCCTTCGTGACAGCTGCGATGGATACAGTCACAGAAGCCACGATGGCTATTGCCATTGCCCGCGAGGGAGGCATCGGTGTAATCCACAAGAACATGAGCATCGAGGAGCAGGCCCGCCAGGTGGCTATCGTGAAGCGTGCCGAAAATGGTATGATTTACGACCCCATCACCATTAAGCGCGGCAGCAGCGTCCGTGCAGCCCTTGAACTGATGTCTGAATATCACATCGGCGGCATTCCTGTTGTTGACGACGAGCGTCATTTGGTCGGCATCGTCACCAACCGTGACCTCCGCTTCGAGCAGAACATCGACCGCCCCGTAGATGATGTGATGACAAGCCAGAACCTTGTTACAACACATGTCCAGACAGACCTCAAGGCCGCTGCAAAGATACTGCAGGAGAACAAGATTGAGAAGCTTCCTGTTCTTGACGACGCAGGCAAACTCATAGGTCTGATTACCTATAAAGACATTACGAAGGCCAAGGACAAGCCTATGGCTTGCAAGGACGAGAAGGGTCGTCTGCGTGTAGCGGCTGGCGTTGGTGTCACTCCCGACACACTCGACCGCATCAAGGCTCTTGTTGAGGCCGACGTGGATGCAATCGTTATTGACACGGCGCACGGCCATAGCAAGTTCGTCGTTGAGAAACTCAAGGAAGCCAAGAAGATGTTCCCCGGTGTGGATATTGTTGTCGGCAACGTGGCAACAGGCGAAGCCGCGCGTATGCTTGTTGATGCAGGAGCCGACGGCATTAAGGTTGGCATAGGTCCGGGCAGCATCTGCACCACGCGCGTCGTGGCTGGCGTAGGCGTGCCACAGTTGAGTGCCGTCTATGACGTGGCCAAAGCCCTTCAAGGAACAGGCGTGCCTCTTATTGCCGACGGTGGCTTGCGCTACAGCGGCGATGTGGTGAAGGCACTTGCAGCAGGCGGCTACAGCGTGATGATTGGCTCGCTTGTGGCTGGCACAGAGGAAAGCCCCGGCGACACCATCATCTACAATGGCCGTAAGTTCAAGAGCTATCGTGGCATGGGTTCGCTCGAAGCAATGGAATGCGGCAGCAAGGACCGTTACTTCCAGGGAAATGTCAAGGACACGAAGAAGCTTGTGCCGGAAGGCATCGCTGGTCGTGTGCCCTACAAAGGCTCCGTTCAGGAAGTCATCTATCAGCTCATCGGCGGTCTGCGCAGCGGTATGGGCTATTGCGGTGCCGCAACCATCAACGACCTGCACGGCGCCAAGTTCGTCCGCATCACCAATGCCGGCGTCCAGGAAAGCCATCCGCACGATGTAACCATCACCAGCGAGGCACCCAATTACAGCCGCCCACAGTAGCCCCCTCCCGACCTCCCCCGAGGGGGAGGAGAATAGAAATGATAAAATTGTAAATAAATAGTAAATGGTAAATCGTTAAATTGTAAATGAAAAGGATATTTGTTAGTTTTGCCCTGGCAGCTTTGGCAATGACTGCTGCCGCACAGGAAGACCCCATCGTGATGCGCATCAATGGAACGCCCGTCACCCGCAGCGAGTTTGAATACAACTACAACAAGAACAACTCCGAAGGCGTCATCGACAAGAAGAACGTCGAGGAATATGCAGAGCTTTTCGTGAACTATAAGCTCAAGGTGCTTGCCGCTTTGGACGACCAGCTTGACACGCTCTCCAGCTATCAGAAAGAGTTCCGCCAGTATCGCGACCAACAGATTCGTCCGCTCCTCGTGCCTGAAGGCGCAAAGGAAAAAGAGGTTCGCGCCTACTACGACGGTATGCTTGAACGTCTTGACGGCAAGAAACTCCTGCAACCGGCTCACATCCTGATTCACCTTACGCAGGACGCAACGGAGGAACAACGCGCAGCAGCAAAGACGAGAATTGACTCTGTTTATCAGGCTTTGAAGGACGGTGCCGACTTTGCCGAACTTGCCAAGCAAGTATCGCAAGACCCTGGCTCTGCCGCTCGTGGCGGTATGCTGCCCTGGATTGGCCCTAATCAGTTAGTCAAGGAATTTGAGGATGTTGCCTATTCCCTCGAAGTGGACCAGATAAGCGAGCCTTTCCTGATGCCCTTTGGCTACGACATCGTTAAGCTCATGGGCAAGAAAGACCTTGAATCCTATGAGGAACTGCACGACATGATTCAGAAGTACCTCGACAACCAAGGCATCGAAAACCATCTTGCCCAGCAGGTTCTTGACTCCATTGCAGGTCAGAGCGACGGACAGAAGACGGTCGATCAGATTCTTGACGAAAAGACAGAGGAGTTTTGTGCAAAGGACAATGAGCTGAAGTATCTGGTGCAGGAGTACCACGATGGATTGCTTCTCTTCGAGGAATGCAACAGGAAGATTTGGGAACCCGCAGCAAAGGATACACTGGCGCTGCAAGGCTACTTCAAGAAGAACAAGAAAAAGTACGCCTGGGATGAGCCGCACTTCAGCGGTATGGCTTTTTATTGCAAGAATGCAGAAGATGTCGATGCTGTGAAGAAACTCGTCAAGAAGTTGCCGCAGGACAAATGGATGCCGACCATCCGCGAGACCTTCAACAAGGATAGCGTTATGGTTCGCGTGGAGCGTCGCGTATTTAAGAAGGGCGACAACCCCAACGTTGACCTCCTGGCCTTCAAGGACAAAACAGCAGAACTCAAGCCCGTCAAGAACTACCCCAACGTAGGCGTATTTGGCAAGGTGCTCAAGAAAGGGCCTGCCGAATGGACAGACGTAAGCAATCAGGTCGTAAACGACTACCAGCGCCTCAAGGAAGATGAGTTCGTGGCAGAACTTCGCAAGCGCTACACTGTAGAGATAGACAAGGACGTGCTGGGAACAGTTAACAACCATTAACTCCCATATCTCCCAACATTCCCATAACTCCCATCATTCCTATGAGAAGAATCACGCTTAGTCTCTTCGCCTTGCTTTGCTGCCTGTCCTCTGTGGCACAGAAGAATGTCATAGACGAGGTTGTGTGGGTTGTCGGCGACGAAGCCATCCTTCGCTCCGATGTTGAGAAGCATCGTCTGGAATTTGGCTCGCAGATTAAGGGAAACCCCTATTGCGTCATCCCTGAACAACTGGCCATACAGAAGCTATTCCTTCATCAGGCAATCATCGACAGCATTGAAGTCACCGATGCCGACGTCAATCAGTATGTCGAGCAGGACTTCAACGAGAGAATCTTGGTAGCTGGTTCCAAGGAGAAGCTCGAAGAATACATGAAGATGACTTCGTTGCAGATACGCGAGGAACTTTTCGAGCATTGGAAGGACAAGTTAATAGCGATGCGTATGCGCGAGCAGCTTGCTTCGGATGTCAAGGTAACGCCGGCAGAGGTGCGCCGCTACTTCAAGGACATGCCAGAGGACAGCCTGCCGCTCATTCCCACTCAAGTTGAGGTGCAGTTGCTCGTACAGGAGCCTCGCATCCCGCAGTCCGAGATAGATCGCATCAAGGCTCTGCTGCGCGACTATGCCGAGCGCGTCAACAACGGCTCTACGTCGTTTGCAACCCTGGCACGCCTTTATAGCGAAGACCCTGGCTCTGCACGTCAAGGCGGCGAGATGCCTTACATGGGCAAGGGCGAACTTGACCCTGGCTTTGCCAATGTCGCTTTCTTGCCTTACATGGGCAAGGGCGAACTTGACCCTGGCTTTGCCAATGTCGCTTTC
>JAEEGL012817153.1_pt1 | contig 11114 bp, 16 predicted proteins | sample 9134231 | NCBI WGS metagenome assembly JAEEGL01 (sample SAMN16246548, study PRJNA631951) | gut metagenome | biome: gut microbiome; feature: rumen; material: fiber-attached | host: Bos | place: Iran: Karaj | collected 2018-10
ATGTCGGCGGTGGCGTCGAGGAACTTGGCGGCAATCTGGTTAAGGACCTGACCTTTGTAGGGGATGCCCTTGGGGAGCACCACGTCGAAGGCGGAGATACGGTCGGAGACGACCATGGCCATATACTTGTCGTCGATGTTGTAGACATCGCGCACTTTGCCTACATAGAGGCTTTTCTGCTTGGGGAAGCTGAAGTTGGTTTTAACGATTGCGTTCATATTATTCGTCTAATTTATTTGCGAAGAAGGTGAAGTTGACTTTGCCGTAGTTGCGGTGCTGCCAGAAGTGGGGGTGTTCCTCAAAGGAGTACTCACGGGGATGTTCGAGGATAAAGATGCCGTCGTCGGTGAGCACCTGGCGTTCAAAGACGAGGTCGGGCAGCGTGGGGAGTCCCTCGATGGCGTAGGGCGGGTCGGCGAAGACGATGTCGAAGCGGCGGTTGGCACGCTTGAGGAGGTCGAAAACGTCGGCACGCACCACGTGGAGGTTACGGACGTCCATGCGTGCGGCTTCGGCCTTGATATAGTCGGTACACTGGGCGTTGATATCGATGGATGTGACCTCGCGCACGCCGCGGGAGACGAACTCGAAGGATACGGCGCCGGTACCGGCGAAAAGGTCCATCACCGTGCAGTCCTCGAAGTCGACGTAGTTGTTCAGGATGTTGAACAGACTCTCACGGGCCATGTCTGTGGTTGGACGCACAGGCAGGTTGGCGGGAGGGTTGAGACGACGACCGCGGAGATTTCCGGCGATGATACGCATGGGAGTGCTGGTTTAGAAGAGTATCAGTGCGTGGCGGTAAGTGTGCAGCTTCTTGAAGTCGGGAGATGCGAACTGTGTGGCGGTACCGCTGTAGAGAGTTGTTGTCGGGAAATATGGGCGCAGACGGCCGTATAGTTCGCGGTCGACGTCGCCGCAGAGGAGCAGCTCGGCGTTGGGGGTGTCCATACCGAAGGTCTTCATGACTTCGACGACGTGAAAGACGGCCTCGTCCATATTGGAGAAGGAGAGCGTGTTGCCGTAGAGGTAACGGCCTTCGTTCATGGCGGCGAGGTCCACCCTACCCTGTCGCCAATGGGCCACAAGGACGGGATGGGTGGCGCTGCGGGAGACGAGCGACGCTATCTTCACGTGCTGGTTTATGACGGTGACGCCGGGGAGGGCCACTTTGAAGGCCATTACGAGGTGGTCGTTGGCGGAGAACACCATGGTAGAGCCCAGAGCCTTGCAGGGAGCCGACAGAACGGCGTTGGCGTTGCCGCCGAGGAGACGCAGGTACTGGCGGTTGGCGAGGGACGAATAGAGTTCGTCGGGCACCCATGTGTTCTCGTCGCTGACGACGATGAGCTCGATATTCTTGTATCCCAGCGGACGGATGCCGGCCTCGGCGAAGAGGGCCTTGATGTCGCGTGTGGCGTCGGTGATGGAGGAGGCATGCTGGCCCACGACCTCGCCGAAGGAGATGAGAGTTCCTTGCGGGGAAGTCACCGAAAAAGAAAATCCATCGGCCACGAGGCTGATGGATAGTCTTTTTTCTTGAGTCGAGCTATCGCCCTCGGTGGCAATGAGAGTCTTGCAACGATAGGCCATAGATTATTCGAAGTTACCGTCGGTGACGGGTTGGGTCATATCGCCGACTTTCCAGCCGGCGTAGCGACCGGCGACTTTCTCGATCTCAGCAATCTTGTTGACGCGTTCCTGCTTGTCCATGTCGGCGAGGAGGTCTTCGAGGCTGACCTTGCATTCGAACACGGGGACCATGAAGCCGCTCTTGTCGATCATGCCGGCCTCAAGTTCGAACTCCTTGTCGGTGCCTTTGGGGTAAGGGACATAGCGGAGGTTGAGGATCTGCTCGTCGGACATCTGAACGGTGTGACCGGTGGCGTCGACAGTGGGCAGTTTCTTGTCCTCGCGGAGTTTGAGGATGGGGTTGATGAACACCTCCTTGCGGGTGACATAGCCTTTCTCGATAGCTTCCTTTTCGGGGACCTCGTTGATATCGACGTCGGCGGGGATCTTGTCGTAGTTGGTGATTTTGACGACGGTCTTCATGCTGTCCTCGTTCATGAGGCGGGTGAGGAGGGTGTCGAAGCTGCCGGTGTAGGTACCGTAGGTGACCTTGTAGGCTTCCTCGAGGGTACGGATGGCTTTGAGCTTCTCGGCGCAGGCTTCACGGCGTTTGTTGTACTCGTTGTCGAAACGCACGGGTTTCATGATGCTGGAGAAGAGCGCAATGGCGAGGGCGACGATGACGACGCCCAGGACAATCTGGATAATGGTTTTGCCTTTCATTGTATACTGTTTTTTTCTATTTTTTACATTACGAAATCGGGTGCAAAGATACGAAGAAAAACGCAAACGGCAAAAACTTTTTTCTTGCGGTTTGCGGTTCAGGGGGTTATAGGGATGTACAAGACGCGATGTGTCAGGGGGTTGGGGTGACGGTTTTATTTGTGTCGAGGGCTTCGTCTTCGACGGTGGTCCAGGTGTTGTCGGAGGGGACGGAGATGCCTTGGGAGGCGTTATCGGTGGTGCCGGAGTTGAAGAGGACGACGTCGGCAGCGACTATACCGACGACGGCTACAGCGGCAATGGTGGCGATGCGCTGCCATCGGATAGGTTTGTGCACGGGGCGCAGATAGGGTTTTTGGCCCACTTCGGCCATCACCTTGTCGACGACATCCACTTTCTTGGGATATTCGAGGCGGGCCAGTTCATAGAGTTGTTGTTCTGTTGTCATTGTCGTACCTCCTTTGCTAGGTTTCTCTTTGCTCTGAATATAAGGCTTTCCACTTTGCTCAGGGAGCATTGCATCACGTCGGCTATCTGCTGATAGCTGAAGTCCTCGAAGGTGTATAGCACCAGGGCGGTGCGTTGTTCGTCTTTGAGGTGTCCGATGGCTGTGCGCAGCTGTTCGATCTGTTCATTGTAGATTATCTGCTGCTGTGCGTTGCGGTCTTCGGAGCGTTGCTCGGGGAGTCCCTCGATGGCGTCGGCTGAGACGAAGCGCTTCGACTTGTTCATCATCTTGCAGACCACGTTGACGGTGATGCGGTAGAGGAAAGAACTCAGTTGTGAATCGAAGCGGAAGCGCGGGAGTGCTGAGTAGAGCTCGACGAACACCTGCTGAGTGACCTCTTCGACTTCGAGTCGGTTGCCGCAGAGCTTGTAGGTGAGGTTGGCTACTATCTGCTGGTAGCGCTCGACGATGAGGGCGTATTTCCTTGTGTCGCCAGCGAGCACGGCCTCCACTATCTGCTTGTCTTCCACAGGGCGATTCGTTTATTAGGTACGACTTCGGTTTAGTTTATTGCAGAAAAATATTTTTTTCTGCGGAAAATTCTTTTTTATATTACAGAAGCATTACGGAAATAACGGAAATGAACGGAAATCTTTCTGTAATTCTTCTGCATCTTTCTGTCTTTTTCTGTGATTTTATTTAACGGCGAATTGGGCGAATTTTACGAATTGCTTGCGCAGGTTAATTTCAGGCTAATTACTCGAATTTCTTTTTTAACGGCGAATTACTCGAATTTTACTCGTATTTGAAGCGTTCGATGTCTCTTCTCTCTCTTTTGGTCGGACGGCCGACGCCGCGGTCGCGTTTCTCGAAGGCATACTTCCGGGCCATCTGTATGCGCTCATATTCCTCCTGCGGCGTGCGGTCGATCATGAAACCTGGCACCAATGCCGCTCCTACACGGTTGGGCGGGATGGAGAGCACCTCGACTTCCTTGTGGAGCTGGTCGATGTTCAGACAATACCTCTCCCCTATCTTCACGTCATGCGAGGGTTTGAGCTCGCGACCGTCAGTCGACATCGTCACCTTGCCGCACTGGCAGGCGTCGGCGGCGAGGGAGCGGGTCTTGTATAGGCGCACGGACCAGAGGTATTTGTCGAGGCGCAAGGGGTAAAGGTTAAAGGTTAATGATTAAAGGTTAAAGGTTACTTTATATTTTGAAGATGTAGGTGATGGTGCCTTTTTGTTCTTCGGGGGCGGCGGGGTCGGCGTTGAAGCGGGCGCGCTTAGCGGCGGCGATGGCCTGGCTGACGAGGTAGCCGTTGGAGGTGTTGGAGCCCTTTGGCTGGTATTCGGCGCGGGTGACGTTGCCGTTGCGGTCGACCCAAATCTGGACAACCACGGTACCCTGGTCGTTGGACTTGTAGTCGGGACGCGGGAGGGCGACGCTGCTGCGGCCGGCGAGGGAGAAGTTGCCGTTGCCTCCACCGTTGCCGGTGTAGTTGTTGCTGTTGGGCGTTCCGTTGGGCCGACCCTGGTCGCCAGTACCGGTGCTCACACCCTGACTGCCGGTGCCGCTGCTCTGGTTGCGGCGGCCGGTGAAGAGGGCATTCTTGTTGATTTCAGGCTCTTTGTTCTCGACGGTGGGCTGCTCGGTGACGGCAGGCGACACGGTGTTGCCCTGGTTGGTGCTGGCGTCGAGCGACGGCGTAGGCTCGGCCTGCTGGGTGGCAACCTGATTCTGCGCCGCGGGAGGGGCGTAGCTGGAGGCTGTGCTGGCGGGCTTGGGGTCGTCGCCGCTGCCGAAATCGCTGTCGCCGAGGTTCACCTCGACACCCTCCTCGGGGATAGGCGGGTCGGGCGGGTCGTAGCCGAAGGAGAGCAGCACCACGGCTATGAGAGCCATGATGACCGCTGTGCAGATGCCCGATATTATCTTGGGGTTCATTTTGTTTACAGTTTACGGTTTACCGTTTACGGTTTTATTGTTTGGGGGAGGTGGCGAGGATTACCTTGTGCTTGGTGCCATTGGAGGCGTTGATGCTGTTGACGGCGTCGATTACCTGCACCACGTCCTGCACGGGGACGGTCTTGTCGGCACGGAGCACCACGCAGGCCGACGAGTCGTTGCCTGAGATGCTGGTGCGGAGGAACGACTCGAGCTCGCCGACGGCGATGGGGATGTCGTTCTCGACATAGAAGTTGTGGCTCTCGTCGATATAGACGGTGACGCTCTCCTTGGCCATGGTCTTGCTGTTGCTTTCGGGCAGCAGGAGCTTCACGGCGTTGGGGCTGATGAGCGTCGACGTAATCATGAAAAAGATGAGCAGCAGGAAGACCAGGTCGCTCATGCTCGACGACGACGTCTCTATCTTGATTCTGTTCTGACTTTTTATCATAATGGATAATGATTAATGGTTAAAGGACATGGGCGTCAGCTTCTTTAACCTTTAAACTTTAAACATTAAACTTTATCATGCCGGTTCGTGGAGGAGGTCCATGAATTCGTTGGCGCGCACCTCAAGTTCGAAGACGACCTTGTTGATGCGGCTAACGAGGACGTTGTTGAGGAAGTAGCAGATGATGCCGACGATAAGACCGCCGACGGTGGTGACCATAGCGGTGTAGATGCCCGAGGCGAGCATCTGGATGTCGATGTTGTTGCCGGCGTAGGCCATTTCCTGGAAGGCGGAGATCATGCCCACCACGGTGCCGAGGAAGCCGATCATCGGGCCCAGAGAGGCCACGGTGGCCACGAGGGAGACGCGCTTTTCGAGGTTGGCGACTTCGAGCTGGCCTTCGTTCTCGATGGCGGCCTGGATGTCGGGCAGCGGGCGGCCGAGACGGGAGAAGCCCTTGCTGATCATGCGGCCGAGAGGTGTGGCGGTCTCCTTGGAGAGACGGCGGGCCTCGTCGACGTTGCCTTCGTGGACATATTGGCGTATCTGCTCCATGAACTGGTTGTCGGCTTCGCCCTTGAGGGCGCCGTTGAGCGTGAGGTAGCGCTCGATGAAGATGTAGATGGCGAGCACCAGGAGGAGTGCCAGCACGAGCATAATCCAGCCGCCGTTGAGGGCCATTTGCCACAACGTTACGCGCTCGGTGGCGCCTGTAGCGACGGTGTTTTCGACGGTGTCGATGGCCGTGGCCACGTCACCCTGGATAAAAAGGAGTTTGCTAATCATAACGGGAAATGTGTTGTTTGCTTATTATTAATATGTATTATATTCAAAATTGTAAGCCCAAGCCTATCGTGGGCTGCAAGCCCAGGGGCGTGGGCTGAAGAGCGGGCACGAGGTTGAGGCTGATGTCGTCGTCGATCTTGAAGTCGAAGAGGTGTCCGAAGACGTAGGCGTCGACGAGGTTGAGGGCGTAGACGCCGACGGTGATGATGACCATCAGCTGGAAGTTCTTGTTGTAGTCGTTGTAGAGACTGTAGATGCTGCTCGTGGGGTACGACTCATAGCCTTCGAGGCTCGGGGTGTCGTAGTTCTGCACGCGGTAGAGGTACTCGTCCTTGAACATCTTCATGTTGGAATAGTTGTTGTAGACGAGGTAGCCCATGCCGGCGAAGGCGCCATAGATGATAGGGATTTTCCATGCCTGACGGTTATATACCTGTCCGGCACCGGGGAGGATGGAGAGGCACATGGCCTTGGTGGCGGAGTGCTCCTGGGCGCGAAGGGAAGTGAAAAGTGAAAAGTGAAAAGTGAAAAGTGTGCTTGTGCATAGCACAAGCATTAATTTCCATGCTATACCAGTTTCAATTTTCAACTTTCAACTTTCAATTATTGCCATTATCCTTTCGAAGTCGCTATCGCTGTTGAAGGCGATGGTTAGGGTGCCTTTGCCGCGCTGCGAGCGCTTGATTTCGACGGTCGACTGCAGGCGCTCTTTGAGTCGTTTCTGGGCAGCGCTGTGGGTCTCGGGCAGGTCGCCGCGACGGCGCACCTGCACCTTGGGCTCGGGCTTTGCGCTCTTGGCCATCTGTTCGGTCTGGTGCACCGAGAGGTTACGCTCCACGATGGCGTGGAGTATCTCCAGCTGGCGTCCGGCGTCGTCGAGTCCGGCCAACACGCGTGCGTGGGCCATGCTTATCTGTCCGCTGCCGATGGCCTGCTGAACCTCGTCGGGCAGCGAGAGCAGGCGGAGGTAGTTGGTGATGGTGGAGCGGTTCTTGCCCACCTTCTCGCTCAGCTCCTCGTGCGTCAGGCGGCATTCCTCAATCAGCTGGCGGTAGGCCTGTGCCACCTCGATGGCGTTGAGGTCGGCGCGCTGTATGTTCTCCACCAGGGCCATCTCCATCATCTGTATGTCGGTGGCCACGCGGATATATGCCGGCAGTTCCTTGAGGCCGGCCTTCTGTGCTGCACGGAAGCGGCGCTCGCCGGCTATGAGCTGGAAGGTGCCGTCGGGCATCTTGCGCACGGTCACGGGGGTGATGACGCCTTGCTGGCGTATGCTCTGGGCCAGTTCCTCGAGGGCTTCGTTGTCGAACTCCTTGCGGGGCTGGTAGGGGTTGGCCACAATCTTAGCCACGGGCACCATGCTGATGCTGTCGCCCTTCTCGGGTTTGCCGACCTCGAAGTCGGCTGCATCGGGCAGTATGGAACCCAGTCCGCGGCCCAATCCTCCTATCTTCTGCTTTGTTGCCATTGGTCTACATATTGTTGCGCTTCAGGATTTCCTGCGCAAGGTTAAGGTAATTGATGGCGCCCGTAGAGGCGGCATCGTGCATGATGATGGGCTTGCCGTAGCTCGGAGCCTCCGCAAGCTTGGTGTTGCGGAAGATAAGCGTCTCGAAGACCATCTGCTTGAAGTGGTCGCGAACATCCTCCACCACCTGGCGAGCCAGACGGAGACGATTGTCGTACATGGTGATGAGCATGCCTTCGATGGCAAGCTTGGGGTTGAGGCGCGTCTGGACGATGCGTATGGTGTTGAGCAACTTGCCCAAGCCTTCGAGGGCGAAGTATTCGCTCTGGATGGGCACTATCACCGAGTCGCTGGCCGTGAGGGCGTTGATGGTGATGAGACCCAGCGACGGCGAGCAGTCGACGATGATGAAGTCGTAGTCGGGCCTCAGAGGCTCGAGCACGCGGCTCAGGAACTGCTCGCGGCCTTTCTCGTTGATGAGCTCCACCTCGGCACCCACCAGGTCGATGCGAGTGGGCAGCAGGTAGAGGTTGGGGGTCTCGGTCTCGACGATGATGTCGCGGGCGTTGGCCTGGCCGAGGATGCACTCGTAGACGCTCTTCTCCAGCGCGTCGGGGTTCACCCCGAGGCCCGAGGTGGCGTTGGCCTGCGGGTCGCAGTCCACCAGCAGCACCTTCTTCTCAAGCACCGCCAGCGAGGCCGACAGGTTGACCGCCGTGGTGGTCTTCCCTACCCCGCCCTTCTGGTTGGCTATGGAAATAATCTTTGCCATAATTATTGTGTTAATGTGTTAACTTGTTAATGTGTTAGTCTTTGCTTGCGCAAGCATGACTCACGCATTTACACATTTACGCATTCACGCATTAAAATTTGAAATCTATCTCTTCGAGCTTGCTGTCGGTGTCGTCGGAATGGTAGTTGTCCTCGACGACCACGGGAGGCGGCACAATGCCGGTCTCGATGAACGAGAAGGCGTTCTCCAGACCTTTGCGGAACTTTTCGAAATCCTCCTTATAGAGGAACATCTTGTTTTTCTCGAAGAAGAAGTCGCCAGTGTTGTTGTCGAACAGCTTGCGGCTTTCGGTAATGGTAATAAATTTGTCACCACCACGGGTTTCCTTCACATCGAAGAAATATCTACGTTTGCCGGCAGGGATGGCCTGGCTGTAGAGTTCTTCTTTTCTTTGCTCTTTGTTGTCCATTTCTCTCTTTTTATTACTGTTGTTTCGGAGTGCAAAAATACTCACTTTTTTATACTTGGCAGTTTGTCGGCGGATAAAGTTATCAACACCCGACTGCTAACTACCCGCGCTTGTGGGTCATGATGTCGAGAATCATGTCGTCGGTCTGGTTCATGCCGTCTTTGCCGAGGCGACCGAGGTTGTGGATGCTGCAGTCGAGGTCGCTCTCGCTGAGGCCGTCTGTACTGTCCACCACACGGCTGTGCACCGCCAGCTCGCTGCAAACGAAGGCGCTGTAGAGTCCCACGCTCATCTTCAAGGCGCAACTGGGTTTGGCGCCGTCGCAGACCATGCCGGCGATGGTGTTTATCATGTTCTTCAGGGCGTAGCCTATCTGCTCGAAGGTGCCGCCTTCGAGGTAGGTAAGTGCGGCACTCACGCCCATGGTGGCGTTGACGATGCCGCAGAGGGCGCTCAAGCGGCCGATGCCGCGCTTGATGTAGATGCTCATCAGGTGGCTCATGGTCAGCGCGCGCAGTATCTGCTCGTCGCTGCAGCCCTTGAGCTTGCCGTAGTAGTATGTCGGCAGGGTGCAGCATATGCCCTGGTTGCCACTGCCCGAGTTGCTGTAGACAGGCTTGGTGCAGCCGTCCATGCGGGCGTCGCTGGCGGCCACGGTACGCGCCACCACGGTGTGCACCATGTCGCCGCGGGCCTGCTCCATCAGTATCTGCCCAGTATGTAAGCCCATGCCTTCCAAACCGCACTCCGAGGCGGCGTTGTTGTACTCCACCGTCTCACGCAGCCAGTCAAGCTCGTCGAGCGGCGCGGTTGTGGCGTAGTCGTAGACCATGCGGGCCGTGAGTTCGAGGCGCTGCTTGTTGTCCTCCTTGGGGTCGTCGTCGTTGTCCTGTTCCTGGAAGAGACCAAGCTTGTGGTCGAGCAGCACCTGGTCATCTTTCTTCAGGAAGATGAAGTTGGTGTGCTTCTTGGCAATCACAGCAAAAACTGAACACTGACCACTTACCACCAAACACTCTATGTAGAGTTTGTCCGACGTCTCTTTGACGCTGATGTCGATGCTGTCGGCGTGGTTGGCGAGCCAGCGTTTGGCGTCTTCAACCTGGTTCTCCGGCATTGTGAGCACCTCGAGGCCGCGCTTCGAGTCACCGTGTGTCACAGCCATAGCCACCGCTATCGGCAGGCCAATCATGCCCGTGCCTGGGATTCCCACGCCCATGGCGTTCTTGAAGACGTTCTTGCTGAGTCGCAGGTTGATACTTGTGGGTTCGCTGCCCAAGGTCTCAACGGCTTTAGCTACGCACAGCGCAACGGCGCCGGGCTCGGTACAGCCGGTGGCGGGCACCACCTCGTGGCGCATAATGTCCTTTATCTGCTCGCGTAATTCCTTATCCATAGACAGATACAGATAGTTGTCGTATTATACATTAAAATGCAAAGATACAAAAAAATTGAAAATTGAAAGTTGAAAATTGAAAATATCTGCGTAGGGCACAAAACTTTTATGGCTACGCAGGTCTCGTACTTAATACTTAAAACTTACAGCTTAAAACTTTCCTTTAAGTTTTTCCATGAACTTAGCTGTGTCGATGACAAAGCGCTCGTGAGTTCCTTCACCAATGAGTCCGCATTCGTCGTAAGCCTTTACGCTGAAAACCAGCCGACGGCGGTCAACATCAACGAGTTCGCTCTCGCACCACACACGTTTGCCCACAGGGGTGGCTGACACATGGCTGATGTTGACCAGCGTGCCCACGGTGCCCTGCCCCTCGTCGAGGTACGGCAGTACGCTTTCGTAGCAGGTCTGCTCCACAAGCGCCACCAGCATCGGTGTGGCAAAGACATCCACCAGTCCGCTGCCCACCCGGGCGGCACTCATCTCGGGGGTTACAATCTGCTCCTTGTGTCCTTTGATTCCTGTTTCTATCATACAAAAAAGTTTGCATCCTTAACGCAGGATGCAAACTTTTATTGCGCAGTATATGCGGTAATTCTATTGCGGGGAATTACTGTTAATCCGGTTGTGGCGATTCGTATCGTTTCATGATATATTTGAAGTCCATGTCTATGTTTGGGTGTTCATTTGCAAGCACAAGCTTGTCATTGGTAAGTTTTTCTATCACAAATACTTGTCCGGCATAGCAACCGCCATCAATCTCCAGCAGCTGCTTGCCGTCTTTTTTCGTGAGGGTGTATCCATTCCAGGTCGCGATACAATCCGTCCGATAGTCGGAAGTCAACACCTTGCTGTCGGTGAACTCCATACAGATATACCCCTCGGGAATGTACGCCTGTCCCGCAATGGTGATTTCGTACGACTGTGCCGTGTTGGTCCATAGGCCGACGAGGAGGTCGGTATTGTCCTTGCCGCAAGCTGCGAAAAACAATGCAGCGCCCAGCAGGGCGGCGAGGATTTTGATGCTGTGATGTTTCATATTTTTGTCATTTTATATGGAAACGGTTTAGTCGGTCAGAACCGGTACTTCCAGCCGAGGGTGAGCGTGGATGGTTGG
>JAEEGL014502347.1_pt1 | contig 11114 bp, 9 predicted proteins | sample 9134231 | NCBI WGS metagenome assembly JAEEGL01 (sample SAMN16246548, study PRJNA631951) | gut metagenome | biome: gut microbiome; feature: rumen; material: fiber-attached | host: Bos | place: Iran: Karaj | collected 2018-10
GTTTCCTCGCCCAGGCGCTGATCGCCATGACACGTCTTCTGGCGAAGCCAGCAGACGGGAAGGCGACGAAATTCATCTCCGACGCCATGCAAAAGTTGACACTTACGATCAAGCGCAGAGGCCTCGAGGGGACGGAGATGATTCTCTCCAACTTCAGCCGCCTGAACACGGCAATCCTTCGGGCTTTCGGTGTGATTCCGGAGGATGTACGATGTGAATGGGCCAATATACAGGGCAGAAACGAGGGCTCCAGATCTTCCATTGAAGAATCGATATCAACTGTCAAATCAGGTCGATTCCCGATTTGTTCAGTAGTCGCCATGTCAAACTTAGGTGGCATGTCAAATCAGATCGACGTATAGTTAGAGTTTTCATCGGCTCGAGCCGTATGAGGGGACATTCTCATGTACGATTTCAAGAGGAGGACCCCCCATAAGGGGAGCCCTTACTCGACTTATAATGATGAATTTATCGAAAACTTCACATTAAACTCTTTATCTTCGGAGGATCCGGGAATATCTGGATAAATGCAAATCTGATATCCTTCTGTTTTTGCTCCAGTCGTTATCACTATAGAGCTCTTGCTCCCGACAGGTACCATTATTTTTTTTATAATAATAGTCTTGTAGCTGTCTTTTAAACAAATGCAAAGATTTTTAACACTTTCTGACGTACTATCCTTAATTTGTATTAAATAGGACGTATTCGGTTTTAGTTTATCTGTCAAAACTACATGATTATATTTGTACTTCCTTTTTTCTAAACAACATTCTTCGATTGTCTGTGAAGACTCGAAAACATGAATATTGGAAATGTTAATTTGTTCCGACTTTATTTTATCTAAAGACATTTGTATGACCGAATTTTGATACCAGAATTCATTGATTAATCTGTAAAAATTCTGAAGTTTTACGGCATCATCGAAATTATTAATCAGGTATCTTATGGCATAATAAACAGAGAAATTTTCTTGAGCATTGTGCGGAGTGAAAGAGGGACTATCATATGTCCATAATACAACATTTTTAACTTTACATATACCATATTGAGGGTTCACACCAAAATGTTTACACAATTCATAGTATTGAATCATGTCTGTTTCGCTTCTGATATTCTGAATAATGATATGATTATTGCAACTCTCCCCTCCTCTTGTTTCGAGATATTTAATCACGTTTTGTCTTGAAAAAACATCTTGTTCAATCAGATTCACGCCGACTATTTCTTCAAATGTTTTAGCATATTTGAATTTTCCAAGAACGACCTGCGGATTTATCGATACAGTCATGCTATTCGTGAAGTAACTGCTTGCCTGTATGGATGCGGCACAACCGCCTGAAGATGAATAAAAAATAACGTTACTTGAACCCATCACCTTTGATATTTTTTTAGCAATGATTGCCACATGATGTCTGAAATTACCGCTCTCAGTATCATCGGAACCCCAATACCATCCTAATAGGAGTTTTTTATAATAATCATACATCGGATCGGCAATATTCAACATTCCCCCGTCTATAAAAGGATACCAGGACCAACGTTTAAAATCTGGACCGTCACGCGTTTTTGTACCATTAAGTATCACATACAATGGTTTTTCAGGAACTACATGAACAAAACATTCGTAAACAACATCATACACCTTTATCCTGATACGACCATCGCTAACGCTTTCTATTTTTTCAACGTCAACAATAGCAGGTTCACTGTCTAACAAAGAGCGATTGTACTCTTTAATTTTTTGACGCTAGCAATCCGAACATTTCATAAGTTCATCATATCCGCTATCTATCTTAACAGAAAACGATTGGACATCATTAAAAAAATCATAATCAAAACTATCCCTGTCCTTGGCATTTTTCTTCATCTTTCAATTCCTCCATTCGTTAAACCAAAATTATTTCTTGATGAGATGTGTAACTCATATTGAAAATGGAGTACATAATATAAAGTATACGTTAATATACACATGTCAATAGATTGTAACTGACCCTTCGACGTACCAAGTACCGAAGTTGGAAGGCGGGTTTCCCAATCCCACCAGGCACGTCAGAGGTCATCAAGGTTTACTGTTGAGAGGAAAGAGTCGAGGTATATGACCTCATCCTAACGTCCTTGGTATATCTACTCGTTCTGCGGGCTTCACCTGCCTCATAATATAGTGGTTTAACGAAAATACAGATTCCGCAGCAATGTCCAATGTCCAATTCAAGTTAAAGGCATCAATGATATATGATAACTTTTGCGACCCAGAAGATCTCACGTTGAGCATAAACTGAGACTATAATCCAACATACAACCAAAATCAGCACGATAGCCATGAAGAACAAATATCAATCAAAAAATATTACATCATCCAACAATATTATAAAAAAAGAAAATATCACAAGTGACAATATGACAATGAAAATACCCGTAAATAAGCCCTCGATTACATCTCATGAAATCGAATATGTCACAGATGCTGTCACTAGCGGATGGGGCGACCATTGTTATGACTACATCAATAAGTTTTCCAACAAATTGAAGGAGACATTTGATGTCAAATACACTTGGCCAACTTCGAGCTGCCACGGAGCTTTGCATACTGTTCTGATGGCTCTGGGAATCGGATTCGGTGACGAAGTAATAGTTCCAGACATAACATGGATTGGTAGCGCATCACCGATCGTATGGCTTGGCGCCAATCCGGTTTTTGTCGATGTACTGGAAGACACCTGGTGCATCGATCCTTCGAAGATAGAGAAGAACATCACGACAAAGACAAAAGCAATAATAGTCGTCCACCTATACGGTTCGGTCTGTGAGATGGATGAGATAATGAATATAGGTAAAAAGTACAACCTCCCCATAATAGAAGACGCTGCGGAGGCAATTGGTTCGGAATATCACGGAAAACGTGTCGGTAGCATAGGCGATTTTGGAGTCATCTCCCTTCATGGAACCAAGACATTCACAAGCGGAGAGGGCGGAGCCATATTGACGAACCGCGACGACATGGTTGAAAAAATCTCCACAATAAGCAACCAAGGTCGCAGACCCGACAAGCACATAATGTTCTGGGTCGACGAGATTGGTTTAAAGTACAAAATGTCTAACCTAGATGCAGCTCTTGGTCTGGCACAATTCGAAAGATTTGATGAGTTGGTCAGTAAAAAGAGGCTAATATTCAAATGGTACTCGGAGGAACTAAAAGACATGCCAGACATCAAGATGAATGTCGAGAAGCCTGGAACAAAGAACCTATACTGGATGCCGTCCGTGATATTCGGGGACAGCTATCACTTCAACAGAGAAGAGTTAATTCTCAAGATGAATGCAAATGGAATCGGATTTAGACCATTCTTCTTCCCGCTGTCGATGTATCCAATGTTCGTTACGAAAGATTCCAACGTCGTCAGCTACAAACTCTGCAAGACTGGCATAAACCTACCGAGCTATCACGATATGACAAGAGACGATGTCAAAGCAGTCTGTGACTGTCTTAGGGATTTTTTCAAAAACCAATGAGGTGGTTATAGTGAAAGTGGTGATATTAGCTGGTGGCTTTGGAACCAGAATCTCAGAAGAGAGCGTGTATAAGCCCAAACCACTCATAGACATAGGTGGAATGCCAATAATATGGCATATAATGAAATACTATTCCAAATTCGGGTTCAATGATTTCGTAATTTGTGCTGGATACAAGCAAAATTGTCTCAAAGAATACTTCTCCAACTACTTCCTTAATCATAGCGACATAACGTTCGACATGAGGGACAATAAGACAATCGTCCACAAGACCAATTCCGAACCTTGGACAGTCTCCGTAGTAGATACAGGATTGAATACCATGACCGGTGGCAGAATAAAGAGGGTTAAGGATTACATCGGGGACGAGACGTTCATGCTAACTTACGGCGACGGAGTTGCGGATGTCAATATCAATGAATTACTGACACACCATAAGAGAAACAAAAAATTGGCGACATTGACAGCGGTCATGCCAGGCGGAAGATTCGGTGCTCTGAACATCGACAGCTCTGGAACGATAGGATCCTTTAGAGAAAAGAGCAAGGACGACGGTGGCTGGATCAATGGAGGATTCATGGTGCTGGAACCGAAGGTTCTGGACTACATTTCCGGAGATGATGTAATGTTGGAACAAGATCCTTTCGAGAAACTCGTTTCCGAGCACCAACTTACGGCATATAAGCACCATGGTTTTTGGCAATGCATGGATTCCGTGAAAGACAGGAACTATCTGGAATCTCTAATTGCTAATAACAATGCTCCATGGATTGTATGGTGATCTATTGAATCCTGATGATTTCTACAAAGGCAAAAAGGTATTCATAACAGGGCATACCGGATTCAAAGGATCATGGATGTGCCAGGTCCTCGACCGCCTAGGTGCAAAGGTTGCAGGATATTCGTTAGAACCCCCCACCAAACCGAACCTATATACCATAACAGGCGTTAGTGTCGATAAGAACTACTGCCCTTGCGACATACGTTCATTGGAGACAATTACGGAATCCATAATGGACTTCGAACCTGACATCGTAATTCACATGGCTGCTCAGCCACTAGTGAGTGTGGGCTATGATGATCCCGTCCTAACTTACTCATCGAATGTTATGGGCACAGTTAATATATTGGAAGCATCACGCAATTGCCCGTCCATAGGTTCTTTTATTAACGTCACTACAGACAAGGTATATCGCAACAACGAATGGGAGTGGGGATATAGGGAAAATGAAGTTTTGAACGGATACGACCCATACTCTAACAGCAAATCGTGCTCTGAGCTTGTCACCGAGTGCTATAATAAAAGCATTATAAAAGGAAAGATGGCTATTTCTACGGTCAGAGCCGGCAATGTGATTGGCGGTGGCGATTTTACAAACCCTCGCATCATTCCTGATTGTGTAAGGGCTGCATTGGAAAAAAGAACTATGATTCTTCGCAATCCTTGTTCTACACGTCCTTACCAGCATGTTCTGGAGCCAGTATTGGCATATTTGATGATTGCTGCAAGACAGTATGAAGACAAATCATTAGCCGGTTCGTACAATATAGGTCCAGCCGAAGAAGGATGCATAAACAACGAATCTCTTGTTAAATTATTCTCGCAGTATTGGGGCCCCGATTTTAGATACGAGGTACATCATGACCAAAACAAACCTCACGAGGCCAATTATCTTAAATTGGATTGCTCTAAGGTGAAACACACCTTTGGTTGGAAACCAAAATGGACTGTGTCTGAAGCAGTTTTTAGGACTGTCGAGTGGACGAAAGCATACATAGATGGCAACCATGCCAAGTGCATATGCAATCAGATTGATCGTTATCTTGAAGAATTAGAATGGTGAGTGTATGAGCAAATTGATTATCAATAAAACAGATTTTGATGGCGTATTTACAATAGACACTGATGTTTATCATGACGATCGGGGCATGTTTGCCAGATGGTTCTGTGACAAAGAACTCGAGAGTATTTTGGACGGGCAACATATTGTCAACGTCAATTACTCTAAAACTGTGAATAGAGGCTCCATCCGCGGGATGCATTTTCAGCATCCCCCAGATACCGAAACAAAAATTATTCGCTGCATCCATGGTAAAATACTCGATGTTGTTGTTGATATACGGAAAAACTCTTCAACTTTCCTGCGGCATTATTCCGTCGAATTATCTGAAAATAACATGAGAATGCTATACATACCCAAAGGATTCGCTCATGGTTTCCAAAGTTTAGAAGACAATAGTGAAGTAATGTACCTTGTTACAAACTACTACTCTCCAGAAACAGAATCGGGCCTTAATCCTTTGGATCCTAAATTAAAGATAAAATGGCCTTTGCCAACTGCGGACATATCTAAAAAAGATAAAGAGAGGCGCTTTATTTCAGATGACTATTGTGGCATATAATCAAATACTTCATAACAATGGTCAGTTGAAGAGATCACTCTCACTCAACGGATAAGTATCCAAAATGTTAAGGATACAGAACTATAGTTAGTTACCTAACATATTTCAATATCCGATGCCTTGCTTATTCATGGTGAGACCGTTGAGTTACACGTGAGGCACGTCCCTTTGGAATCCAGACAGAGGAACGCCGCCTCCAAGGGAGCATCAGGAGGCTGCTCCAGAGGGTGACCTTCGTCCGCATGAAGTACATAGATGTTCCGTGGAAGAGGCGTCCGTGGCCGTTGGATTCACGACCAGGACAAGGTACAACGTCTGAGAGCTGCGTGACCTAAAAGGATGGGGGCTAGCCCCCACCCTAAATCAAAGGCCAAGCTGATATTCACAGATAAGTATGCAGTGTTCGATCCCTTTGAGGAGTGAGGCTACACAGGCGTAACCAGATCGGGCGGATTTGAGACTTATTTTCGTATGTAATGTGACCAGGTTGATTATTTCTGAAAATCTGGCTCGTTTCCTGTTGCCCTACTTTTATTTAAAGTCTATCATTTTGAAAAGATAGTTACTACTTTAATTCTGACTATGACTTGCGGAACCAAGAAAAACGCCGTCTTTAAAGTGGTCTGGACAATGGATTAAAAGGGGCGTTCCTTTGACGATTTTATGTCCCAGAATGGCCACTGGAACGTGACATGTCAGACCACGAAAATAAATCATGTCAACGGGAACATCCCCCTGTCGGGAGGCCTTCTTCAAGAAATACAGGCTCGACAGGGAGATCTCGTCCCTGAAGTCCAGAGGGGTCGGCATCGTAAAACTGGCGAAGCTGCTGGTAGCCTACAAGTTCGGAAACAACTTCAGCATACACGGGGCACACGAATTCATTATAGAGCCGGCGATCCGGAGCCGGTTCGGGCTCCAGGAGTTCAGCACGAAGACGCTCCACACGCTGTAGAGCGCCTGGGCTTGAAAGTGATGATGTTCCCTGCGTTCAGACACAGAATCATGGGCGAGTGCGAACAGCGGATCTCCAACGTAGCGTTCGACTGGACGTCTATGGCGTATTTCGGCTGCAAGCCTGACCTGGCAAAGTGGGGCCATTCAAAGGACAGGCACCCGGAATAGTGCCAGATGACCGTGGGGATCACATAGACGACAAAGCCGATTTGTTGATAATCCAATAATGGCGCACAGAGATTGATATTAAATAGTAGCTACCATAACATACTTCTTTAGGTTGAAATATACTGTCACGCCACTTGTCACGAGCAGGAAACAAATTATAGTGATCAAATCATAGCCATCACATGTACATTGGGTAGTGAATATAAATGAACCATGAAGTTGTTCCACAAATGCCACTATTTATATCACTTGGATATAACTGTGAAGTATCACAAATTCTCAAATATGCTTTTGGCGGAATAGATAGCCATGTGTGGTCATGGGCATACGCTGATTCAATTCAGGGCTTAGTAAGTTCTATTCTTAATTCCACTGAAATACTAAAAGGCCCTACAACCTACGCTTTTGATAATCGTGGAATAAAGTTTACTAATGTTGGACTGTCGTTTCATGCACGCGGAATAGTAAATTTATCAGATCCCGGGGACGAATATCAAAAAGAGCTGATTGAAAGAGTCAACCACCTCATTGCTAAATATTCAAACTTGGACGAGGATAAGGGTAAAATTATTTTTATTGCTAAAGTAAAAGCAACTGGAGAATCTACGTATAAATACATCAAGTCATTAAGGAATGCCTTGAACGAACGCTTTCCAAATAGCACGTTAGCTGTAGTTCTATCTAAGGAAATCCATGGGTCCATCTGCAACGATATAAAAAACGTCGACCTTTACTATGTCGCCCATTATGCCCATCCAAGCTTTACCTCACAAGACTGTTGTTTTTTAGAATGGTTCAATATTCTCACAAATTACGCCACTTTATCAAAAACTGTATTTGGAAACAATGTCAAATCTACATGTACGCCATTTATAAAAACAAATAACAGCTTCGATAAAATAAATAGGGTAGAAACAGAATTAGCTAAGTTATCTCAAGAAGATTTTAAAGACGACCCCTGCCTATTTGCAGCAAGCATCAGAAGTGCTTTCAAAAATCATAATATCAGCACCAGTTTTATAATTAATACGTTGGCCAATCTGAAAACAAATGAATCGAAACAACACTTGTAGGATATTTTTTGGAATGAAAAATGCGACTACAGTGGTTTGATTAAATTATTAAATTGTAACAAAAGCAACCACTTGGATGCAGCAAATCTGGGTAAAGCATACCTAGAGGGACGTGGAGTGGAATATGATATTGACAAAGCTTACGATTTGATGAAGTACACATCAAGTAAAACTGAAATGTTCTGCATAGAAATTGCTAAAAGTATATCGAACAATAATCTGAATGTAATTTGTGATTTTATTAAGAACAACCTATGTACAACGAATAGCACATTACATCGTGTATCATTCATTTTATGTATGATATCACTTAAAAAATATAATTCTAGTTTTTTAACAAAAATACTATTGTTAATGTTCTATAATGGGATAGGGGTTACAAAAAATTTACTGTCAGCTAAAAAAATGTTCGTCAGGTACTCGGACATGCTCTACGAAAAATATGTCGGTCACCGTTACAAAGAGGAGATCAGATGTTCGGGCATAGCATACATAATTCCTAACTCAAAATTCTTTTTTGAAACAATGGCCACATGTATACAGAACGACATTCTGTTTGAATACACAAACTTTCCAATAAAAAATGAAGTTCTAATTTGTGATGAAAGAGAACTGAAACAAATTAGCAATGATTATTCGAGCATGAAAATTTTTACAACTCAGATTAACTCGAAAAATTCGCTATTCTCTGATGAAATAATACAACTGGCAAACTCTAAAAATCTAGATGGCGACATAGCCGTTTGGTATGAGTTACAACGCCAGGTTAATGAAATAAATCTCAAAGAAGCTTCCATTAAATATGAAAATGGATTAAAGTACCCAAGTATCCACTGCTACGAAGCATACAACAGCGGTAAAAAGATCCTTAGAATGTTAGGTTCTAGCAGATATAAATGTTGTTTGTCACCATCGCTTGGGGATCAATGTAGATTTTTATTCAGAGGCACTGATGACCAGAAAATAATAATACTGAAAGGATTCGAAGATTTGGAAAAAATATTCAATAAAGAAGTCCTAACGCTATCAATCCAAGAAATGCAGGCCGTTAGTGTTTATAACTGTTTAAGATCATTCGAGAACATCAACATTGAATTTTTTTCGAGACGTCCTATATACCCCGATTACTATAACGATATGTCCTTTCTAAAAATGAAGCCGGGCCCAACAAATGAAGGAAATTGGTTTGAAAAAACAAGTGGATTTCTAGACGATGTGCCCTTTTATCCAATAACTAATAGGAAAGAAAGTGCAGATAAAGACTATAGCAATGCGGTCCTACTTATTCCACACAGTGACTACATGTCAAAAGACAAAGGATACCTAAATGCAACCAGACTAATTTTCGAAAAAATAACCCATAAATTAATGATAGAAGGAGTTAAAATCTACACAAGTTGTATAAACAAATGTGAAATAATAGATGGCACCGAACAGTACTTAGCATCCATTTCTGATTTTGCAAATCAATCAGTTCATTTCAAAAAAATAGTATCGACGTACACAGGCGACATTAATCTATTATGCTTGTGCAATTGTAATTTAAGCGTTATTGTCCCCAGAGGATTTTCAAGAAAAAAAATAGCAACAACCAATAGATCTTGTAACTATAATGAATATGAGCTCAACAGTGAAAAAGAAGTTGAAAAAATCGCTGATTTAATTGTAAAATCGTTAGTCAACGTAGAAAAATGATAAAATTGCCCCAGGTTAATTGGCCTTTAAGTTGAAAAGTGGTCTGTCTATTAGTAAGTAACCACACGAACCAACAGACAGACCGCCCAATCTATTGTATCTGACCTCGCCACATGATGCTCGATTTCGTCATGCTGGCTCATTCGACATTTGGCACTGTTCATAGCTTTCGATGCCGCCTTTCCGCATTCCGCAAATGTGGGCCCCGATATTCAGGCCCCTATAGGACCCCATGAGGGGCTTTGGCTCCGAAATTGGCGAAAATCTCCTCGGATATGGGGCCCCAATTGCTGTGGATCGCCTGTTTCCTGCGTCCGCTGTCAACCACCCTCGTTAGTGTCAAACCCAAATTCTGCACATGCTAAGTAATCGCGATTCTGTTTCTGACCTATTTTCAATATGCTGGCCAGGGGTGGAGCGAGGCGTTTTATACTATTACTTACATATAGTTTATGTTAGGTAATAACATGGTCAGGCCGAGGGAAGGAGACGACATCAAGCGCACGATCGTGAGACGAGGCGACAAATTCTACGCTTACGAGGTCACTTCGGTTATGGAGAACGGCAAGAAGAAGACCGTATCCACCTATCTGGGCAGGGTAGATCCAGTCACCGGGGATCTTCTTCCGAAGATTCCAGAAAAAACAGCGGAGAACCGCAGAAAAATCGCGAAGGAGAAGGAGATCGCGATACTGGAGGGAGTGTCCTCGAAGGAGTACGGGGCGGCTTACCTGCTGCACGAGGTGCAGCTGAGGATGTCGCTCGGCGAGGACCTCATGAGGGCGTTCGGCAATTCGGGGAAGATCGTCATGGCCGCCGCGATGGCGTATCTGATGGAGCCGGGCGCTTTCAGGATCATAGATTCCACACTCGAGAGGGCGTACATCCGCGAGCTATACGACCTGAGGTCGTCGCTGGATTCGGGCACGCTGTCGGATTTCACCAGGAACCTCGGCGAGAGGGCGATGAACATCGACCGTTTCTTCGAGCTTCGCGTCAGGGGCTCCGGCGGGCTGGTCGCCTGGGACACCACGACGAACGGCACCTATTCCGAACTGGACCGGATGGCGGAGTACGTGGCCAGCAACAAGGACGGGGAGGATATAAAGCAGACCAAGACGGGTTTCGCGACGGACATGAGGGGCATCCCCCTCATGTTCCGCCATTATCCGGGCATGATATCCGACATCGCCACCGTCGACAGGATGGTTTCCGACATCAGGAGGTACGGGAAGGAGGATGCCCTGTTCGTCTTCGACAGGGGATTCGTGTCCGGGGCGAACGTCAAGCATCTCCTGGATAACGGGA
>JAEEGL015114687.1_pt1 | contig 11114 bp, 14 predicted proteins | sample 9134231 | NCBI WGS metagenome assembly JAEEGL01 (sample SAMN16246548, study PRJNA631951) | gut metagenome | biome: gut microbiome; feature: rumen; material: fiber-attached | host: Bos | place: Iran: Karaj | collected 2018-10
CGGTTCCTCTTCTGCAACTAACTCAGAATCACCGCCCTCTAAAAAGGCGGCAGTGAGCTCATCGTCTAAGCTCATTTCGTCTTGTTTACGAGCCATATTTATATTTCCTCCACTAAATTACACTCTTAAGCTTTATTATATGGGGCTTCTTCCCTAAAATCAAGAAAAATGGAGATTATGTTGTGAAAAATACAATATTTATGCATTTTGGTGAAATTATTTGTCCGCATTACTGTATTTCTTGCGGTGAAATTGGTGGAATTTTATGCGAGCGTTGTAAAAAATACATTTTTATTAAACATAAGGACGTTTGCTTGGCGTGTGGCGGCGAATTGAAAAATGGGCATTGCGAGTCGTGTGCTCTGCCCTTCGATCGACAGTTCTGGGTAGGAAAACGTGAGACGGAGTTGAAAAAGTTGATTGAAATTTATAAGTATCATTCCGTGCAGGCATGTAGTTGAGTTTTGGCGGATTTGTTGGTGAGTGTGGCCGACTTGGATGCTGATATGAAAGTAGTAGCATTGCCGACGATTGCGCGACATGTTCGCGAGCGCGGATTTGACCATATGGCGAAACTAGCAAAGGCGGTGGCGAGTCTGAGTGGCCTAGAAACGGCCAAGGTGCTGGTGCGAGGAAATAATGCCGTACAAGTCGGTGCGAGCATGGAAGAACGGCAAAAGCAGGCTAAAACTGCGTATATAGCTAAAGCTGGAATAGACCGGGATGCCAACTATTTATTGATCGACGACGTATGGACGACTGGCAGTAGTATGATGGCAGCAGCAAAAACCCTGCGCGAGGCAGGGTGTAAAAGACTGAGTATTGCCGTAATCGCTAAGAGCGGTTAGATGTTTGCTTGGCCGCCGACGGCGCTGATGACGAAGTTGACGATAGCGTAAGAAAGAATCGCCACAATGAGACCGATGATAGCGTACATAATGGTGTTCTTGGCGTCAGTAACCTTCTTGCTGTCGCCACCGGAAACTACATAGCGGATACCGCCAAGGATGAGCATGATAACGGAAATAATACCGACGGCATAAAGAATGGTGTTGGTGATTTTAGTGAAAACGCCATCTGTGCCGATCAGTTCGGCTGGCATGCCATCAGCACGAGCGGCTTCTGCGCCGGCGAGGGCTGGATTTTCGGAATTACCAATATTGGCTGGATTGATGCCAGTGGCCATAGCGCGACCTGCCAAAATAGTGGCAAGAGCGGCTGCACCGACGATAACCTGACCAATTTTCTTAAAAACTTTCTTCATATTATTTTTATTATACACCAAATTGCGAAAAAAATCAATACTCAAGCGCTTTGTGCGATTTTTTGCGATAAGGGGAGTTTTGTGCTAGAATTAATTGCATTGGAGGGTTACCCAAGTGGCTGAAGGGGACGGTTTGCTAAATCGTTAGACTGGCGAAAGCTGGTGCGAGAGTTCGAATCTCTCACCCTCCGCCAAAAGATGCTCTATTTTAGGGCATTTTTTGTTGCATTACTTGAAAAAATGCTACAATAAGCTTATGGCAAAGGATACTATCATCAACTGGCAGGCACGCGAGTATATTGAGCGTAAAAAGACCGCTGGTTGGTATGTTGGGCTCGCTATTGTAACGGCGGCGCTTATAGCATTATCAATTTGGTTACAGTATTGGTCGTTTCTAGCGGTAATAATAGCTGCGGTGATTGCCCTTTTGGTGTATGTGGCACGTCCGCCAAGAATGCTACACTATTCCCTAACCGAAGATGGTATCTCTGAAGGCAATAATCTCCAACCATTCGACAAGTTTAAATCCTTTGGCGTGTTGAATGAGGAGAATCATTACTCACTGATTCTGATTCCAAAGAAACGTTTGGGCACAAGAACAGTGATCTACTTCCCTGAAACAGAGGGTGAACAGATTGTGGACTTCTTTGGTGAACGCTTACCAATGGAAGAAGTAAAACTTGATTTTCTCGACAAGCTAGTTCGCTGGTTGAGAATTTAACATAAGCGTGATATTATAGTAGTAACTAAGATTAGATAATTATCAAAAAAGGTGGGCAAAATGGACCAAGCAAATGGCGCAACTCAGGACGAGTTGCAAGCAGCAATCAATAGTATAACGAATGGTGGAGCAGCCGCTGCCGCCGATCCTGTTGCGGAAATCGCAAATAAGGTCGCGGGCGAGACTGCCGCAAATCCACTTCCTCCAGCACCAGCACCAGCTGTACCAGCAGCTCCAGCTATGCCTTCCCAGATTGATGGTATTCCAGTAGAGCCACAAAAGGCTATGTATGGCGATCCAGATCTCGACAAAGTTAAGTCGATGGCACTTTCTGATCTTCGCCCACTTCTTGAGAAGGTTGATATTCCAGCCGACAAGAAGTTCATGATTTATAAAGATATTATTATGCTGACAGAAGATAAGGCTTGTATTGAGCCAGCATACAATGCTGCACGTCAGATTATCGACGAGAAGGCTAAAGGCGAAGCTTTGGTTTACATCGTAGAATGTATCGATAAGCTTGGCATTCAGATGAGCATCGGCGGCGACCAATAGTAGATAAAATATCTAATCTAGGAAAATACCACCACTCCTCCGGTGGTATTTTTGTTGGTAAAGTTAGCAGTGATACAATAAAAGCATATGCAAGATTCGAATAATGTAGAACAAAGTATTAATCCTAATCCACGAGCATCAAGTGAGCCGTCTTCGTCATCTCCATCTTCCCCATCTTCCCCGTCGATGACGATAGATAAACCAAAAAATGGGAAATTGATTGGTGCGATTATTGCGATATTAGTCTTAGTGGTTGGCGTGATAGGTGTTTTTGCGCTTATTCCAAAAGATAAATCAGGCGAAAATACAGCCAACAATTCAACGAGCGGTGGCGCTGATAAAAAAGGCGATGATAAGCCACGCGAATTGGAGCCAATTACGATTAAATACGGAAAAGGTAGTATTGTTCTAGAGTCGACACTGGGAGATACGTTGAAAGGGATATCAAAAAACTATAGCATATTACGATATGTTGCTGATGAAGGTTTTTCTGGGCATGATGAAGTGATTGATGATTTGGATTCCTATCTTAAGCTAACTGCAGATAGTAGAAATTTATGTTCACCGATTAATCTCGGTTCAGTTGGTGGCCGTCGGCAAATTGGCGTACAGTTTACCTGCCTTGATGTGAACGATACAAAAACCGTTGGTGAATTGCCTTATTCTTTTTGGATGAACACTGAGCTATGGACTAATGAAGATGTATATATTGATGATTTGGGTCCAATTAACTTAAATACCACGACAGATGATTTAGAGAAGATGCCGGTTAAATTTACGAGAGCCAAGTATGATGATGGCGATGGTAAGACTTATGAGGCGGAGTATAAAAATCGTAAACTAAGAATTACGATAGTGCGTCAAGAAGATGCAAAGGATGAGTACACTATACTAGAGCCGGATAATATTATTTACATAGAGCCATAAGATGAAGAATGAAATTGAAGCGCAGTTTTTAGATATTAATAAAGATGAGATTCGGAAGAAGCTCGAAGAGATAGGTGCGGAGCTGAAGAAGCCGGAAGTACTAATGAAACGAACGGTGTTCTACACGGGTGAGCATTCGTTTGCGCGAGTACGTGATGAAGGCGACAAGATTGTAATGACCTATAAGAATGTCAGTGATGATAATTCGATTTTGGGCACCAAAGAAGTAAATGTCACGGTTAGCGATTATGGAGACGCAATTTTGTTCTTGCAAGGCTGTGGCCTGAAAGCGAAGGCGAAGCAGGAAACTAAACGTGAAGTTTGGGTTTTGGATGGTGTCGAAATTACGATTGATACTTGGCCGTGGATCCCGACATTTATGGAAATTGAGGGGCCGTCCGAGGAGAAGGTTTGGAGTACGGCGAAGGCGCTTGGGTATAGCAAAGAACAGGCAAAATACGGCTCAGTTGATACAACATATCAGCATTATTATGGGATAGATACGGATGTAATAAATCAACATACACCGGAAATTACTTTTGAGATGACGCCGCCAGAATGGGTGCAAGCAAAAAAGTGATTTATAATTAAATCAGTAAGGTAAGGAGGACTATGAATAAGAAGACGATGATTATTGGCTGCGTTGCGGCAGTCGTTATGATTGGTGTGGCAATTGCGATTATTGTGGCAAACGTAAATAAAGAGCCAAACTACGGCGGCAACGGTGAGACTGGTGCGGCTAAAGATAAAGAGTTGGACGAAGAAAAAATAGAATCGGCCACTGTTACGCCAGATGATTTGAAAAAAATTGACGAAACAATTGAGTTTGGCGATTTTGATGCGCAGCATACTCTTTCGAAAGCAATTCAGAATGGCGAGAAGCTAGGTAAGGTAGTAAAGATTGATGGTACCGTGAGTCATTTTGGTAAAGGTATGTCTTATAATATTGGCCAAAAGAAAGAAGAAGGTAATCAGTTTATTGGTACGACCTTTACGATTGAAGATGGCGCAGAAGAAGACTATCCTGCTGATGGCGATCATGTAGTGATTACGGGTATTATCAAAGCGGATGATTCTGGTTTGGTATATACAATCAAAACATTGAAGGCTTACGTCGAAAAGAAATAATGAACGAAAACTCCCCCTGCGATCTGCAGGGGGATGTTCTTAAATCTTGCCAGTGAGTCGATGAACGAAGAGGCCGATGGCCTCTTTTGCAACGCGTGTGCAGCCGTCGGTACTGAGACGCCAAGTATCAAGCTCGCAGATACCGAATGGGCTTGCGGACCAGTATGAGTGCGCAATGCTGCATCCGTTTGACGAGGAGCGGCGAACGCGTGCGAGCGCTGCTTCGAAGAGTGCATGAGTGCGCTTGAGATGGTAACCGCTGGTAATGATGATGGGATGAATGAAGCCGTAAGTGAATTGCTCTGCCCGTTTTACCAGGATTTCCATGGAGAATTGAATGTTCTCTACGGTATTGGTGGAACGGTTTTCGATCCAGATGTGATTATCTGGGACGCCGGCAGCGATGAGCTTATTGGCGTAGCTTTCGGCTTCGGCTTCGGATTGGTTTTCGCTGTTCGGGCCAATGCCGCCGCTGACCAGGAAATAGTCGATGTAGCCTTGCTTGTAGAGTTCGAGAGCTTTTTCTATGCGGCCAGAGCCGCCACCGAAGATGACGCCAACATGGGTGCCAGTGTGACGGTCGGGCAGATTCTCTTGAGGGCGCAGGAAAACGACGTTTTCCAGCCAGGACTTAATGAAGTCCGGGAGTCGGTAGACGATGTTGCCGATGAGATCAAAGAGACTCAATATAATCACCTCATTTCTGAGTGGCAAGATTTTTAAAGAACTTTTTAGATTATACCATTTTTTATGCTATTTGTCCAGGGGTGGAGGGACTATAAAAACAGATAACGCTTATGATTGACATAGTGTAAATACGGTGGTAGAATACGATTACCCTCATTTTGGGAGGGTGATCCTGGTTGCCCCATGATGGCAACCCGTACTTTTAGAGGAGGAATGACGCATGAAACGTATCCTGTTGGTGGCTCTTGTAGCCTGTCTCTGTATGGCCATTGTGATTCCGGCTGCGGTTGCGGACGGATGTGGAAGCTATACGGAAACCTACACGGTGTTTATGCCGCAATACACTGAAACGACTACGACGACCTACGGCTGTTACCAGCAGACGACGGTTGAGTATCAGTGTCCGCCCTGCCCGCCGCCCTGCCCGCCTGATCCCTGTCAGCCAATTCCGCCCTGCGTGGAAAAGAAGGCCGTTAATGACGCCTGCAAGATGATAAACAAATTCACGCTGGATGTGTTGAAGCAGCTGGATCGTGAGCTGGAAGGCACTGGATGGGTGCGCCTGAAGAGCACGCGGAAACTGCTGAAATCTGGTCGGTGCATTTATACCGTGACCGTGAAGAATCAGGAAACTGGCGAGAAGATCAGTTGCTTCCTGGTAGCGCGGACGGCCGAAAATGTCGTGCAGAAGCTGATGGAAACCGGTACGTATGTACGTAATGGCCGGTCCTGTGATCCGTGTAGTAGGTGCCATAAAAAGCACGCGAAGTGCTCGGAATACAGCGTGATGTTCGTCTGGAACTATAACACCGGCTGCAATGCTGCTGTTTACGAAGATGAATGGCTGATTACCGAATATGGCGCCAGCGATGGCGAAGCGGTTTGCGAATTTGTGACCAAGCTGGTCGCAGAGGAGATTTATCGCTGGTAAGTTTCTTTGCTCACCACTCCACACCTTATGCCATTGGGGTGTGGTGGTTTCCTTCCTTGGTTTTGCTTCTTTCGTCGTGCCATGCGAGAGAAGCGCGCCCCCGTTCAACCCGCGGGGGCGTTTTTTTATTGGTATGAAAAAGCCCCGATTGCTCGGGACTTTTTGCGATTTAGGGGAGGTTAAAATCCGTCGGACATAGGTGAGACGGAGCTTTCAGGGTCGATGATTCGCTCGGTGGTAGCCGTGGCATTGTTGCCGAGAGTCATACGCGGGAAATAGTCGAGAGTACGTTTGCCAATATTCTCTATTACCGGTACGTCGGCTTTGGCTTGTTCAGCGTGAATTTCGGCGATGACGCGTTCGATCAGGCTCGGGACTTCTAGCAGCTCATGCAGGCTGGTGAAGTCAGTGATGTGGTCGGGATTTTTGTCTTCGCAGACTTGAGCGAGTACATCGCGGATGCTGACGCGAAAAGTATCAAGTCCGCTAATGAGCTCATCATTGTCTTTGATGAGGGAAAGAAGCGTAGCCTTGAGCTTTGCGAGTAGCTTTTTGTCGTCAGTGCAATCAATCTGGTTGAGAAGCGTGAACGCTTCTGCCCGATTTTTGGTGAAAGCATTAATAACTTTTTGGACTTTGCTAAAGCAGCCATCGATGATAGTGGTGAATCCTTTTTCCTTGAGCATGTCGAATAGGTTCTGAATGTCGGTGACGGCGAAATCAATAGAGTCGCACTGGCCTTCTAGGCGCGTAAGCGCAGGACGGAGCCAGTCACTGATTTCTTGTCTGCCCTTCTGGGCGGCGTACTGTTTGTACCAGCGATTGAGCCCGTGTAGAATGTCGATGAAACTGTTGTAGCCATCGTCGCAGAACGGAATATTTTCGGTTTCGAATTCTTCGTAAAGGTCGAATTCCAATGTTCCGGTGATATCTGCGGTTTCGGCTTGCTTGGTCTGCTCTGCCAGTTGTTCGGCTCTTTCGAGCGCTCTTTTTTTGACGGCTTCGAAGAATTTTTTCTGTCTTTTGACTTCAGAGACGGCAAAAGCGGCGCAGATTGAAGCCACGAATAGTGTGGCCAGGATGTAGGATATCATACAATACCTCCTAAATCTTAAGGTGCAATCAGAAAGATAAGCCGCTTAGGGTGCGACCGGTGTAATTATAGCATTTTTTGGGTAAAAAATCAAGCCCCCCAGGGTAGCGGGAGGCTTGTGATTAAAGATCGAGAAGGAGCTGTTTGCAGTAAGCCGTGGGATTGGGTGCATCGGGGTGAAAATTGGCGAAATTCCAATACTCGAACGGGTCGGGCGCCAGTTTCTGACCAAGGTCGTGCTCGATGTGATTAATAGTGCGAATCATGCCGAGGGTGAACTCGGAGTAGCGCATCAGACTAAGAGGGTCTTCGAAGTAGTTGTCGTCTTTGCGAGTAAGCTCTTTGAGGATGCGGATAGCGCCGAGTGGATAAACCTGATGATACGGAAAGCTGTAACCGGCATGAGCCGAGGTATCTTTGCAACCAAAGAATGATTGCAGGATGGTCCAGACGATGCGGTGGGTCGGACGATGGTCCATGTCCGGGTCGAGATCGTAGATATCGTAGATGAACTTGGCAGTTTCAGCGAAGTTGTGACCCTGTTTGACGTAATCGGGGACGATGATGGTTAAAGGCTCAAAGACATCGCCGCTGGTTTCTTCAAGGCAGGCATCGCCATTAAGAGTGGCAAAACCTTCCTGAGAGAGGTTACGCATAGAGCGATTGAGTAGATTGGGGCGGAAATGCGGAGAAATCCGCTCGGTGAGAACTTCGGATGAAATCATGACGCGCAGATGTGTGTTGATTTCATGCGCAACGACCTGCAAAATGTTGCTGGCCGTGAGTTTGCCTTCCGGAGTTTTCTGGAAAAGTGGCATGGCGATATCGTAGGTGAACGGTCGTAGAGCCACAGGCATGATGCCGAAGTGATCGGTACGCTCGACGGTGACGAGCTTAATGTGAATTTCACTCTGGCCGGTAGAATGCTCGAACATGTACTTAATGACTTGCTCGAGGATTTTGGTGGTCTGCTCTTCGTCGACGGTTTTGTTTTGAAGAATTTCGTTCTCTGCATCCGTAACGACACCATTGAAGTCGAACAGATAATCGTGAATGATAGATTCAAGTTTGGACTGGTCGTAGAGATGGCGTTCATTGTCGTGGATGAGTTTCTTCTTGAAGATTTCGGTTGCCGAGTCGCAAATAAGATCGATGGCAATATTATACTCGTCGCGAGAGACTTCGCCAAAAAGTCGATTAGTGGCTTTTTCGGCGCAATCATGTTCGATGACGTCACTGGTCGTGAAAGCATCGAGCAAAGCAATGGTGGCATCCAGATCGGCAATCTGTTCGGTCAGTAGGTCGTAAGTGAGAATGGCGCGCCAGTCAGGAGAACCTTCGTAGTATTGAGCGATTCTCGGTAGGGCCTTGCGCAACTTTTTGGCGCGAATGAGCGCCTCGTAGATGGCAGCTTCATCGTAGACGAACTGCGGGTTGTAGGACTTTTTGGGCGAAGCAATCCATTTCTCCATCTCCTCTTCCTGGTTTTCAGGCTTAAAGAGACCGAGGAGGTCGATTGGGTTGGCCGTAACGTCGAAAAAGTTCAGATTGTCACGATATTTTTGAAAGAACAAATGTATCACACTCCTTCTTTGAATGTTAAGGTGCTGCTGTCATTATAACAGATTATGAACAGGGGTGAGAAAAACCGCCCCAGAGGGCGGTTTTTGGTTGAAGGGATTAGGTCAGCGCGGAATGCGGCCACGGCCGCCGCAAATCGAGCAACGCTGGGGCTGCATAGTGCCGAAGTCAGTCGGGGACTGAGGGTTGATGCCACTGCCGTTGCAATAAGGGCAGAGCTTTTCATTGAAACACTCTTTCTTTTCCCGGCGCTCCTTGAGAAGACGCATGATTTCGATGATCGCGATCTTGCCATTCATTCCAAGTTACCTTCCTTTCCCTTTCTAAAAGAACGCTCACGACGCGAGCTTTAATATTATAACATAAAAATACCCCCAAATCTAGTGGGGGTATTTTAGTGTGTGAGGTTTATTTTAGGAGATGTTTTTAATACATTCCACCCATGCCCGCACCGGCGGCTGCGGCATTATCTTTTTCTGGGAGGTCGACAATTAATGCGCCCATTGTAATGGTGGTAGCAGCAATACTGACGGCGTTCTGAACGGCTTCGCGAGTGACACGAGCTGGATCGATGACGCCGGCTTTCTTGAGGTCGATAATTCCCTTCTCTGGGGCCATCACGTTGACGCCTTGGCCATCTTTGGCGGCTTCAACTTGAGCAAGAAGAGCTTGGCTATTGAGGCCAGCATTCTCGGTAATTTGGATGAATGGGCTCTTCAAAGCATTCTTAAGAATGGTTGCGCCAGCATTATCTTCTTTGATTTTCTTGCTGAGATTAACGAGCGTGACACCGCCGCCAGGAACGATACCTTCGTCGAGAGCGGCTTTAGTAGCAGCGACAGCATCATCGACGCGATATTTCTTTTCGTCGATTTCGGTTTCGGTGGCACCGCCAACTTTGATGACAGCAACGCGACCTTTAAGGGCGGCAGCGCGCTTGTTAAGTTCACCTTTTTCGTAATCGGAAGTGGAGGCTTCGGCGTGAGCTTCGATTTGGGCGATGCGAGCCTTAACGTCAGCGGCCTTGCCGGCACCCTTGATAATAGTAGTCTCATCTTTGGTAGCGATAATCTTGTGGGCGGAACCGAGGACTTCGAGACCGGAGGTTTCGAGGCTCATACCCTTGTCGGCGGAAACTACGGTAGCGCCGGTAAGGATGGCGATATCTTCCATGATTTCTTTGCGGCGGTCACCGAAAGCTGGGGCTTTCAAAACGAGCGTATTGAAGACACCTTTGAGCTTATTGAGAACAAGTACGCTAAGAGCTTCACCTTCGACTTCTTCGGCGATGATGACGAGATCCTTGCGGCCGGTTTGAGCCATCTTTTCGAGGAATGGCACGATGTCGTTGACGGCAGTAATCTTTTTATCGGTAATTAAGATGTCAGGTTTGTCGAAAGTGGCTTCCTGGCGGTTAGCATCGGTAACAAAGAAAGCGGATGCGAAACCTTTGTCGTAGGTGAAACCTTCGGTGATTTCGGACTGCATTTCGAGGCCTTGGCCTTGTTCAACAGTAACAACGCCGTCTTTGCCAATCTTTTCGATAACGTCAGCAATGAGTTTACCGATTTCGGCATCGCCAGCGGAAATGGTGGCGACTTCGGCAATCTTTTGACTGTCGCCGTCGATTTTCTCAGCGGTCTTATCGATACCTTTAACGATTTCAGCGCCAGCGGCTTCGATGCCCTTGCGGAGATCCATTGGGTTGTGACCAGCGGCGATGAGCTTGTTAGCCTCGGCGATAATGTTGTAGGTAAGGACAGTAACGGTAGTAGTACCATCGCCGGCAACCTTGTTGAGTTTCTGAGCGGCGGACTTGATGAGTTTAGCGCCTAGCTGATAACCAAGAGTTTCATCGTCTTCGTTGCCTAAATCAATAGCTTCGGCGACAGTGACGCCATCATGGGTGATGGTTGGAGCGCCGTAGCTTTTTTCGATGACGACGTTGCGACCTTTTGGACCAAAGGTGACCTTAACGGCGTCGTAAAGTGCCTTGGCGCCGCCAAGAATTTTCTCGCGGGCTTCGGCATCATAAAATACTTTTTTAGCCATTTTATTAATTAACTCCTTTATGCTCACTTGCGAGCAGTTTTATATTCTTATTCAGAACACGCTGCGTGGCGCCTGTCGTTACAGGGCCACTTGCTTACTCGCCCGTGGGCTGCGTGCGTTCTTCATAAGAACACAAAACTGCTCATGTACGAGTACAATGTTATAAGTTATAAAG
>JAEEGL016458632.1_pt1 | contig 11114 bp, 2 predicted proteins | sample 9134231 | NCBI WGS metagenome assembly JAEEGL01 (sample SAMN16246548, study PRJNA631951) | gut metagenome | biome: gut microbiome; feature: rumen; material: fiber-attached | host: Bos | place: Iran: Karaj | collected 2018-10
CGGATCGCTGTGCCCCTCAAGAGTCGTAAGGCATGCGCCCGTGTCCGCCCGCCATGCGCGGAGTGTGCGGTCATGGGAGCCGCTGACTGGCCGCCCGTCCGGAAGCACGGATATGCAGTTGATCGAACCGGTATGCCCCTTAAGGGTTCCGAGGCATTCGCCCGTGTCCGCGCTCCATACGCGGAGCGTGTTGTCCCAAGAGCCGCTGACTATCCGCCCGTCCGTAAGCACGGATACGCAGTCGATCGGAGAGCTGTGCCCCTCAAGGGTCCGGAGGCATTCGCCCGTGTCCGCGCTCCATACGCGGAGGGTGTTATCCCAAGAGCCGCTGACTGGCCGCCCGTCCGGAAGCACGGATATGCAGCTGATCCAAACGGTATGCCCCTCAAGTGTCCTGAGGCATTCGCCCGTGTTCGCGTCCCATACGCGGAGCGTGCTGTCCGCGGAGCCGCTGACTATGCGCCCGTCCGGAAGCACGCATACGCAGCTGACCTCACCGGTGTGCCCATCCGAACGAAAAACCTTACTGTCGATATATGTGCCTTTGGTTTTGCGCGGATCGCGAAAGAGCTGCACGCCGGTTTCCTTCTTCCCCATATAGCGGGTCATGCTCATGCCGCGTATGTCCATGCCTGAAAAGCCGGGCTCAAAGGGCTTCTTCATTCGTTCCCTCAGCTCAAGCTGCAGGTACGTTGCCGTGGTATTGGTTTTGCAGCCGGGCTTTGCGTACTGCTGCAAGCTGCGGTTCATCTCCCAAAGCTTGTCCGCGGTTTTTTCATCCATAAGCTCGGCGGTGCTGTCAAGCGCCAAATGCGGGACGGTGCGCTGCCACGCTTCGGGGAGCGTACCCGACGCCGCCTCCGCAATACCCGCAAGGTACGCCCCGGCAAGGCAGTCGCGGAAGGTCTGGTGCATGAAGGAGTAATGGTTTTCTGTTTCTTTTGCGTTTGTCTTTTCGTTATCGGTCAACTTCATTTTGTTCTTAACAAAAAGACCCGACTGCTTGAATACGAAGCTAACCCAATTGATCTTGGGCAAAGTGAAGTCTTCGTCTTTATCGTCTTCAAATGTCTCTTTGACAGCTTCAAGATGCTTTGGCAGCGCATTGAAATCAATCCGATCAACTGCTTCTTTGACCCAGTTTTTAGCCTTATTTCTGTCAAGATCAAAAGAATTTTCCTTTGACATCTGATACGCTATATACGGCGCTATCCACTCGCAGGCAAAGGCGCAGAGTACGGGCCAATCCTCGTCCGTACCGCGCAGAAGCTCCCTCTGCGTGTAGTTCCATATGAGCGAAGCGGGGCCGGTCGTCTCGCGTACGAAAAGCGGATAGCCGCTTACGGTCGTTTTCGGAAGGTCCGCGGTTTTGGCATACAGGTTCAGGAACAGGGGCAGCTTAAGCGACTCCCATATCGCCGCATCGGGCGCGGGCGGTTCAACCCCCCGTGCGCGCAGACGCTCCGCCGCCTGCTCCCTTCCTATCGGCTGCAGCGCGATATGCAGCGCGTTTTCGCCCAAAGCGAGCTCAAGCTGCCTGCCGGGTATGGGCCTTGACGCAACGATAAGCTGTGCGCCGGGGTGGCCTTCGGACCAGGTCTTGATCCCCTCCATCAGCTTGAACTGGAGGCCGTACGCGACCTCGTTCAGGCCATCCAGCAGCATCATCAGCTTCGGCTCCCCGGGAATGCCCGCAAGCTCGTCGATCGCGGCATGATCGGATATGTATTTATCTATGTATTCGCCGGGCGTAAGACAGCTTTCCCCCGAAACAAGATCGTACATATGGATATAGATCGCGGGGATGCGCGCAAGAAGCTCGACGTCGTCGGTAACGCTCAGCAGCGAAACCGATTTGCCTATGCCGCCGTCGCCCTCAATTATAATGTGGCGGAAGCCCTCCCTGTGCTCGGCCTTTATGTGCTCCCAGATTGGGGCGACATTGCCGTTGGCTTCGCCCATCGCGGGAACAAGCTCCCCGGCTTCAGCGTGGGGGAAGAGCTTTTCGTCTATCGGATCGGCGCCCATCAGGCGGAAGCTGGGGTGGGATCCACGAGTTTTTTTAAGCCCGGCAGACAGCGAGCCGCAAACCTTGTCGCGCAGATCCTTTTCCCTAACGTATTCCCGAAGCTTTGCCTCCTTTGCGGTATCGCCGAGAACGCCTTGAATGAGCTGCATCAGCCTTGCGGTATCAAGAACGTCGTCTTTCTTATCGAATGTAAGCCAATCGGGGAGCGTGAAATCTTTCTTCCTTTTGGGAGCGTTATTCACTATCGCAAGGAAATAGAAATGCCAATCACCGCCGTCGGGATTTTTGAATTCGTCGATGGAATGCTGTATTTTGCCATGATCGTATGTCGCGGAGACCTGAACGGCATAACGCTTGCCAAAGTCGATAAGATCGACGCCGGAATAATTCTGCTCGATCGAGTTTGCGTTAACAAGCTTACAATCAAACAGTATGTTAAGGAACCCACGGTAGAAGCCCTCGGAAAGAACGGCTTTATTCAGCAGGTTCCCCTTTTTATCGACCTTCACCGCATCAACTCGGCGGAAAAGGGCGGTTTCGATCAAATCGTGCAGTTTTTCTTCGGCAAGCATTTGTTCCTCCAAAGCATTTGTTCACATCAAAAGAGTGCGGATCCACACAGGGAATCGATCATTTTATGAAGATCGGCAGTGTAGCATCATTGCAGAGTCATTGACTTGAGAACGCTGTAAGCAGCATCATCCCTCACGCGGCAATCGCCATCGCCAAGGTTAAGATTTCTGCAAATCACTCCTCCACTAAGTTCCCGCACAGTACATTTGGTGTCCTGCACATTAAGAAGGTACATAGTTTTTTCATCTGAAGCAGTGAACACACCCTCGTCTAAATACAGAAGATGTTTGTAATTGGATACTCCATCAATATCGTACTCCTTTATCACATCATCTGACTCCTCCGTAACTTTAATCGCCTTAAGCTTTCCTGAATCGGCAATGTACAGGATACCATTGCTGTCTGAACAAATACTGATGTTTTCTGAAAGCTCTAAACCGAAATCACGTTCCGATTCCCCATTATTCATGCTAAACAAAAGTCGCCCACCAGAGACATAGGCCAAAATATCCTTGCCTACCAAGCAGAGGTTTTCGATATCAGGATAACCAATAGGTATGATCTTGTGCCGTCCTTCGTCAAAGCATACAACGTGCCACTGACTTTCTCTTTCAAAAACGCAGCAAAGCCTGTCCCCTGATTTTAGGAACAGCCGAGGTCTGCCATAGGAGTTGAAAGAGAACAGCTCAAGAAGGTCCTTGTCAACTATACTATTACCGCTAATGAAGTAGCAAGATGAATCCATGCAAAACATCTTCATGCCCGCATAGGATGAACCTCCCTGTGAGATTTCGACGGTAATTTTTCCCGGATCAAATAGATCGCTGATGGTGTATTCTATCAGATTCCCGTTTTCGGTTGAAACTAACAGCTTATGGGAGCTCATTCCGCGCAAATGCGCAAAGCCGATAATAGGGACCTCCGAATACAATTGGAGGTTTGAGAAACGAGCCCCTCGCATGTCAATATCAGAAAGCTCCGCATTTGTCAATTGCAGGTTGTCGATTTGTGCCTTCCTCATATCCACGTGCTGCAGTTTGCAATTCCACAAATACAGGTTTCCGGCAGCTATACCGGAAAGGTCGATGGGGTTTTCTTGTGTGCCACAAAGTGTGTGCTCAGGAGAAAGCAGAATCTCCAACAACTTAGTAGAAAGTGCCTTATTTTGTTTGTTTGCAGTTTCCTGAATCCAACTTAGCAAAAGTTCTACTGCTTTCCCGGATGTTTCATTTTTTAACATTTCCAAGAAAAACTTCCGGATTACTGTAGACATGGGCGTTTTTTCCATGGTTTCCAAAAATCCCGTTTTGGACTGAGCATATGCTGCGTTATTATGGATGCATTTATGAATGAATCTATGCAGCGCATATGCTACAAGGTATTCGCGGATAACGTTGTGTTTGAATTCCAAGCAACAACAGTCACGACCCTCCTTAAGTATTCTAAAGATTCCAGCCGGAAGGTTCCGAAGCTTAGTCAACGGGTCTTTTGCATCAGGCGTCTTCTCGGAATAATCAAACTCAATCTCATACTCCGGGTCCATAGTCTTGCAGATTGCATATTTGCAAAGGATATCCTTGCTCATCTTTCCGCCAACTTCTGACAACTCATCCATACCCTTTTCTATGATTTGGTCTAAGATATGAGTTTCATCAAAGCTCTCGTTGCTATTCCTTGCGGATATGCCGCGTTCAGCAATTGTTGGGAGAAAGCCATAATACACAGGATGCTGCATAAGTCTTATGAATCTTACATCTTTTGCTAGTTTGTCAAGATGTTCGATATCAGCGTTTTCCTTTTGTTTCATCTGCTGCAATCCTGCAGAAACTTGAGAAGTAGAAAACTCGCCCAAATAAACCTTTGTAAACTTTTCGCCCTCATTTTTGAAGATGGCGTTCTTATCACAAGCTGCATAATCACTCTCCCTTGAGGATACAACAAACAATGCGTTTGAATTCATACGTCGTATCTGAGTGATAACCTCAAACAGCAAGTCAACCTTCTGATCCGTGTGAGATAAGCCGGTCCAAACCTCATCCAAGCCATCTAATAGTATCACGGGTGTTTTTCGTGTATTTGCAAAAGCCGGAGATTTGCTTGTGATTCTTTTCTCTGACAGGAAATCCGCTATTTGTTTGTTGCGCTTGCGTTCGTCAACCTTAACAACAGCGCTGTATACATCCTGCAGTTTAATATAAAATGGTTCGAAAGCATATCGTCCCGGATGCTCGATTATTTCATAGACAGTCTTATACAGAAGCCATGTTTTTCCAGTGCCATACTCTCCTATTACATAAACTCCATAATGTTGAGACGTTCCTTTTTCATCGCAAAGAGAAGTCATCACTTGATTAAGCGCATCTTTGTTGTCGCTGGTTTTGGTTACAAGAAAATCCTCCTTAGTAAAATCGGTGTCGCCAAAAGTTTTGTCGACTTCTAACAACTTGGCATCAATGCTAGCTTGAACTTCATCAGTACCGATAACTGTATCCAATAGCCACTCAAATACTTTATTCCGAGTTTCGTCCTTACATTCACATGTCGTGCCATAAACCATCTGATATGCTTTTTCGCTGACAGACAAAAAGTCCTTGCATACAATTTTTGATTCCGTCTCAGCAATTACATGTAGTTTTGTTTGAATATGGTCTTCATTCCATCCTTCAAATAGTTTTTCGCGGACTCTATTTTGAAGTTTTCCAAATGGACAGACCAATATCCATCTATAATTATAGTCAGCATTAGTGCAATCCATATAATGATTAAGAATATTATTGGAATATGCATCAAGTTCAAGATCTTTGACGGGTTCATGTTCCGAATTTCGCTTATTCCTTAAATAGCATTTGCACTCAAAGCGAAGCCGAAATCTCTCCTCGTTTGCTTTTACAGATAATCCGTCATCGTATCCAAACTGCGTACCACTATTCTGGCGTTCAGCAGGCCATATAACACTATATCGCACCTTATCTTTCTTTCCATTCTTTTCCAGCCACTTATCAAACTCCTCAAGCACTAGCTTGGTAGCTATTTCCAGATCAGCATAAGATGGATCTTTTCCATCCAATTTATCACCCGTATCCTCATTACGTGCGTCTACTTTTTCTGTTTTTTGACCTTGTTTTTTGGATTTAATATCCTTCTTTTCTACATCTTTTTTCACCGGTTCCTTTTGAACAAAGCCGGAATCCAGCAAAAACATCTTGTACAACAGGTCTTGTAATTCACGCTCGTTAGCGGGAATCAAATTCTTTTGCTCGTCGCTTGCGAACAGAAACTCCCTGTTTTCAGCGAGATACTTATTCATCCCACTCAATTTCAAAGCGTTGAGATGATTCAAGGTGCTTTGGAATTCCATGCTTCTGCTTGCATTGGCTGAAAGAATCTGCTCAAAGTACTTTTCGTATGTATCTTTTTTGAAGTCTTTAGCAGCATTATTGACCGCTTCTTTATATTCCGGTATATACTCATCAAGCAAGCCTTGCTGCTCAAGAACCTCACATATCAACGTCCTGCCGCTTATCACGACCAGACTTATACCTTTTTCAGTGTATTCATTCATCAAATCAGCATACTCCGGTTTACAAGTCGGCACCTCCCGGTTGCAAAGCAGATACAGCGACCCCTTGAAATCAGGAACTTTCGACAATAGCTCATCAGCGACATGCTTGAGCTCCGCCACATCATCGATAAATGAATCGTCTTCTGTGAATATGCATTTATAGATAGCGTCTGCTCCGTTTTCTTCGCCCAGTTTTATTGCATCAAGCCGAGCAATCGATTGCCCATCAAGACTCTTTTTCAAATAGCTTTCGCATAAAAACCCAAAGGCACTGTCTGAATCATTGTTTTGATGTTTGAATACTCCCCAAGGATCTTGCTGAAACTCAACCAGCCTCTCTGCAAATCGACTATCTGTTTTCTGTATCAGATCAAGTACTTCTGGAGTATGCTTTAATGCAACCGAATGGTATTCGCGGAGGGTGCTTACCATACGGGCAGCATCGGATTTGCGGATACTGCAGTAGCGGTGTGCGGGAACGTAGTTTTCGATAAAGTTCGGTTTAGCGGTATCGAAACCGCGCGACCTTAGCTCTCCGAGATAGAATTCAACGCTTTGATCTCCGTCAGAATCATAATGTTCGGGCAGGATATGATCAATATCCATTTCCTGCCACGTCATTATCTCTCCGCAGTATTGGCATTTTTTGTCATACGCCTCATAAATCGCCCGTTTTACGATGGGATCGTCCTTGCTTGCCTTGTGGAATTGATACGGTTTTCTGTTCACGTATCCTTTTTCGTCGGCTTCCAATTCGTAAAGGGTCATCGAATCATAGAACTTATACAGCAGATCCTGAGGCCGGAATGCTTTACCGGAAGCGGAGCCGCGTACACCTTCGTCGTTTTCTCTGAACGCCAAAAGAAGAACCGCCATCGGGAAAGAATCCTCCCCTTCTATAACAGCCTCCTTGGCCTTAAGTCCGAGGGAATCGTTAATGCCGATTATCTCCCTGCGAATAACAGAGAACCCTTCATAGGAGGGCATTCTCTCCTTGGAGTAAACGTCTACGCGGAGTGTCCGATCGTCATCCACCATTCGGATAATTATCCTGTGCTCTTCCCAGCAGCCGACAATCATGCCAGAACGCCAACAATGTTGAACATCCAAATCGTCCTTCATAAGACGAATCATCAGCTTATGCACCACAGTATCGGGAAGATATTCATAATTGAAACGGTATTCAGCATGGCAGGGGAAGCCATCGGGCTCTTCAAGCGCCTCCTTAGGTGAGTCCATAGGACAGAGCGCAGGGAAGAATAGAAGGTTTTCATCCACCCGGTAGCAGAGGGAATACGCTTCCGCAACGGCCAGTACATAATCAGGCTCATTTCCTTTGTACCTTATGCTCGGCTCGGTGCGCGAATACTGCTTGCCTTCCACCATCTCCGGCGCGGGGTTCACGAGCATCTGTCGGACAGTAGAAATCGGTATTCTGCCCTCTATGGAGTTAACCGCGCCTTCCTTGATTATCGCATATATGGCGTTCGTGAGCCAAATGGGTTTTAAAAGCTTATACTTTTTAAGCTCCTCGCCCGCGGCGTTCAGGTGATAGCTGAAGCAGACGCCCAGCCTGTTGAGGTAGGTAAGCAGGGCGGGCGCTTCCGCGTCCTTAACGCCGGAAGCCTCACAGATCTCGCGGTAGCGGGCCTTGTCGAGAATGTCCTTCGTTTTGTTCTCGTTTATGATCTCCCGCCTGACGGAATCGAAGGAGGCCGGGATCGTCCTCATCTCATCACTGTATTCTTCCGCCATGTCGATTATGTTATTCATAACCTTCTCTCGAAATTCCTTTTGAGAGGCCTTTTTAGCGGAACAGTAGATAATCCTTTTAACGTTTGGATAATCCTTACGCAGACGCGTTTCGTCTATTGCTCGCAGGCCGTCGTCGTCATCCCAAAGGTTTATGAAGAGCAGCACGGGCGAATTAGGCGCAAACGCCTTTACGTTGCGCAGCCAGAACCTTGCGCAGCGGTCGGGATTCGTTTCGCGCGTTTTGACCATTATGACGTAGCATGTATTGTCGGTCAAGAAGCAGCGGTGCAAAGAATGTAGTATCTCTTGTCCGCCGAAATTCCAAAAATGGATATCGAAATCGTTCACATGGTAGTCGGATATCTCAACGCCGGGAGTTTCCTTGGTCAAGTAAGGATTCTCATCCGTTTCCTCTGCGCCTTCTCCCTCTATGCGACGGATTGTATAGCTCTTTCCAGAACCTCCGTCGCCGAGGAATATGACCTTACACTCAGGGACTATTACCCGCTCCTCTTCGTAAAGGGAGGGGATGAGCTCGGGGGTATTTAGGAATATAGAGATATCCTGCGTGAGGAGCTTAGTACCCATTATGTCTACTCCTCTCTTGGCAGAGGGAGTTTCCGCCACAAACGGAAGGCCTTTGAGTGCAAGGGAGCGTGGGATCCGTTTCAAAGTCAAGTAATGAAGGCTAAGACCCTTCAAGTTCGGAAGCTCACCAATCCATTCGGGAAGCTCTGTTATTTCGGTGTAAGACAGATCTAAACTTTCAAGTTTGGAAAGATTCCTTATCGACTCCGGCAGTTCAGAGATATGTGTGCGGGAAAGATTCAACCCTTCGAGCGCGGTCAGGCGGCCTATAGATTCCGGCAGCTCGGTGATTTGCGTGTTGGAAAGATACAAGTGTTTAAGTGCAGTCAGGCGGCCTATCGCCTCCGGCAGTTCGCTAATTGGCGTACCAGAAACATCCAACTTCTCAAGTGCAACCAGCTTGAATATAGATTCCGGCAAATCAGCGATCAACGTAAGTGAAAGATTCAATTGTTTTAGCGCAGTAAGGCTGCCTATCGATGCCGGAAGCTCGGTTATTCGCGTTTTGTACAAATCCAAGTATTCAAGCGCTGTCAGACGGTCTATCGATTCAGGCAGCTGCGTGATTGCCCTGCGTGAAAGACTCAAGGAATCAACCGTCCCAAGCATCTTCATCTCCGCCTCAATCGGCTCATACCCTCCGTCGATCTTTACAAGCAGATCGTAGATGTCCTGACTCTTCCAAACCTTCTTCGCCATTTGCTGTTCCTCCGAGTTGCACTTTGTCGTTTTCTGCCGGAAACAGTATATCACGGGCGGGGACAATAGTAAAGTGGAGGTTAGTTAATGACTGGTGCAGTTACGATCAATCAATAATACGAGCTTCAAGTGAAGCCTATACCGGACAGGGCATAGGCTTCGTTTCGTTTCTTCATTTTTTCTGATGAGAACGGTAATCGGATGATCAACGAGATCCCGGATAAACCTTTTTGAGCAGCTAGTGATCAAAACTAGTTTTTGATTATCGTTGACGCTGTATTCCTGCCTTCGCGATGATCGCTCGGTGTTTTGGATACTGTAATACGATATCTCCCGTCTCCGTAATATGTGAGTTTATAGTGCTTTCCCTCTTCGGCTATTATAAACCCCATATCCACCAAATCTTGGCGCAATGTTCCGGTCATGCCCCCATGATCTTTAAATAGCGCCTTGATACTGGCTTCACGCTTCTTCAGCAGCTCTTCATAGTTGTTTATGCTGATTATGTCCGATAAAACATCACTCCTGCGCGTTTTTGGGGCGGTGTTCTTGAGCGTGTCGCTGCGTATCTCGAGTATCATGTCTTTTATTTCGCCCTGGAAGAGCTCATCTTCATCTCCCAGATATAGGAGAGGGACCGCCTCTGAAGAATCGAGTTTTGTTTTCAGCCCCTGATTCTCATACGTCAACGCATCGTTCGCCTTCGTCAGCTGCGAGACCTGACGCTTTAGTTCTTTTATTTCCTCATCTACCGAAGAAAGAAGCTCGTCGGCATCGTCATAGGCTTTCTGCTTCGCTTTTTCTGCGGCGATCCTTTCTTCTTTCTGGCTGCTGTACTTGTCGCGGAGCAAAGCGTTATTGACTCCCGACCAAGTAAACAACGGTTCGACCATCTGCGAATTGCTGTACAGGATAACGCTTCTGATCACTTTTTCCATCAGAATATCGTCGAAGCCTTCATATTGACGATATAGAAATCTTTTGCGGCTCATTGCCTGCTTCGGATAATAAACCCCTATTGCGCCATAGTATTCATTTTGATCGTTACAAGCGTTCCTCAAAGCCGTATTAAGATGGTTGTCTTTTTGGACAAGAACATGTGCAACTCCCTTCAGCCGACTTGCCATCCATCCTATTTCAACAGGATCCTCGTTGTTGAAGGTTTTTGAAATGTACACGATCGGCAGCCTGTATTGGGCGTCACCGTTAATAATATCAGCTAATACCTGCAAGTTTTCTTCATCAATAAGCATCGGTTTGTTTGATACCGGGAGGATGCCGTCATCCGCCAAGTATCCGTGTTCGATAAGCAGAGAAATGAAATGCGGCGTAGAGAATTTGGGATCAATGGTCATGGCCGATTCCAGATAGCTGCGGTCGAGCCTGACCGATAATTCCATGCTGTTGAAATTCATAACATAATCTGTATCCCAAACAGCGCCGTCAGGAGCAGTTTTTTCATAACGGACAGCTATAATGTTTTGATTCCGATACTCCTCTATGTCAAGCCATAGATCGTCATAGCCATACCGAACGTTGTGCTCCCCATTCCATTCGATCCCGGGGATAATGTTTTCTTTACGCGGATTGCTTTGGTTCCATTCAAGGGCAAGTCGAATAAAATCATCTTTTCCCATCGTATTGTTGATCTTTAGAATGGCTGAGAATAAAAGCATATGCTGCTCCTTGTTTTCGGGTCCTCGTCAAATAGAACCCGTTGATACATAGATTATAATTGCTCGATTAAGCCCGGTCAAGAATAATGCCGAAAATATGCATAAAGCAGTGTTGTCACTCCAAAAATAGCCGGTTACATTTTTAGTGCCATAGTTCGGCGTATGCAATGATCGGGTCGAGTATTCGCGTGATTCCCGGCGCGTTCGTATGGTCTTCGTCCCGGCGTGTTCA
>JAEEGL011523195.1_pt1 | contig 11113 bp, 10 predicted proteins | sample 9134231 | NCBI WGS metagenome assembly JAEEGL01 (sample SAMN16246548, study PRJNA631951) | gut metagenome | biome: gut microbiome; feature: rumen; material: fiber-attached | host: Bos | place: Iran: Karaj | collected 2018-10
AACTATTATAAGTACTGATAAGAAATTATATGAAATTAAAAAGATGGAAGAATATGTAGAAGCTACTAATGAAGTAACTTATATAAATGTTAATGTAGATTCTAATACAGGATATGAATCAGTATTATATACATTAAAAGGCGAAGATATTAAATATACAATGAGTAGTGAATAAAAGATACATTATTGTATCTTTTTTTGTTGCATTAATTATAATTAATTGTTATATTTATATTAGGAGAATGTATAATATGACAGTAGTGTTAATATTGATTTACATTTTTACTATTACTTTTATTTATTCTTGCTTAAAAGTATCTAGTAATATCTCTAAGATAGAAGAATTAGAAGATATCCATATGTTTCTTGATAAATAATAAATAAAAGTATATAAATATACTTTAATATAAAGTTGTTTTAGTGCGGGTTAAAAAGAGTTTTATTAAACTCTTTTTTTAATATATTAAAATAGTTATAACTTTTAAATATATAAATTTGACTAATAAGTAATTATAAGTATAATAACATTTGTCTACGGAATTATTTTTATTATAACTAAAAGTGATATTAAAATGATATTTTAGGAATTGAAAATGAATTAAAAATATATTATATTAGTTAAGGTTGCAAAAAATAATGACTACTTTACTAATATAATTAGGGGGTAATTAAATTGAAAAATAATAGAAGAAATTGGAATGTATATAAGTCTATACATTATGGGTTTAAGAGAACTTTTGACTTTACTGTAGCATTAATAGGATTAATAATAGCATCTCCTATAATGTTAATAATAGCTATTGCTATTAAATTAGATAGTGAAGGACCAGTTATATTTAAACAAGAGAGAACTGGTAAGTATGGTAAGAACTTTAAAGTATGGAAATTTAGAACTATGGCTGCTAATAATGATGTACATAATTTTAAGAAAGCAGATCAACATACTAAAGTAGGTACATTCTTAAGAAAGACTTCATTAGATGAATTACCTCAATTATTTTGTATATTAGCTGGTAAAATGAGTTTTATTGGTCCTAGACCATGGATAACTGATTATTATGAGAATATGAATGAAGAACAAAGACATAGAGTAGATGTTACTCCTGGTTTAACTGGTTTAGCACAAGCTAAAGGTAGAAATAATATATCTATATTTGAAAAAATTAATTATGATTTAGAATATATAGATAATTATGGTTTATTAGAAGATATTAAAGTAGTATTATTAACTATTAAAACTGTATTATCTAAAGATGGTGCTGATGCTGGTAAATCTACTATAGAGAATGAATTAAATGATTTAAAAACTCAACCTATTATGGTTGATGAGATTAAATCTGCATTAGAATTAGAAGATAATATTGAATTAATTAGTAAAAAGAGAAAAAGAAAGTTAAGAATTTATGAAGTTTAATAAAAACTGACTTAAAAGTCAGTTTTTTGATTGTTCTTTTTTCCCCCCAACATTAAATTGTGCTCGTTTTGTCCTGTATTTACGGGCTTTTTTCTTGTTTGCTTACAATGAAATGGTATTTAAGTACCATTAAACATTGTCCATGTGGTTAGATTAATAATAAAGAATATTGTTCTCTTTATATATAAAGAGACTAAAATATGATATAATACAATTAATTATGGTGGATGAAGTGCCAATGGATGAAAAACTATACAAAAAATTGGATGATATTTTAGATAATCTTCCGTCTGAAAATGCATGGGTTGATTATAAATTAGAATTTTATGATTATAAAAATTTAAATAAGAATGCAGAAATAATTAAGGATATATGTGCTTTTTTAAATTCAATAGATGGATATGGAATGGATAAATTCATAATCTTTGGAATTCAAGATAAAACATTAGGAAGAAAAGGTATTAACAAGGGGAAATTTCCAGATGATAAAGACCTTGTGAAATTTGTTAAAAAGATTTCTCCAAGACCTAGCGTTTTTTCTGGTGTTTATAAGTACAAAGATGGTAATGATTATGGGTATCTTTGTATGCCAGCATCGTTAAATGACGATAGGGTTTATACTGTTAATACGACTTATCCTACGTTAACTACAGCTGAGCTTCTAGATCCCTCTACAGCTACAAAAAAGAATTTCGTTTTAGAAGGCATTGCATATATTAGATGGAATAGTACTACTGATATTGTAACTGAGTATGACAGAAGAAGAATTTACGATATGAAGAAAAAGGATATAGTTATAAATAACATTGATTCTCCAACCTTAAATGATTTAGATAAAATTAGTGTCTTAAAAAAGATTGCATTAATCGGATCATGGAATGAAAATAATGAGAACGATAAAAAGTTGGTGTCTGAATATCTAAAAATGGATTATAATGCAATTAGCACTATGTTAAAATCTTTTTTGAAGATATATCCAGATTTAATTATATATGAGTCCGGAATATGGTCTGTTTCTAATAAAAAAAATATTTTAGTAAATTATGGCGACAATTATCATAAAGATGATTTTCAAGAATATCATGATTTATTATGCGAAGTATATAAAACAATTAATACTAAGTATGATTTGAATAAGAATCAAAGAATGTTTTCTGGTTTTTATGACAAAGGTAGTAAGTATTCCTCAAATATTAGAAAGTCACTTATCGATACATTACTAATAATTAATTATAGAATAAGTAGTTTTAATAACATAAAGACGGAAATTAATAATTTAAAATATACAATAATTGATGAATTGATTGATATTACAAAATGGAAATCAGTTGCAAGTAATTTTGATATTATGAGTTGCCTTGCTGAATTTACGCCAGAAATGTTTTTAGAATTTGCTGATAAACTGATTGAAAACAATGATATCAAAGAATCTCTAATTTTAGAATCTGAAGAGTTTATTACGCCTATAAATTATCTTAACAATATAAGTGACAATGTAGTTTTAATTTCAAGAATACCAGAATTATGTCTAGATTCACTTAAAACGCTTATAAAATATTCTGAATTTGATGAGAATATAATTGATAGGATAGCAGTTTTACTTACACCATTACATCCACAAGTAGATTTAGAGCCAGAAAAAAGGGCAAATATTTTGAGAAAATTATATATTGAAAATAAAGGGCAAACATTTAAATTGTTGAAAAAATTATTGCCGAGCGGGATTAGTTATACATATGATTTACCAAACTTTATATATAATGCTATCCCAAAAACTGAAGAAGTTACTAACAAAGAATATTTTAATGACGAAGTTCTTATAATTAAAACCGCTTTTAATTATTTTGATAAAAATTCTGAATTCTTAGAATTGTTTATTAAAGAATTATTTTTTACTGATGATTTACTATATCAGTATATATTTGAAAATATAAATAACTTAATATCGAATAAATTGCCTATTAAAGTAAAATACAATGCTTTTAATTATATTAAAAATGAACTTTCGTTTAGAAAAAGAGTAAAGTCAGATGATCGGTTTGTAGAAAAAAGTAAAGATTTAGAAACCATTATTTCAAAATTGTCATTACCAGATGAAATAATATATAGAAGATATTTTGATATAAATGAATGGGAATTAGAAGATGAATTTGACAATGAAAATGAATTAAACGAATATAGAACTAATATTATTGCTAAAATATATGAAAGTGGAGGAATTGATGCAATATTAAATTTTGCCTCTGCAGTGTTGCATCCTTCATTAGTTGGAGAATCATTAGCAAAATATTATAATTTAGATGCTCTGATTCAAAAATCACTTTCTTTAATGAATAATTCAAATAAAAAGATTGTTGATTTTGCGTGTGGATATTTACGTATAATACTTATTGATAAAGATGATAACTATATAATTGAATTATGTAAAAAATTAACAAATGCACAGAAAATTTTAGTATTTTTACAACTTCCAAATAAGCTAAATAATTGGAAATTAATGGAAACTTTAATAAAATTTCCTAAGAATTATTGGATTAATAATCGAATAATAATATCAAATGATTTTGAAACAGTAGACTATGCAGTCACAATGAAGAATAAATATAAATTATATAGTCAATCACTAATTATTATGTTTCACGCTATATATGATAAATGTGATGTTAATTCTAAACATATATATGATAGTCTTAAAGGATATTTGAATAATTTGGATCAAACAGGTATCAGCCAATATGAGTTAAATGTAATAATTGAATATTTACAAAACACTAATTTGTCAGATGATAAAAAAATTGAAATTGAGTGGATATATTTAAATGTATTCGATGAAACCCATTATCCTAAAACACTTCAAAGAAAAATTGTTGAAGAGCCTGAAATTGTTAAGGAATTAGTACATTATGCTTATAAAGGAAAGAAAGAAAAGAAAAAGGAATTAACGAAGAATGAAGAAATGTTTGCAAATAACGCTTATAAGTTTCTAAAACATTATTTAATTGTTCCAGGTTATGATAATGATAATAAATTCAACCCTAAATCATTTAAAAAATGGATTGAAGTTGTATTGAAAAATGCAAAGGATGACGATAGAGAAGAAATTACTAAGCATATTATTGGCGAAATGCTCTTCAAAACTTTACCTGATAAAAACGGTTTGTGGATTCAAGAAGAAGTTGCAGAATTATTGAATGATAAAAATAATAATGATATGAGAATTGGGTTTAAAAATGCTGCTTTTAATTCTGTCGGAGTGGTAAATTGTGATGGAACAGGATCAGCATGGCTTGCTAAAGAAAGTGAATATTTAAAAAAGGCGGAAGACTTAGAAAGCAAAGACTATGATTTATTTGCTAAGGCATTAAAAAATCTTGCTAAGTCTTTTAAAGAAACTGCGAATCACGAAATTGAAAGATATTAAAAAATAGCTTAGTTATCTTCTAAGCTATCTATAACAGAAACAACAGAATCGAGTGCAGTGCTAAACATATTAGAATATGTATTTAGTGTCTCCTCGATTTTTGCATGTCCTAAATATTTAGCTACTAATGCAACATTAGCACCATTATTGATTAACAGAGATGCACATGAATGTCTGAAGTCATGAATTTTGATTCGTTTTAATCCTGCTTTATCAGCCATATTTGAGCGATATAAGTATAGAGTAGAGTCTGCAAAATGAACAGGTTAAATAATTATAGTTATCATTTTTTATTAGTAAATAATAATCAACTGAATCATTATCAAATTCAATTGCACCATTTTATCTGGGCGTGATGCAATTGAAAAAATATAACACATTGGGTACAAAGCTCTTTTTGTCTTATGGAAGAATTCAGATACATTAACTTATATTGCAAGGTATGATGTTTATGTAACATAATTATTGTTTAATATTATATTGTATTATTTTTGATATAAATATATACTAATAATTTATTATAAAATATGATATAATCATATACGTTGTGTTTCTTATTAAATAACATTTGATATATTTGACAAATACGCATAAATACGTATAATAAAACATGATTTTAGGGGATTGTTTAACTTAAAAGAAGAATAGGGGTTTAAATGTATGAAAGATTTAGATTTTTCAGTACTTATGTCTGTTTATATCAAGGAAAAACCTGAATATTTAGATAAGGCATTAGAAAGTGTTTTTAGTCAAACTGTTAAGTCGAATGATGTTGTTCTTGTTGAAGATGGACCAGTAACTAAAGAATTAGAAGAGATTATAAAAAAATATAGTGATATTTATTCTGAATTAAATGTAATTAGATATGAAAAAAATAGAGGATTAGGGATTGCATTACATGATGGATTACTAGAATGTAAAAATAATATCGTTTTTAGAATGGATACAGATGATATTTGTTTACCTACAAGATTTGAAAAACAATTAGAAGTTTTTAAAAATAATGAAAATGTTGATATAGTTGGATCAAATATTACTGAATTTGATGAAACGATGGTAAATAAAACTAGTGAAAGAATTGTTCCAGAAAAAGATGCAGATATTAAAAAAAGAGCTAAGAAAAGAAATCCTATGAATCATATGACTGTTGCTTATAAAAAAGATGCTGTTATTAAAGCTGGTAATTATCAAGATATGATGTATTTTGAAGATTATTATTTATGGATTAGAATGATGATTAATAATTGTAAATTTTATAATGTTCAAGAAACACTTGTTAATGTACGTGGCGGAAACGATATGATTAAACGTAGGGGTGGAAAGAAATACTTTAAACCTATTATTAATTTTGAGAAGAAGTTATTAGAACTTAAATTTATTAGTAAAATAGAATATTTAAAAAATGTTACACAAAGATTGGGTGCTTCAATGGTACCAAATAATTTAAGATTCTTCTTGTATAAAAAAATATTGAGAAAGTAGTGAAATATGTGAATACTAAATATTTAATAAAAAATATGAATGATGATCCTTATAAAATAAAAGAATTGCAAAATAAAATATTAGAGATAGAGTTATATTTTGATAAATTTTGTAAAGAAAATGAAATAAAATACTTTCTAATGGGCGGCTCTGCCCTTGGTGCAATGAGGCATAAAGGGTTTATACCTTGGGACGATGATTTAGATGTATTTATGGACTATGAAAATTATCAAAAATTATATAAAGTACTTGATAAGATTGATAAGGAGAAGTTTTATTTTCAAAAACAGGATTCATATGAGCAGCCTTATTTTTTCTCTAAGTTAAGAATGAATGGAACAACACTTATAGATGAATATATTAAGGATGATAGAGATATCCACCAAGGTATATTTATTGATATTATGTGCTTGTATAATGTCCCTGGCAATAAATTTTTACAAAAAATTCAATATTATGAAGCAGCATTATTAAAAGCGAAAGCTGTACAAGTATATGGATATCATACTGATTCTATAAAGAAAAAAATACAATTGTTTTTTGCAAATATTTTAGTAAATAGAATAACAAAGAATTTAATTTATAGAGATGTATGTAAATATAGTAAAAAGGATACTCAATTAGTAGGACACTTTTTTGGAAGAGCTAAATTTAATAAATCTATTTATAGAAAAGAATGGTTTAAAAATCAAAGATATGTTGATTTTGAAACTGTTAATTTACCTGTACCAAACGGTGTAGAAGACTATTTGATTACTAGATATGGCAAAGATTATATGAAGATGCCTTCTGAAGATACAAAAAAAGAATATCAAACACATGCTGCTATTTGGAGTGTAGATACTGATTATAAAGATTATAAAAGGAAGATGAAAAATAATGAAAAAATATAAAATTGGATATACTACAGGTGTATATGATATGTTTCATATAGGTCATTTAAATATTTTAAGAAGAGCTAAAGAACAATGTGATTATTTAATAGTAGGTGTTACTACAGATGAATTATGTTACAAAAGAAAAAATAAATATCCTATTATTAATGAAAAAGAGAGAATGGAAATAGTAAAAGCAATTAGATATGTAGATGAAGTTGTTCCTCAAAAAGATATGGATAAAATAAAACCGGTTGTTGATAATAATGTAGATGTAGTATTTGTTGGAAGTGATTGGCAAGGAACTCCACAATGGAACGAATATGAAAAACAATTTAAAGAAGTTGGATGTGATGTTGTTTATCTATCGCATACTGATGGTATATCATCGACATTATTAAGAGAAAAAATAAAGAAAGATGGTTCAAAATGAAAAATAATAGATATTTTATTGCATATAAAAGATTTTATAAGCAACTTGATGATATAGCTGAATACTATAGAGTACCAAAAGTTATTTTTCTTATTCATTCTCTATATTGTTTTATTATATATGGATCTACGCCAAATGATTATATTCATTATGAATTTTACAAATTACGTCATTGTGAAAGAAAAATGTATATTACTCATAGAAAAGCAGTGAAATTTGAAAAAGTTTTTAATGATCCAAAAAATGCTCATTTTTTTAATGATAAAGCACAATTTAATAAAAAATTTAAAAAATTCGTTAAAAGAAACTGGGTATATATACCTGAAATAAATGAAAATGAATTTATTACTTTTGTAAAAAATAATAAAAGTGTAATATTAAAACCAATTGATTTATCTTCAGGAAGAGGAATAACAATTTATAATTACAAAAATGATGAATCTGCAAAAGAAACATATAACGAATTACAAGGGGAAAAAATACTAGTTGAAGAAATAGTAAAAAATTGTAAGGAATTACAACGATTTAATTCATCATCGTGCAATACAGTAAGAATATATACAATGGTAGAAAGAGACAAAAGTGTATCAATTATTAACGCTCTTATTAGAATTGGTGCAAAGGGTAGTGCAGTAGATAATTATCATTCTGGTGGAGTAGGAGCAGCAATAGATATTAATACTGGAATAATTTATACCCAATTACATGATGTAAATGGCAAAAAACATATAGTTCATCCATCAACAGGTACTGAAATCATTGGAAAAAGAATTCCAAAGTGGGAAGCTCTTAAACAAAGTGTTAAAGAAGCTGCGAAAAAATTACCAACTTCTAGATGGATTGCATGGGATATATGTATAACTGAAGATGGATTTGAGTATATAGAAGGTAATTATCAAGGAGATCCTGGTTTTCTGCAAGCAGTTGATCATGTTGGTAAATATTATTTAATAAAATCTAAAAAATAGATAATAATATTTAAGAAAGGTAGATAAGAATGAAATTATTGATAATATCACATAATTGTATAAGTAATTATAATAATATGGGTATAGCTTTAAAATCTATTGTAAATGCATTTAAAAAGGAAGAATTGTGTCAATTATATCTATATCCCACAGTACCTGATGAAGATATATGTAATTCTTACTATAGAATAACTGATAAAGAATTACTTAAATCAATAATTAATCATAAAAAAATAGGACAAGAAATAGATAAAAATTCTATTAGCTTTAATAATAATCTACTAGAAAATAAAAGAGACCTTATAGTATACAGGAAGAAAAAAACTGCATTAAAAAAATATCTAAGAGACTTTATTTGGATTAATTCAAAATTTTTGAATAATAATTTAATAAAATGGCTTGAAACGGAAAGGCCAACTCATATTTTAGCATTTCCAGGTAGATATACATTTACATATAATTTAATAGAACAAATCCAAAAATATCTTAATATACCGGTTATTACATATATAACAGACAATTATTACAAATTAGAACAAAATTCATTGTTAGAAAAGAAATATCAAAAAAAATTTGACAAAAAGTATTATGATTATATGTCAAAAACAAATAAAATAATAACAATATGTGAAGAAATGACTGATTTATATAAAAAAGAATTTAGTAGAGACGTAGAAACAATAATGCTTGGTTCAAAGATAGAAATGAAAGAAATAAAAAAAATAAAAGAAATAACTAATTTAACATATATAGGTAATATGAGCTATAAAAGATATGAAGGATTAGTAGATATAGGGAAAGCATTAGATATAATAAATATGAACAATAATAGTAATATTAAATTAAAAATTTATTCTGATATTTCTAATGATGGTGTTAAAGAAAAATTACAAAATATTAAGTCCATAGAATTAAAAGGGTTTGTTAAAGGCGAACGACTAAAAAAAGCATTTGATGATGCAGACGTATTGATACATGTAGAATCATTTGATAAGGAATGTATTAAAATGACAAAATATTCTGTATCTACAAAGATTTCACAAATACTTACAAGCGGTAAATTATGTTTAGCATATGGCCCTGATATCGTGGCTTCCATAGGCTTTTTAAAAAGAACAAATTCAGCGTATGTTGTAAACGATAAAAAAAATATAGTTAAAGAATTGGATAGATTATTAAAAGATGCTAAAATAATAGTAAAAATAATAGAGAATGGAAAACTTGCAGCAAAGAAAAATCTAGATATCACAAATAATAGTAAAAAAATATATAATATCATAAATAAGTATTAAAAGGAGGCAATATAATGATAATATGGATAATTGTAATATTAGTTCTTCTATTATTAAATATATTATTAAATATATTTAAATTCAAAGATATCAAAAAAAAATATATTATATTGTCAAGTATTGTTATTATTTTTTTCATAGGAAGTAGATCCGTTCGATATCCTAGAATATCCGATATGGATATATATTATAACTTTTATAAAATAGTATCTAAAATACCTATAAGCAATATACTTTTATATAAATACAATAATTTTGAAACTGGATATATTATTTTTAATAAATTACTGACAATATTTTTTGATAGTCCTCAAACAATAATATACATTGAAGCAATAATATGTGTTATATCTTTTTCAATATATATTTATAAAAATTCTGAAAAGCCAATGGATTCTTATATTTTCTTTGTTGCTTTTGGTTTATTAAGGTTTACTTTGACCGGATTCAGACAATCTATAGCTATGTCTATTTGTCTTCTAAGTATCGAATTTATAAAAAAGAGGAAATTAATTCCGTTTATTTTAATGATATTTTTGGCTTCAACATTTCATAAAACTGCATTATTATTTCTGCCATCATATTTTTTGCTTAATAATGAAATAAATTTGAGAAATATTTTTAGATATTTAATCTTTTTTTTCGTTGTGTTCATATTTAATAATATAATTGTTGAATTGGCAAACACATTATTTAGAAGAAATTATTATAGTGGGAATTATGAATCTTCAGGAATTGGATTTATTTTTACATTTGTTTTTGTACTTTTTTTATTTCTTTTATCTAAAAAAAATGGATATAAACAAGTTTGTTCAAAATATAAAATAGAACTGAATCTTACTATAATATCGTTTCTTCTTTTCATCTTTAGTTATTTTATGCCATCTATAGTTCAGAGGATAAGTTGGTATTATTACTATGGTCTAGCTACTGCAATACCAAATCTTTACCCAAAAAATAGTAAGAGTCTATTACTTTGTAGAATAATATTCATTTTGATAGGAATCGTACTGATCATTCATAGATTTTCTGATCCTGTATATAGAAATTATATATTTTTTTGGCAATAGAAAGAGGAAACTGATATGAAAGTATTACAAATAAACAATGTTTATCCATCTGGAAGTACAGGAAAAATAACTAGTTGCATATATAATGAATTAATTAAATTAAATGAACAATCAATAGTATGTTATGGTAGAGGAAAAAAAGTACTAGGACATGATAT
>JAEEGL011590076.1_pt1 | contig 11113 bp, 5 predicted proteins | sample 9134231 | NCBI WGS metagenome assembly JAEEGL01 (sample SAMN16246548, study PRJNA631951) | gut metagenome | biome: gut microbiome; feature: rumen; material: fiber-attached | host: Bos | place: Iran: Karaj | collected 2018-10
CAGGAGATGAAATCTCAGGAAGAACTTCAGCAGACCAACACCGCTATCGGTGCCTTCAACGTAGAGGGTAACGATGAGGCAGGTGGCGAAGTCCTCAAGGCAAAGGAAGTGATTGCAGAACCCGAGCCCCCGAAGGTGGAGGAATCCAAAGTCTTCGACGTGGTAGAGGAAATGCCTCAGTTCCCCGGAGGTCCTTCAGCACTGTTTGAGTATCTGTCTAAGAATATCAAGTATCCGGTAGTAGCCGAGGAGAACGGTGTACAGGGTCGTGTCATCGTAACCTTCGTCGTAGAGCGTGATGGTTCTATCACCGACGTCAAGGTTGTGAAGAGCGTTGACCCCTCACTCGACAAGGAGGCACAGCGCGTGGTTAAGTCCATGCCGCACTGGATTCCTGGTAAGCAGAACGGATCTGCAGTACGTGTGAAGTACACCGTGCCTGTAACATTCCGTCTTCAGTAATCTCAATTTCTGAAATGAACACATTCAACAAATTAGTTGGATTAACACTGATATTAGGCTTGCTCCACGCATGTGGGAGCAAGCCTAATCCTGAACAGGAGGCAGCCTACCAAAAGGCAGCCGCCATCCTGACAGCCGACGAGAGCTTCTACCCCATCATCGATGAAGAGCTCTACTATTTCACCACACAGACCCTCGACTCCATCACCCCGCTCTACATCAACGAGCAGGACGCTGTCAAGAAGCTGATGAAGCTCGAGACCTTTCTGGCCTTCACCACCCGTGACTTCACCCAGAAAGAGCGTCAGAACCTCATAGACCGCAAGTACCTGCCCCGCGCAGTGCCCATCGCCTACGACGGTCTGGCGATTATCGTCAACAATGCCAACCCCGACTCGTGCATCACCATCAAGGACTTTGCACGCGTACTCAAGGGCGAGGTTACCACCTGGAAGGAACTCTATCCACAGTCCAAGCTCGGCGAGATCGATGTCGTCTTCGACAACCCCCTCTCCAGCACCGTGCGCTGGTGCGTCGACTCCATCCTCGGAGGCCAGCAGTTCAGCGCCAAGAACATCGGAGCCGTGCAGACCAGCGCCGCCGTCATCGACTATGTCGAGAAGCACGAGAATTCACTCGGCATCATCGGCAGCAACTGGCTCAACGACAAGCGCGACACCACCAATGTCACCTTCAAGAAGAATATCACAGTGATGGGCGTCTCCAAGATGAACACAGCTGAGAAATACAACAGCTGGAAGCCCTATCAGTACTATCTATACAACGGGAACTATCCCCTGCGCCGCACCATCTACGCGCTGCTCAACGACACGCGCAACGGCGTTCCCTCAAGCTTCTGCCACTTCTGCCAGTTGCCCAAGGGGCAGATGATCATCCTACGTGCAGGCCTGCTGCCGCGCTCGGCCAATATGAACGTGAGAGATGTCATCGTCAAGAAAGAGTGATTAAACCTTTCACCACATTCTGCGTCAAACGGATAAATGAACTAATAAAAGTGAACTAATATATTTAAATTAAGAATAAGTATGAAAGCAATCAAGTTTCTATTGATGGGTGTACTGCTGGCAGGTTTCAGCACCACCGCTAACGCACAGGAAGAGGAGCTCCAGGCAGCCCTCAGCGCAATCAAGGCAAAGTCTGGTAACGTAGCCGACGCTGCAAAGACCGCCTACAAGAAGAACAAGAAGAACCCCGAGGCCCTGATGAAAATCGCACGCGCCTTCTTCGAGCAGAAAGATACAGCCGGCGCACGCCAGTTTGCCAACTACGCCAACGAGGCCGGCAAGCCCAAGTATCAGTACGCTCCCGCCTACCTGCTGCTCGGCGACATCGAGTCAGCCTATGGTACCGACGGTGGTAAGGCCGCAGGTTACTACAATCAGGCCATCAACTTCGACCCGAAGAACCCCGAGGGTTACAAGAAGTGGGCAATGGTCTATCGTAAGATCAGCCCCAGCCAGGCAGCCCAGAAGTTGCAGGACATGAAGGCACAGTGCCCCAACGAGGATATCGACGCCTTCACCGCACATATCTACATGCTCGCCGGCGATGAGAAGAAAGCCTACGAGAACTACATGAAGGCCGACATCACCAAGCTCGACAAAGGTCAGCTCAACGAGTTCGCACGCTGCAGCTACTTCACCGGTAAGTTCGAGGATGCCCTCCGCGCCTCTGAGGCAGGTATCAAGCTCGTGCCACGCAACCCGACCTTCAACCGTCTGGCTATGTTCTCAAACTACGAGCTGAAGAACTACGATGCAGCAAAGGCCTACATCAACAAGTACTTCAACGAGACCGACTCAGCTACATTCTCTGAGTACGACCACTTCTACACAGCCCTGATCTACCAGGCACTCGACGACAAGGCCAACATGTACACTCAGTACGACAAGGCCCTCGAGCTCGTCAACGACTCTTCAATGATCAAGCGCTGGGATATCCAGAAGGCCGTTTCCGACTCTTACCTGAAGGATCAGGAGTTCGACAAGGCTATCAAGTACTACAACGACATGCTCGCTTGCAAGCCCAACGTGAACTTCGACGACGAGGAAGGTCTGGCCAACATCTACTCTAAGTGGGGAGAGGCTGATCCTGCCAAGAAGAACGAGTACGTCAAGAAGGCCGTTGAGATCTTCCGCGCCGCAGGCCAGAAGTATCCCATCCAGCAGGTCTATGCCACCTATATGGCTGCCAGCACCATCAACAAGATTGATGACAACATGAAGCAGAGCCTCGCCAAGCCCGACTACCTGAAGGTGATCGAACTGCTGGCCAACAAGGCAGACCGCACCAAGGGCGACAACACCATGCTGAAGACCGCTTACCACTACATGATGTTCAACTCTTACATCAACAAGAACGTAGCAGGTGCTAAGGACTACGCAGAGAAGATCCTGGTTATCGACCCCGAGTACAAGCCAGCTCTTGAGATCAAGAACCTAAAGTAATCCCCTATTTCACATCCATAGCAAGAGGTGCTCCCCACACGGCGAGCACCTCTTCTTTATATTCTCGCAAGCGCTCTACAATTATCTCTGCGCCTCTATGGCCCAGCCTTCGACAATCATGCGGATGATGTAGCAGGCAACGACTCACGGGCTGCGATCTCATATTCTCTGGACATGGTGAAGGTTACGCCACCGATGGTGACCATGTCAGGACAACACCGTGATGATGGCAGTCAATAGAATGTTTTTAATATTTTTCATCATAGTTACATATACGACTAAATCAGATATAGGCAAACCAAAAGTTGAAGGCTGCCAGTAAATAGAATACGACTAATGCAACATAACCCATTACAGAAGCGTTTAGGTTTACGAATCATTCTACGATTGAGATTAATCCCATTGTATCCTTAATCCTTCCGTCGCGAAGCATCATTTCAACAATGGCGTTGATCGTTTCTGCGATTTTGGAACCGGCACCAGAGAATCCAAGTTTACGTGCTGTTAATGATGGAATCTTAGTCATTGGAATCGAGAACTCTTCTCGTACCACCTCATACACTGCATTCATGATTTCGCATACAGGAATCTCTGTGATAGCTCTTGGAGAAAGTGCACGGTATGACCGATAGTCCTGTGCACTGGTTTCATTGAGCCACAGACTTTTGACGCCTCCTAATGAAACGGGGTCAACATACAGGGACTCGGATGCATAAGCAATGGCTTTCTGGATATTTGGACCAGCATGTCCGAATCCGAAAAGCTTGGCAACTTTCTTACAGAGATAACCGTCGGTCACAGGCTGTTCTGTCTTGAGTATCTGATGTATGACCTTCAAATTGTACGCTGCGGTAGGATCATACGTCGTCTTATCAATCGCAGGGACCGATACTTCCGCTTCCACGTACGGCAGCTGATTCTCATTTTTTGAAATGTCCTCAATGAGGTCTGCATCATTTATCGTATCTGCGTTGAATGCAAATGTTGGGGGGTCATCTGTCTTTTCCTCCTCATGGATCTCTCCCTGATCTATAGACCTCAATACATCAAGGATCTGCCCCATACAACGCTCGCGGTTTTCATACCAGTCGATGGAATATACGCGCAGGACACTCCATCCCAGCATCTTCATCACATTGGGCTGGACAATCTCCCTGTCACGAGTCGTCTTTGTTTCATAATAAGTCTTACCATCACATAGGATGCCCAATATATACTTATCAGGATGATCGTTTGTAGAAACTGCAATATCCACCTTGAAGCTTGATCTTCCGACACACGGTTGAGCGATATAGCCTTGTTCAGAAAGCATCTCACAGATCTGACTTACCATGATATTGTTGTCTCCCTCATTCGAGTTTCCGGAAACCATAGGCAAACGACCTGTCTCTGCGAATTCCAGGAATCCTTTCAAACCTTCTACACCCTTGGCGTTTGAACGCTTGAGGTCTATCTGACTTGCCTTCAATGTCGAGAAGACAATCATTTCATAACGGGCACGTGATACTGCAACATTTAATCGTCTTTCTCCTCCAGCATTGTTTAATGGTCCGAAATTCATGGAGACCTTACCATTCTTATCTGCTCCATAGCCTACGGAGAACAGAATGACGTCACGTTCGTCACCTTGCACATTCTCCAGGTTCTTTACAAAGATAGGCTCCTTTCCATTATATGCGAGATCCTTTAGTTCTGGATGACGGTCAAGTTCTGCAGTCAGGTCATCCTCTATACGGTCGCCCTGGACTTTGCTGAATGACACAACGCCAATGCTGTATTTCTGGAGTTCAGGATCTGTCAGTCTGCGTATAATCTCCTTGACGATAGCCTTTGACTCTTCAGGATTACTGCGTGTACGTCCTTTATCATATACGCCTTCAACAGGAACTAACTTAACCTTTGCCATCTGGTCATCAACAGAAGGGAATGTGAACAGCCGATTGTCGTAATACTGTGAATTGCTAAAGGCAATCAGACTCTCGTGCTTGCTACGGTAATGCCAGCTTAGATAATATTCTCTCAGAGAGAGGGTCTTACAATCATCAAGAATACTCTCCATATCATCGATATTTGCCTCCTCCTCATCTACCTGAGTTGTCGAGAAGAAGCTTGTTGGTGGCATCTGCTTACTGTCACCTACAACGATGAGTGCTTTTCCTCGGGCAATGGCTCCAACGGCTTCGCTGGTAGGCATCTGTGAAGCCTCATCGAAAATGACAAGATCGAATTTCTCTGATTTCAAATCGATATATTGTGCCACACTGATAGGACTCATGAGCATACAGGGACAAAGTCGGGGCAATAATGTCGGAATATTATCAATGATACTACGTATAGAATTACCCCGTCCGCCATTAGCGATGTTACGTTTAAGGATACTTATTTCAGATCCGTCAGCACTCGCTGCTGAAGAAGATGGTACCCGAGCTGCAAGTTTACTATACAGTTCTTTCTTGCTGAGTTCCTGGAATCTCTGCGTATCACGCTTGTATTGTTCAATCTTCTGGCGGAAAACCATGCCGTTGAATGTCCTTAACTGTTCATTCGAATCGATGGCAACTTCTATCAGATGATGGTAGATTCCTTTCAGGAAAGCCTGAATGACATTAGAAGGCTTCTCTCCCCTTTCCAATAAGCAGATTACCGGTTGGAGCTGCATTTGGGTGAGTTCACGTTTCTTATCCACCCATAAGTTCCAATCTTTCATGTGCTGCATATTAGGAAGCCATTTATCAATGCTATTCAAGATGTCGTCAGTCGTGTTTCGCAGACTTGTCTTGTTTGCCAACTGCTCTGTAATCTTTGATAGCTCATAGTGATAGTCTAAGATAGAATTGGCATCCTGCAAAAATTCCTGTCTGCGTGCAGAACCATGACGGTTCCAGTTCGTTTCATATGCTTCAAGCCTTTCTTGATGGCTAAACCCGTTGCTATAAGCAAATGATGCCAACTGGTCCTCTTGTTGTTTCAGGTCTTTGGTCAGCTGCTGGTAGTTCTCTACAGATGTCAGTAATTCATCCACCCCCGATTCGTAAATCTGACCATAACGTTGCATGGATTTCAAGAACGATTTTTTGGCAAAGAATCTTGGGATAAACCATTTTGCCTTTACCTCTTCCCACTCACGTTTACAGCTATTCACATTCATTCGTATGATATCTTCGCTATACGAAGACACCAATGACTCATGCAGTTCATCTTGCTGCTTTTGAATGACCAACTTCTCGACAAACATCTCCAGCCAGCGAAGATCTGTGGAAGTCTTTAATGACAGTGGAGACTGATTATTGAATTTATCCAACGCGTGTCTATATCCCGTCAGGACCTCCTTAAACTGTTGCAGGAGACGTTTGATCTCTTCAGTCGTGTCCAACCTGTTGTCTATAGGCTCCAGTCCGTAAAGAGGATTGTTCTCCGGTGTTCCGACGATACTGAATATTGCATCCAACTGCTCAACCTGATCCTTGCATTTTCGTATGTAGTCGGCAGTCAGGTTGCATGCCTCTGGCAGAGCTTCTTGAATCTCGTCTTGTTCTATAGTCAGATAATCAGAGATACACTCATAAAGACTTAATCCGTTATCTCCTTTTTGATGGAGAGCTTCCATATAGCTGATTAGGCTTTTCCTTTCTGCATAGAGCTCTGCAGCCATGCTGGCATATTCTTCAGGTTCCTTGATCTTCGCAATGTTAAGCACCTGTTCCATCTGCTCGAGGAAATGCTTCTTGGTAGCTTTGTTCGAATGGAGTTCCAGACAGAACGGAGCCAGTCCGATCTTTTCCAGACGGGATTGGACAACAGTAAGAGCCGCCATCTTTTCTGCTACAAAGAGAACCCTCCGGCCTTGATAGAGAGCATTGGCTATCATATTTGTGATAGTCTGTGATTTGCCTGTTCCCGGGGGACCATGCAAGATGAAAGTCCTGCACCTTCCTGATTCAACGATTGCTTCCATCTGTGAAGAATCAACATCGAGCGGGATGGCAAAGTCCATGGGAGAACTCTCCTTGTCGATGATACGTGCATCAATCTTCTCATCCGTGAATCCCTCTTTGTCACGGTTCTCAATCAATGAGGCAACAACAGCGTTTTCTGCCAATTTATCCGCGTTGGAGTGAATATCGTTCCACATCACGAATTTATTGAAGGAGAACAGGCCGAGCATGGACTCTTCAATGACATTCCATTTTTTCTGTTCTATAATGGCACGGCGGAAATAGGTTAATATCATCTTGACATCAACACCGCATTCATCCTTGGGCAGCTCTTTCAGGATGTCCAGGTTGATCTTGAAATTCTGCTTTAGAAGTTCTACGAGGGTGATGTTAAGAATAATCTCCTCATCACGTTTGCGAATGACATATTTATTACTGCTCTTTCGGATAATATCGACAGGCAGAAGCAGGATTGGGGCATACCGTGGCTGTTCGCTCTTTGCAGTCTCAAACCATCTCAACATGCCCAAAGTCAGGAACAGGCTATTTGCGCCGTTCTCCTCAAGTGACGTACGTGCTGTTCTATAGAGATATGTTAGTGAACCCTGAAGTTCTGCCTCAGTCAGATAGGAGACAATCTTATTGTCTTTAATCATTTCAGACACGAAAGTCTGATATTCAGAAGCCTGATTCTGCGAGTTGTACATTCCTTCATCATTCGGTTCGATTTTCTTACCAGGAGATGGAATGACACTGTAATCCTCGTTATTCTGAAGATGGTCTTCCAGATGCTCTATTTCGAATGAGATAAACGGGACGACTTTCTTCCCGAGACGTGTGTTAAGCAGATTGTTACGAAGGGAGAAATCAAGCAGCTTTCGTTCCCATATCGTCTGTTTGGTAACAGGTGTATCAGGTTCTTCAAGTCTTAGGTCATAGTGGTTCAGGTTGTTGATATACTCGGTAGCGTTTTGATGTTCCACACCTTCATTCTCAAATGTCCATGCTCCATCTACCTGTATGCGTTGTGGCATCGGACGTATGTTACCGAGGCGGCAACGGTGGATATCCACAAAATAATAGAAAAGACTTTCGTCATTAAGCTTTTGTAAAGCACTGGTTACAGCATCCTCAAATCCGACGTTTCCCGACGAAGTGAGAAATGTTGATTCAAGAACGACAATGTTATTGTTGCCATCTGCAGTCTCTTTGAGTAACAGACTGACATCGTCGCATACCATCTGTGAGCTGACGGTAGGAGTCAGCCACGCTCCTACCATGGCATGCCCTTTCAGCATGATGATGATAGGATATATGTTACATGCCTCCAAACAGGATGCGACAAGCAGACTGGTGTCAATGCATGTACCGATCTTTTCCGTCAAGACTTTGTCTGCGAGTCTTATTCGCTGTCCGTAAGCTTCAAAACTGGCGGGAGGAGCAGAATATACGATACCCTCGGAACGGAGCGCTTCATAAATAGCAGCGACTTGGGCGCGTACGCGATTACGGTCTTGTGTCTGGTATTCGTCTAATTGTGAAGAACCGGTCCATTTTTCCAGGAACTGGGCTGCAGCAACCTTTATTCTTGATAACAGTGGATGGTTGGGTACCACAAAGGACGCAATATTCTCTGGCATGACGTTCACGCCTGCCCACTCATCGTAAGCTAATAGTGTAATGGGGAGCTCTTCCCGAAGGATGCATCCCGTTTCCTCCTCAACGGTAATAACAAATGAGGTGCTTATGGCCTCAGTGATTTCACTAAGTTTATTGATATCAGGCAATATGCAGATGGAATTTATCTGAATAGACTGTCCACCACGTAAGAAATCCAGTCTATGAGTGAACTCTTTTATATATTCCCCGCTGATCGTGATTTGAAGATGATGCCAGTCGGATAGTCCTATATTATCCAAAACAAATTTATAACAAGTCTCTATGCCGTTGTTAAGCATAGAATAATTGAGCGATGGAAGGTATTCTATTGATAGAATTGCCTTCTCGGTTTTAATGGTTTCTTGTCCGTTCATAAATAGATTGTTGGTATATATCTGCGTACAAAGATAGTGTTTAATTTTCAAAAAACCTAAAAATATTTAAAATATTTAGCCGCTAAACATGTTTTTTATAAATTTGCACTCAAAGTCATAGTTATGAATGTATCATGACGACAAGTGGCTATGAAGATTCTAAACATCTGTTTTACGCAAGTCATTAATATCGTTTTGTTATGAGAAAATATATTCAGTTTTCCATGATTGGGTGTGTGTTGTCTATCGTGTGGGCTTGTAATTCACGGTCAACTCAAAGTAGCTATCCGATGTCATTAGAGAAGAATGCCGTCTTACGCCTTAGTTCTATTCTGAACAGTAGTGAGGGGCATGCCATGTCAGGAATGGAACTGGCTCATATAGAAGACAATAAAGAAATATTCAAGGTCGATCTTCCTGTAAACGAGACAGATGAGCGTCCGCAATATGGTAAAGTATACCGCAATGAGGAAACGGGAGGCACCATCGTATTCTACGATACCGTTATCGAAGGCGACACCACCTCCCCTATTGGAACAGCAGACCTTACGACCGTTATACATGATTGGGAAACAAAGCCTGATACAACCATTAACTACTGCGTTCATGCCCGAGGCAATGGTATCTATACGTTTTACAATATAAAACATAAGGGATGCCACTGCAGTCGTCATGATCAACATCCTGATGGGTATCCCGAGTATGCCCCATGTTTGGTCTATATAAAACCAGGTGGAAAAGAACTGCTGATTACTTGGGGATATGAACGTTCAGAACGTGAATATAAATTAGAAAACAAGACTGCTGCCAGCCAACCTGATACCCCTTCTCAGTATGAGGTGCAGATCAAGGAGGATAAGCCGGCAAGTGCTGATGGTGAGATGGATGCCGTGAAATCCGTATGGCTCATCAACAAACGTACGGGTAAAGTTTTCAGGGTGTGCGTCACCAATCCTATGGCTGAAGCGCAGTGGGGAAACATGAATGGTGATCAATCTGACGCCATCGACGTTCCGCTCACCCAGATTGCCGCTGCCGACAAGGCCATGATAGTCCCGGGCGATGACGTGAAAATCATTGTGGAAGGTTGTCCCGACGCTCGTAATATCTGGACGTATATCATCGATCCCTATACAGGCACAGCCAAACAGTTGCCATCCTCAGAAGGCGTTATCAGCCTTGATTCGGACAAAAAGGAAATTATCGCTGCTTCATACGGCTATGACTCAGACGGACGTTACTCTGTAAAAAAAGCCTATTCCATTGAAGGCAAGTTCCTCCGGATAGTAGGCGATAAAGAAAGAGAATAACTTATCATAGTGACAAATGGCTCTTACTCTGAAATAAGATTCTCAGAATTTCTGAGAAGTGGTTATTTCTACGGTTCCCCTAACTCCGTGTAGATAAGCTGTACCTCTGCTGGCGTGAACGTGCGACGGCGGAGCTCATAGAAATGGGAGAGACGCGGATTGAGATGCAGCCACGCGCGTAGCTTGTGCCATGCGCCGTCTGGTATGAGCCCAGGGAAATAGAGCTGGGCGAGTTCGGTACGACCTGGCAATCTTCAAGGTGAGCATCATCGGTAACGGCTGTGCCAAGGTGACTGATTTTAAAAACCACAGAGACTCAGAGACATAGAGAATTCTGTGCAGAGATTCAGATAAACTCAGTGTCCTCTGTGTCTCGGTGGTGAAATAAAGCTTCTCCTCCATTCTACAAAACATTAAAATCAAACGCGTATGACGAAGAAAGAAACATTTGGGGGACTTTCGACTGGGGTTGTGACGACAGGGACGGGAATCTGCGACAAAGGGCTAATGAGTCGGCAGAATCGTGTCGCAAAGCAGTTTACGATGTGTCACTGGCCTACCCCATTTTCGTATTCATAGGGTTCTGTCTTAGAGAGCACGGGTTTCATACCGTCCCATGTGAAGGTATGCTGCAGAGGGCCTCCCTGCCCCCACTCTTGTACCACCACACTCTTACCGACTCTTGGCAGCCTACAGAACATCTGGGTAGACTCTTCCTTGTCGCCCCATCTATAGCCTTTCAGGATGGCTGGTTCTGGAGTGAGACATTTCCTGGCGGGGTCGTAATCGTAGGTACATAACACTTCTATACAGGGATCGGTGGGCTTGCCCAGCAAGACTGCCAGGAGTTTATGTCCATTCGAGCGGTTCCAATAGCAGGCTGACATATATTCGCCATCGGTGCC
>JAEEGL011936663.1_pt1 | contig 11113 bp, 9 predicted proteins | sample 9134231 | NCBI WGS metagenome assembly JAEEGL01 (sample SAMN16246548, study PRJNA631951) | gut metagenome | biome: gut microbiome; feature: rumen; material: fiber-attached | host: Bos | place: Iran: Karaj | collected 2018-10
AATTGTCAATATTAACAGAATGTAAATTTTTCTTTCTTTTGCTATTGTAATCCGAAAAAAATTTCTACCTTTGCGCTCGGATAATATTTTATGATTAGACAGTAAAAAAACAACATAAAACATGTCAAAAGTATTTGCAATTGCCAACCAAAAAGGCGGTGTTGGCAAAACCACAACTTCTATTAACCTCGGTGCTTCGCTCGCAGTGTTGGAAAAAAGAATCCTTCTAATCGACGCTGACCCGCAGGCTAATTGTACATCGGGTTTGGGTTTTGAACTCAAAAACATCGAAAAAAGTATTTACGATTGTTTGACCGATGACATTGAACCTAAGGACGTTATCCTTAAAACTTGTACGGACGGACTCGATTTGATTCCCTCGCACATAGACCTCGTGGGCGCAGAAATCGAACTCCTCAACCAAGAACAAAGGGAATATAAAATGAAATCGTTTCTTGAAAAAGTCCAAAACGATTACGATTATATTATGATTGACTGCTCGCCGTCTCTCGGTCTTTTGACAGTCAATGCTTTAACCGCAGCAAACGCGGTAATAATCCCCGTTCAGTGCGAATATTTCGCTTTGGAAGGTCTTGGAAAACTTCTGAACACCGTTAAAATGATTCAGGCAAGGCTTAATCCGCAACTCCAAATCGAAGGTTTCTTACTCACAATGTACGATTCAAGGCTCAGACTCTCCAATCAAGTAGTTGAAGAGGTTAGGCAGCATTTTCAGGATATGGTGTTTAAGACACTTATTCTCAGAAACGTACGCTTGTCGGAGGCACCTTCTTTCGGAAAACCAGTTATCGAATACGATGCTGATTCTAACGGCGCGGTCAACTATCTCAACCTCGCAAAAGAAATCCTCGAAAAAGACGCAAAAGCCTAATTTTTTTTAACATTAATCAATTTTTAACGGCAAAAAAAGAAATGAGCAACAAACCAAGACTCGGATTAGGACGCGGATTAAATTCGCTTTTAGCGGACAATTCGACGTTTAATCCCGACCCCGAAGCGGTTGTTAACACCGGCGAAATTGCGGCGGTAGACATCACACTTATCGTCCCTAATCCCACTCAACCGAGAACGGATTTTGACGAGGAAAAAATCGCCGAATTAAGCGAGTCTATCAAGGCTTTGGGCATAATTCAGCCGTTAACGCTCAGAAAAGTAGACGGCGGAAAATACGAAATCATTTCGGGAGAAAGGCGTTTTAGAGCCTCAAAACTCGCGGGACTTGAAAAAGTTCCCGCTTATATCACCGAGGCTGACGACATCAAAATGCTTCAAATGGCTTTGGTGGAAAACATTCAGAGAGAGGATTTGAACTCGATTGAAGTTGCCCTTACTTACAACCGCCTTATAGAAGAGTGTCATTTGACACAAGACGAACTCAGCACGCAACTCGGAAAAGGCCGTACAACAATTACTAACTCGCTTAGACTCTTGAAGTTACCTGACCAAATGCAGGCAGCGTTAAGAAACAAAAAAATCACAGTCGGACAAATCCGCCCTTTAATCAGCGTGGAAGACCCCGAAATTCAATTGGATTTGTTTCAAAAAGTTCTTAACTATCAACTCTCTGCACGTCAGGTAGAACAACTCGTAAAAGACCCGGACGGTTTTATTTTTGAGCATATAGTTGACGAAGAAAATAAGGACGAAAATCCTGAGGAAAATCCTGAAAATACTGAGAAAAAAGCGATGTTTAAAGTACAAAGGCCGAAACTCTCTGATGCTCAAAAACAAATTAAAAAGGATTTTTCCAAGAAATTTTCTGTGCCGGTAGACTTAAAAACCGACAGCAAAGGCGGCTGCAAACTCACTTTTAACCTCAAAACGGAAGAGGAATACGGAAGAATTATTGAACTTTTAAGCAATATCCAACTTTAAAAATATGCAGAGGGGAAAATTTTTTCTGTTCTTTTTTTTGTTGGCATTTTTGGGCGTAGAGGTTTACGCCCAAGATTTAGATAGTCTTGACAAACCGGATTTAAACGACCCCGCCGTTCAGCAGGGTTACCGTCCGGGAAGGCAGGACTCCTCCCGCGCAAGGTTTTCGACAGGCGGTGACGAAGATTATCAATACGTGGAAGACAGCGAATTTTTGAACGATACCACATACGAACCACCCAAGAAAAACCCGAAACTCGCTGGTTGGATGTCATTCTTTTTGCCCGGCTCAGGACAGTTTTATAACGGTCAATATTGGAAAATCCCGGTTATTTACGGTGCATTCGGTACACTTATTTATGTGTCAGAATTTTATAACGTCAGGTACAAACAGTTGAAAAACGACGAAAGATTCTTTTTAGCACAACAACTCAACGACACTACTTACACCGGACAAACATTTTACGGTCTTACTAACGAGGCGGACATCGTAAGATATATGAGAAAATACCGTCGTTATAGGGATTTATGTTATCTTGGCACGTTTTTGGTTTATATGATGAATATATTTGATGCGGTTGTTGATGCGCATCTTTACGATTACAATGTTACAGATGACATTACTCTTAGAGTGGAGCCATACGCACAACCTGAGATTTTCGGTTGCCGCTCGTCAATGGGGGCGAGATTCGTCATCAGATTTTAAAAAAAGAATTTTGTTAACTACTAATAAAAAAATTCAAAAAAATTATCATGAAAAAGTTTTTATTTACCATTATGACGGCTTGTTGTGCCGGAGGTGTTTTTGCGCAGGATTTTACAGAAAATGATTCCTTGTCAGTAGATTCTTTGGTAACGGGCAGCGTGTCCGAAATCCTGATTGAAGAAAATCAGGTTACAAGCGAAATTGACAGTATGCTTTCGCTCTGGTATGTTAAAAACACAATCAATTCTGAGGCAATAACACGCGACATGGTGTTGGAAACCCCTATTTATTTCGGCGATTCGGTTTATGAAAGCGTCTTAAAAAACATTCCCACAACTTTTCCGCTTGTCTACAACCAAAAAGTAAAAGACTGGATTGAAATGTATCTCCGCAGAGGCAAATACTTGATTCCAACATTTTTAGGTCTCTCACAATATTACTTCCCGAAAATAGAGCAAGTACTTGACCAATACGATATTCCTTTGGAACTCAAATACTTAACCATAGTAGAATCGGCGTTGAACCCGCTTGCTGTATCAAGAACGGGTGCAACAGGTCTTTGGCAATTTATGTACGGTACGGGCAGAATGTACGGTTTGGAGGTTACAACGCTCGTTGACGACAGACGCGACCCCGACAAAGAAACAATAGCGGCTGCACAATTTTTGAAAGATCTCTATTCTATTTACGGCGATTGGGCATTGGTGATTGCGGCTTATAACTGCGGTCCCGGAAACGTTAACCGTGCAATTAAACGTTCGGGCGGCAAAACATCTTTTTGGGAAATTTACCAATATCTTCCAAAAGAGACACGCGGTTATGTTCCCGCTTTTATCTCCGTCAACTACATAATGAACAATTACGAGGCTCACGGCTACAAACCATTCAACGTTAATATGCCGCAATATTCTGATACTGTGATAATTCACGACAAACTGCATTTCGGACAGATTTCAGGTATGTTGGGTGTCAGTGTTGACGAACTCCGTACACTTAATCCGCAATACAAAAAAGATATAATTCCGGGCAATATAAAACCGATGAGTCTGAGACTTCCGGGCGATTATGCGGCAAAATTTGCAGAAAACGAACAAGCTGTTTACACGTATTTGGATTCGGTATATTTTTCACCGCAAAAAAATCTTGAAATTGCGCGTCAGTCCGTTCCGACAAATCCGTCGCGTTATGCAAATTACACTCCCGAACCTTGCGACAATTCAGTTCCTGCCGGTTCGTCAAAACTTACTTATACGGTTAAACAAGGCGACACGTTTGGTTTTATCGCTAATTGGTACGGCGTAAAAGTTGCGAAATTGAAATGCTGGAATAATATTTCGCGCGACCGTTTGAACGTCGGACAAAAACTTACGGTTTACGTTCCGACCAAAAAACTCAATTCTTACAAAAACATCGACAATATGACCTTTGACCAAAAGCAGGCTCAACAGTCGAATCAAATTGTGGCACAATCAAATACAAATGGTAAGAAGTTGGACGCAAGTTATGAATACTATACAATCCGCAAAGGCGACAACCTCAGCACGATAGCATCGCATTATCCTGGAATTTCAGACCAAGACATTATGAAAATCAACGGTTTTACCGCCTCTGACGTGCGCAAACTCCAAATCGGTCAGATTATCAAAATCAGAAAAAAGTAATTTTTCCATAATAAACACGTTAAAACACGAAAGATTTTTTTTATGAAACTTTCGTGTTTTTTTATTTTTCAATTTTTTAAAGTCTTTCCCTAACATAAACCTCAGTAGGCGGCTTTATAGGCATTCCCAAAGTATCAGATTCCTGATAAACAGCAATCAGTTTTTTCCCACTTATCAAAAACTTCTTAACCGGCTCTATAACAAACGGTTCTAAGGTTTCGGACGACAAATTGACTTTTATATCACAATCCTGCTTTTCAACGCTTATCAACGCCGAAGAGCCTTTGTCAGCCTCCTCCAACTGAAATTTCATAGAATAATCCGCTATTTCAATTGTTTTAACATCCTTATCGTCAATTTCATAATTACCTTCTTCATCAGTTTCGTCAAAAAAAAGCATTTTATCAGTTTTGATAAGCCACGGAACGTGCATTGTATCAGGCTTGTTTTTCAAATAACCCGGAATAAGCGAAATTTTAATGTTAATTTTGTTTTTTACCTTTTGCGGAAAATATTCAACGGACGAAGAATCATGAAAAATATATTTTTCGGGGGTCAATTTTACGGAATCACCTATCAAATAATAACTTCCGTAAAGAGTAACCTCACCCGCCATTTCAGAGGAATACCAATAAGTAAAAGTGCCGTCAGAATGAAAATTATAAATAAAACAATTAGTGGCATAACCATCACAATTTTCGCTGTGATAGATGCCGGAAATTTTTTTTACGGCACATGAAGGGGTCAAAAAAAATACTGCCAAAAAAACAAGATTCCTCATTTTAGAAAATCAAATAACCCCCGTAGCCAAAGCCAAAAGTATCGAATAATATTTAGACTCTATGCTGTCAGCACGCGAAGTCAATATTACAGGACATTTTACACCTGCAAGAATTGATGCAACGTTAGAATTTGCGATTTTGGTGTTAGCCTTATAAAAGGCATTTCCGGCTTCGATATTCGGGAAAATCAAACAATCGGCATCTCCTTGGATAACGCTCCTAACCTCTTTAATTTCAGCGGCTTCCTTGTTGATAGCAACGTCCAATCCGAGAGGTCCGTCAACAATGCAGCCAAGTTGTCCCCGCTCACTCATTTTAGAAATTATAGCCGCATCATGTCCCGCTTTTATAGCCATAGACACAAGTTCCGTAGCCGCAATCAAAGCAACTTTCGGATTGTCAATATATAATCTTTCTGCCATCTTAACAAGAGAGTTAAGAATCCTGAGTTTCTGCTTAAAATCAGGCTCAGGCAAAACCGCTGCATCACCAAAAATCAAAAGCCGGTCAAGATTTTTATTTTCGATAATTCCGATGTGGCTTATTGTGCTGTCAAGTGTCAAAAGTCCTGAATTTCTGTGTAATACGGCTTTTAGATAACGCTCCGAACTTATAAGCCCCTTCATCAAAATATCGGCTCTGCCGGAAGACACTTTTCTTACCGCAGCCTCCAAAGCATTGTCATCATCAAGGGAGTCTATAATTTCGTAATTGTCCAAAGAAATGCCGCATTGAAATGCGTTTCTTTCAATTTTTGACCTCTGACCAATCAAGGCGACTTCAATAAGAGATTCGCTGCGTGCCTTTTCGACAGCACGCAACGTATGAGAATCATAAGGACAAGCCACTGACAATTTTTTTTCGCCCGCATCTTGTGCCAAAGGTAATAATTGCGATAATTTCGTTACCATCTCGTAATTTTTTTCCGCAAAGATAAATTTTTTTCATCAAAACGGCAAAAAATTTTTCTTTCTCTCAGCCACAGCCACACACTCCATCTCAATAAGCCACGTCGGACGACAAACAGGCGCAAGAGTAATAATACGCGGAATATCAGGAAAACGCTTGTCAAAAATATCCTTAACTATTTGATAATCCGCAATATCACGAAGATAAATAACAATTTGCGCAACATCGTTAAAGCCGCTTTCAGCCTCTGTTAAAAGCGCGTTGACGTTTTCAATCATGCGATAAGTTTGCTTGATAATGTCGCCGATATAAAGTACGTTTCCTTTGTTGTCGATACTTGCTGTACCAGAAATGTAAATCTCGGCTCTATCACCAAATTCTACGCAAGTACCCCGCTCAAATGTTACGCCGTATTCGTATGTAGGATTTAGATTCTCAGGCGCATAGAGATATTTTACCTGCTCAGTTTTGTGTCCTGAAAGAGCGTATGTGCCAAGTTGAACAAGAGCCTTAGTTTCTGCGGGAAGCCCTCCGATACCTGTTGAAGCAATATAATGCGTTTTCTCGGTAAGACCCTGATTTATAAAATTTTCACGGCGGGCTTTCACCATGCCGGCGTATTGCGTGTCAACATCGCGGACAAAAAACCATGTGCGTATACAATTGTCGGCCAGAGTAGCACTAAATTTCGACAAAGCCTCTTCGTAACAGGTAAGAAGTTTTTCAGTCTGAGCCGCGCTGTCGCCCTCAGTACTCTGCATACCCATTTTATAAATGTGAGTGTAGCCGTTGTGAGAGGCGGTAAGGCAGTTGTGCTGTGTGCTGATTTTCATTCCCTTAGCAAGATAAAGCCAAACAGCAACTTTGCTACCGTCCAAAGGAGGCTGCTGAATCAGCGACACCTGAGGCAAGTCAGAATCTTTTATCAACGGCTTTTGATTGGTGCTATCGCTCAAAAAATAACGTTTAAAAACGATTTCTGCCCCTAAAATTTCAGGACGTTGCAAGAATAACTCCTCAGCCTTGCAAATTCTTGAATATTGTCCGGGAAAAATTTCACCTCTCGGTTCTATATGTATAATTGCGTGGTATTCAGCCACTTTGTCTTGCGGTGCAAATTCTGAAACCTCGATATTAGCACCTAAATCTTTAAATTGTATATCAAATTTTTTCATAATCCTTTTTTTTTAACTATTTGCATAACTATGCATTCCGCCTAAAAAATAATTCACTCCGAAATATGTCATTAAGACTGTTAAAAACGCAAAAATCAAGTATTTATGCAGTTTTTTGTCATCGCTGAAAATTGTCAGACTTTTTGAATGAAACGGCATGGCGTATACCATAAAAGTTATCAAAGCCCAAGTTTCTTTCGGGTCCCAACTCCAATACCGTCCCCACGAAATATTTGCCCAAACCGCGCCCAAGAAAATACCGATACCGAGCAAAATTTCAGCAGGATAGAGCATTATACGGCTCAAAACTGCAAGTTGACTTGTTTTTTCGCTATCATTTATCAGCAAAGAAAAAATACCGCTGAAAAACGTAAAACTAAGCAAACTATACGCAATCATAATCGTTGAAACATGGGCACTAAGAATCGGCGAATTTAAAACCGGCATAAGCGGCGTAATTTGCGGATTTCTTTGTCCAAGCCATGCCACCAAAAGCGTAAAACCGGAAATCAGAAAACCAAACGGCGTCAAGATTTTTATTTTTTTCCCGAAACCCAACGCCAAAAGCATAATAATCAACGACATAAAGAGCATTGTTTCGTAACCATTGCCCATCGGAACGCGCCCCGAAATATACCACCTCAAAATATATCCGCAAACATCAAAAACAAGTGAAACCAACAGCGCAATTCTTAGTCCTGAAAAGAATTTTTCAGACAGTTTTTTTGACAAAACAATCACCACAAAAGCCAAAAATCCGATGGTGAGATTTATCATGAAAAGAATTTTAGCAAAGTTGATTTTGTTGTAAATAATTTCAGCCTTAATCTTTGATTCTGAGATTTTTACAGAAGTTTCTTCAAATAGTTTTCCACTTGTGAGCATGAGAATCAGACCGATTTTTTCGTCGGTTTCGCGGACAGCCTTTGTAGGTTCAAAAGTGTTGAGACGGTAATTTTCGTTTTCGTCAAAAAAGTCGGCAAACGAAGCGAATTTTTCAACGCCAAGTTGCTTTTGAAGGGCTTTGTCTTTGATTAAAATCATTTTTTCATCTTTCCAAACTTCGGGACGGTACAACCAACCGCACACAACCTGCTCTGCCGTCAGCGAATAGTAAGAGGGTTTACCGTAAATTTTTTGCACAAAATCTCTCGCCATAGTGTTGAACGGAACAATTCGTCCGTTGTAAACTATCTGTTTTTCAGACACTTTGTCGGCCTCGTCATAACTAATTGTCGGCAGTTTTCTCTCCTGCGAATTTGCATTAAAACCAATAAAAATCAACCCCAAAAATAGTCCGCCTTTTTTTAGCAACGGATGCTGCAAAAGTTTAAGAAATTCTGCACTTTTAGTAAAAAAAATCCACAATCCCGACAGTGCAAAAAGTATATATCCTAAATATGTCAGCGGCGTTCCAACAGGGTCGTAATTAACTGAAAGCAAAGTACCTAAGCCGTCTTCATCAAAATTTGTCTGATAAAATCTGTAACCGTTTTTCTTATAGATTTTGTTCATTGAAATTTGCGCATTTTCGCCGTTAACGTTGATAAAACTCACATAATCTTGCGGCATTTGTGTGCCCTCGTAGTTTTTTATCAGAAAACTATCAAGACGCATTTCAAAACCGAGATTTTCTTTAAACATATTCTCTTTCAGCACAAAAAAATCCGCTGACTCACCGCTTCTCAAATGCAAGTATCCTTCTTTGCTCGAAATTTTGGTGGACAATGCGCCTAACAATATGATTACAAGTGAAAAATGAAACAATATCACCGGCAGTTTTTTAGCGAGTTTTTTCACAAAAACCACCGCCGAAACTGCCGTCAATACCGCCCATAATCCACAAAACCAAACCGTGGTGTACACGTTTTTATCAGCAATATCTTGCGCAAAAAAAGTTGCCACTGCCATTGCTACAAGAATTGCTGAATAGAGTGTTATTATAATGTATTTCAATATTTTATTACCAATTACCATAGTGCAAAATTAGCAATAATTTGTCATTTTAAAAAAAACTATTCTGCTTTTGCCCCGCTCATTATCCACATATCAATTATATCCTTATCGTGCTCAACAGCGAGTTTGTCTTTGTGGTTGTGCATAACCTCTGGCAAATTACCATGAAGAACCAAATGCAACGCACTTTTTGCCGTGTCGCCGGGAGTAACTATGTTAATTTCAGGACGTTTGCGAGATTTAGCGTTAACCATTGCAGCAAAACTTTTGCCCTCGGAAAGAAAAAGTCCTGCGGCAGCCCTTTCGCCCAAACCGTGACAGTTGGCGCACGAATTATTGAAATATTCCTTCTGAATATAGTTAAACAATCCCGCGTTGATTTGTCCGGCATCAAAACGCAATGTATCACGAGAATTTTTATTTTCCGAAGACAATTCTTTTTGCCAAAGAGTGATTTCCCGCTGACGTATGCGGTTTATAACCGTAATTTCCAAATAGTTGACACTTTGAGGAATTCCGCCCAACGTAATGTGCTTTTTACCTCTGAGGTTTGAAATTATCTGTTTTGAAATTTCAGAATATTCTGCAATCGCCTTGTCGTTTTTGGCGGTTTCAAAGCCGGAAAGAGTTACAGCGTAACCCTCCGGCCAAGAATCAATCCCCGAAATATCAACGTCAACGGCAACTTTCATACCCTCCTGCTGATAAACAACATGTTCAACAATGTCGCCGTCGTCGCAGGCGGCTAACAAAAACAATGAAATTATGTATAATATCTTTTTCATTTCTTTAAATTGATAATTGACAATTGACAGTTGACAATGGACTCCTGACTGTAATTGTCAATTGTCCATTGTCAATTGTCAATTACTAAAATGCATATTGCAACATTACTGTAACAGAGTGAGTTGCGAGGCCGAGGTCATCGTTGTCGCGGTCGAGTTGTGTGTCGTGGCCCTTGCGTCCCATATACTGATACATTGCTTGGAGTTTGAGGTTGGTGTCTTTTATGAAATAATTGAAACCAATAGCGGGCATATTGATAATGCCGTCTTCGGAGGTGGCGTTGCGATCCATAAAGTCGTAACGAGCAGAGACTTGCCACTGATTAGCCACAAAATATCCCACCTGAGCGTATCCGCCCCAATAGTTGAAAGTGTCGTCGATTTTTTGGCGGTCGGTGAATCCGATGTGCATCATATATGCCTCGGCGGCAATGTAGAGGCGGTTTTTCATATAGGCAAATTCAAATCCAAAACGGCTGTCGTTGGTGCTTTCGCTCTCGCTCTCGATGTTGGTGTTGGCAGAGAGTGCGATGAGCATCTTTTGGTCGCTCAAATTGTTGGGATTTCCCTGAGTAGAAGGCATATAGCCAAACGGCATTACCGCAATTCTACCTGCATAGAGAAGCGACGGAAGTCCCTTGATGTCGTCGCTGAGGGTCTTGGTGGCGGAATTGACACCCGCGCCAGTGCCGTTGAAAATGCCGGCTTCGTAACTGAATTTGTTGTTGGCCACAAGTCCGTGAGCCATTACACCGAGGTCGAAACCTGTGCCGATTGAGGGATTTACGGCGTTGAGTACGTGAGGCATTATCACGCTTGTAGTCAGCGATGTAGGCACGCAGGGAAGGAGAGTTTCGCCCAAAGTGGTGAGGTAGGCGTGGGTGTAGGGAGTTTTGAATTTTCCAACACGGAAACTGAGTGAGTTGTTGGCCTTTACGTCAAACCAAGCCTGTTGCAAAAGTGCTCCGCCCGAACCGGCGGCATTAATGCTCAGGTTAAACGAAATTCTGTCGTAAACCTTGCCCGTAAAACCAAGAATTGCATACGGAATTGCAAAACCCGAGTTCATCACATTGTCTTGATTATAAGCCTTGTCGAGTCCCTCGTCATCGTACCAATTGTATTTTGCGGCGGTCTGAATCAAGGTGTAAGGCTTGAAAACAAAATCGCCTTTCTTAGATTTAATTGAAAAACCTTCACGTCCGGCAAGCGACACAACGCCATTGTCGGTATCTTCGGTCTG
>JAEEGL012700669.1_pt1 | contig 11113 bp, 10 predicted proteins | sample 9134231 | NCBI WGS metagenome assembly JAEEGL01 (sample SAMN16246548, study PRJNA631951) | gut metagenome | biome: gut microbiome; feature: rumen; material: fiber-attached | host: Bos | place: Iran: Karaj | collected 2018-10
TAGGTAAATTATTTTTTTGTAATTTTGTATTTATTTTTTATGAATAGATTTTCAATTATTTAACAATTAAAAACTTAATTATTCCTAATTAAGTTTTATGTCAACATCGGTTATTCCGACGAATTTTTACATATGGAGCAAGTGAAGGGAGTCGAACCCTCGCCTCAGCCTTGGCAAGGCCACGTACTAGCCGTTGTACTACACCTGCATCTGTAAAAATATTATAAATAATTTATTGCAATTTTGCAAGTATTTATTATAATTTTTCACTAAAATCGTTTTTAATTGTCCTAATTACTGCTATTTCACATACTATTCCAAAAATAAATCCACCTATTACATCAGAACAAAAATGCACACCTAAATAAACTCTCGATAATGCTACCAATACTATTAATAATACTGTTCCAAACAATAGTATAGGTCTTAAAATGTTCTTAACATTTCTTGTTAATAAATAGCATAATGTTAAATAGAATACTAACGATGTTAATGTATGTCCACTGGGAAAACTATAACTTGACGGTATCCTTATTAAAGCCTCCATTGGCCTAGGCCTAAAAATAACCCATTTTGCAACAAAAGAAACCATTCCAGCGAAAAGATAAGATCCAAATAAAATATAGAAATAATTCTTATTTTTAAAAAGTATAAAACTACACACAATTATTAAAGTTGGTATGTACCAATCTCCAATAATCGTAAATAATCTCATTATTTCTGTAAACTTGTTTACATGAAACATACATAGAAAATTATATGCTTTGTTATCAAAAACTACTACATTTAAATAAAATGTAGTATACTTTAAGATTAGAAAAAATACCATTAAAAATAGTATTATTAAAAAAAATAGGCAGTTTTCTTTTAATATTCTTTTTATCATATAATAATTATAACATGACTGTAATAAAAAGCACTACTTTTTTGTAGTGCTTACATATTCCTTTGGCTATGAAACATATATTGTATAGCTAATCCAGAATAATTTTTATATTTATTTTTAGCAAATTCTTCAATTGACTTAGCATCATTTTTTATATTGTATTTATCAGAAATACATTGTTTTACCCAAGTATCAATTGGAAAAGTATCTAATCTTTTGTATCCAAATAATAATATACATGATGCAACTTTAAGACCAATTCCTTTTACTCTATATAGTTCTTTTAATGCATCTTCTGTACTTAATTTATTAATATCCTTTAATGTTTCATATTTATTGATAAAGTCATATAAATACTTTGCCCTAAATCCAACCTTTAAATTAGAAAAATCATCTATATTTAACTTTTTTAATTGTTCATATGTTGGAAATAAATAATATATGTTATCATTATATATTATCTTCTCACCATATTTCTCACAAAGTTCATTTATACTTTTACTAATGCGTTTAACATTATTATTTTGACTTATAATATAACTTATACACATTTCTAATGGGTCTTGATTAAGTATTTTATATCCATTACATTTACTAATTATTTTTTTCATTACATTATCATTTCTAGATAGCTCACAATTGATAGAATTATAATCTCTATCTAAATCAAAATATTCATATATTATATTCTTAAGATTATTCATATTTGAAGAATTAACAATTAATTTATTACCATCCTGCCTAATGTTAATTACTCTATCTTTTAATATGTTGGTGAAACTTCCATCGCTTTCTTCTATGACTCTAAAACATGACCCACTCAGTATAGTATCTCTTAAATTAAAGTTATTTACTTCAAATATCATTTTACTCCTAATTTTTTATAATAATCATGATCTAGTATTAAAGCAGACATAGTAAATTTTTGATTAACTACTTGATTCATTTTATCAACATATTCTTTTGGTACTTCGTCTTTTCCAAATTTTTTAAATTTCTTGGTTACTGTATTGTATGTTCCTTTATCTGAAACCCAACTTCTATCAGATAATATAGCAAGTCCTTCAGTATCACTGAATATATCTTTACCCATGAATAATCTTGAATCATACTCTATGCCATACAAGTTGTAAATGGTTGGTAAAAGATCTATACCTGCGACTACTTTATCTACTATAGTTTTTTCAATTAATGGATTATACATTATTAAAGTAGAATGATAATTTCCAAATTTATCTTTTCTATTAATTGTACTCTTTTCATTTAACTCACTTAAAGTTAAACCATATGGATAATGGTCACAGGCTAATACTATCAATGTATCATCTAATACTCCCGCTTTATCAAGTTCACTTAATAATTTCTCCATTGCTTTATCAAGTTCAATATGAGTTGCTAAATATGCTTTAACAGCATCACTATATTTTAATTTTTCGACTGCTTTTTTATTTCTATAAGCCATATTATTTCCATAAAAATTGTAATTTAAATGTCCACTTACTGTCATATAATATGTTGCAAATGGCTTATCTTTGTTTAGATAATAACTAGTTGTTGCATCAATCATCTCTTTATCGCTATTTGGCCAATGGCTACAATTCATTTTCTTTTGTAAGCCATTTCCACATCCGTAGTATGTAAATCCTAAATTTGGATGTGATAAGTTTCTATCATAATATTTGTAATTATGATTATGAAATGCATAACTAGTATATCCTTGCGCTTTAAACTTAGTACCAAAACCAAATGGCATACTATTCTTACTTGATCTATAAAAACTCCATACGCCTTCCTTAGGTATTAATCCGGTTAAATTCATATATTCGCCATCAGTTGTTGAAACTGGAAATAAAGGTTGATAATAATTAGTAAAGACAAAACCATTATTTGCCATCTTATATAGTGTTGGTGTTAGAACTGGATCTAATGCTATAGTATCAAATGCCTCTCCCGTTATAAATATTAAATTTTTTCCTTTAAATAATCCCGTATATTTATTCTTCTCAGTAGGAGCAACATTTTTAAAATATTTATGCATACTAACAACTTTTTTGTCTTTTGTTTTTGATATTAAACTATCAAAATCTATATTATATACATTATATTCTTTTTCTTTATCCAATTCTATTTCTTTAATATCTTCATCTTCAGAAATGTAGATTTCCTCTTCAAATCCAAATATATATCGATAAAGATCTATTGCTTCCATTGTAGTTAAACCAGTTTTTTCTACTGTTAACATTGGAGCATGTGTTTCAAATATCAGCCTATTTAAAGAATATATTCCCTTATTATCAAAATGTACAAAGCATATTATTCCAATTATCGATAATAAAAACACAATTACTTGAACAATAAATACAGGAATTTTAATTTTCTTATAACTAAATAGCTTTTTATTAAAAATCAAAAATAGTACATATGGAACTATTACTATTGAAAACACATACCAATACTTTAAAATAACTTTAACTATTTGAGCCCAAAACTGCATTACTTGACCGGCGCCACCAGCAGTTATTGAGAAAAATGAAAAAATTGAATCATACACTTCATAATACACGAATTGTGCCAACATTAAAATGCACAAAAAAGTTGTGAAAAAAATGTTTAATACTTTATTGAGTTTTTCACCCCAAATATTACATATTACATATATTATAATAACCCAAGGTAAACTAAAAAGTACTACTGATAATGTTGATAATGTAAAAAAATTACCAACTACAAATATACGAAATATTAATTCCAAAAATATAAACCAAAACAGCCACCATATTAACATAGTCAACTTCTTTTTTTTCATTATTTTCCTGCTTTCTTAATAATTGATAACACTATAATTGAAATAATTAATATCAAAATAATAAAAATTAATATAGCTAATTCAATATCAATTTCTAATTTTAAAGAGATTAAGTTATTTAAAAAACATCCCATAAAATCACCAACATAATTATACAAAATAATTACTATTTATTCAATTAATTAATAAAATAAAAACATCAATAATTAAAATATTGATGTTTTTAAACAAATTTTGGAGGAGCCAGTCGGATTTGAACCGACGATGGAGGTGTTGCAGACCTGTGCCTTACCACTTGGCTATGGCTCCACGTACATATAATTATACTAAATTATATGTACTATTTCAAGATAATTGTAATGATTTTGCCCCTTATTGTTAATATTAGTTCGATTTTATTTGCTTGTGATACTTTGTTTGATACTTCAAAGTACGCATTTTCATTTTTTTCATATGCAACACTTGCTTTATTAATCTTTTCAGTATATACTTCCCCTTGATATCTATATTTAATCATACCAAAATATTCAAATATACTACTTAAACTATTGAGATATTTTTTCATATAAATATCATTATCTACATTATAATTTCCTTTTAATTTTAAAATACTATTTTTTTCTTTATCAGTAGGAGAAATAATAAATGTCTTTGTATAACAATCTTTATTTAAACAATATTCATAATTATCTTTAAAACTATCATTAATAGTATAACTCACTATTTTAATATTACTCTTATTTAAAAGTGTATTGCTTAAATCAATATTCTCTTGTAGATGATAATTATAACCTTCTGTTTTATCATCTACATTTATAGGATTTACAATAATATCACTATATTGTAATTTACTTTTAGATGTGTAATTTATAGATGGTTCCACGTTACTGATTTTAAATAAATACTCTTTCTTTAATCTCTTTTTCTCTATTTCAAATATTACATTAACATTTTTTTCAGTACTAGCAATTATATCCATTGGTGCAAAAATATTGCCAAAATCCGTAAATTGTTTATCCATATTATATTTTGGAGTCAGAACTTCTACTCCGTCATCCAATCTAAACAGTTCAGATGATAATGTTTGATTATTTTTAGTCTTATTCTTAATATTGACATCAACAATCACATAATATTTAGTTGAATCAATTATTCTTCCGCTTATGTCTTTGTTGGTAAGATATACATTATTCACTTTATACCATAAGTTATTAGCATATATTTCTTTACTTATATCATATTTTACGTTATACACTTTTATATTAAAATATATTGTTAATGATATAGCAAGCAAAGTTATAGATAATAATGCGGTTAAAAAGAATTTATTTTCCTGAACAAAGTACCCAAATAATCTACGTGCTTTTGCAAAATATCTCTTATAAATATAGGAATTATTACCAATTGTTAATTCTACTTCTTCGTTATCAGCAGCTTCAATTTTCAAGTCTTCCATATCTTTTTTAAAATCAAATTGTTTTAAATTAAATCCAAGTGCCCTCGTTAAAAAAATAAACAATAATATTATTTGAGGAATTACAACTATCATGCATATATCTCTTAGTGCTCTTACAGTTTCAACATTCAATGTTTTAGTGATTAATCCTTTTAGAACATAGGAAATATAAATATAAAAGCCACACAATATTATTGAATATAAAATAGATAATAAATATATTCCTCTTTTTTTGTTTTTAAATGATAATAAATAATATATTCCACTGCATAACAATACTATTAATGCGCATGAAATATACATAAGAGTGGATATATGCTCACTTACTAATGACATAGAATTAGTAAAATAATGCTTTATGGCATAATCATTAAAAAAAGAATATATACCAAATGTTTTAATTGTTGTATAAACAAATATTGCAAAAAGAAGACCATGTATTAGCCTAAAATGTTTTATTAAAAAAGCATATGGTTTTCTTATTATCAACTTAACCAACTCCTACTATAAAATTATAACACTATATCAAAAAAAAGACTAGTAGTCTTTATTTTTTATAATAGATCATTTGACCAGATAGTAGATATATAGTTTCATTACTTTTAACTAATTCATCTTCAGTAGTATTAAATATTTTACTCACTATTTTTAATGTATCTCCGTCTTTAGTTATATAGTAACTAACATCCTTTTTAGGAATTAATACCATTTGCCCTGGATATATATAATCATCTATATTTAAACCGTTTAATTCAGATAATAGTTTTGTATTAACATTAAATTCTTTTGATATTTTATATAAAGTATCTCCTTTTTTAATCTCATATATATAATAATATGGACTCTCAATTTTAGTATCATTAAACATATAATCACCTATTTTATTATATGTTATTCTTTATATTATGCTAATCTATATAAACAAATATCGATTTAGAATTATTAAATGATAACTCAGAATCATAAAATATTTTATTGCTTCCTATTATAGGATTATAAATATAAAAATAATCTTTATATTTATAATATAGGTCATCATTATATTCTTTGATAATATCTACATTGTCTATGAAAATTTTATTCTTTATTTTTTTATTATCATTAAATAATTTGTATGTACCTTCACTAATCTCATATGTATAATTTGAAAGATTAGTTTTTTCTATTTTGATTTTATCAACTTTATAATCATTTTTACTACAAGTTACGAATTTATTATTAACATACTTTACAAATCCTTTATCACTGCTTCCTATTGTTTTTATTTTGCCTTTCTTAACATTAATTTCATATAATTTACTATTTTTGTTATCATATAAATATATTTTTTTACCTATATTTCCTACTACATAAGAATCATAGTCTATTTTTTGAGACAATACTATTTTATTATACTTACCTGTTCTAATATCAAAAGAATACATTTCATTAAATTCATGTTCCATATTATAATTAGGCATATATATTTTGTTGTCTATCTGATAAGCTAAATCATTATCATATCTATCTTTATCAAATAATATGATATTTTTGTAGCCTTTATTATCCATAATAGTATATCCTTTGTAAGCCCACAATGCCAAATATACATTGCTTTTTATATTATTATAAAATGTATAATCCTTATCTTTTTTTTCAACTGATTGCTTGTTATTCTTATAATCTTCTAAACTTTTATCATCTATTAAATGATAATCTATATTTATAGAATTTTTAATATCATAACAAAGTGGATATGTGGTTACTCCAGTTATTAATGGAACAATACACTCATAATTAGTCATATTAATATTATTTATTCCTTTTATAAATAATTTCTTTTTACTTCCTGTATAAATATCAAAATTATATTTATTATCTATTTCAACGTATAACCTTTTATTTTTTAAAACACTTTTAATACTATGACCATCTATTTCATATTTTAAATCATAATTAGAAAAAGTGTATTTTAACACTATTATAATTAAAAATATAATAATAGCAATTAATAATCTCCTTTTCATAGTACTCCTCTAAAATTATTCTAACATTTTATATTATTTTATTCAACTTTTGAAAATAAAAAAAGGACTATTTATTAGTCCTTAATAACCTTTGCTTCTTTCAAGAAATTAGTTAATTCAGAATCAGTCATTTCTCCAGTAGTTGACTTAGTAAATTTCTTATTTACTATTGCAAATACATATGGAACATATCCTTCATATCCTTCTAGTTCTACAGTAGTAGATAATGTTTTATAATCTTCTTCTGATAATTTATCTGCTTCAAAAAAATATAATTTATATCCATGTTTCTTTGATGAAGAAGTAATAACTGGTTTTAAATTTTGGCAATGTGGACATGTTGAACTGGCAATTACTGTTACTAGTGTCTCTCCCTCATTATAATCTGCTAACCAGCCAGCAACTGTTACCTCTACCTTTGGTTCACCATTTGTATTAACCAGAAAAGAAAGCCCAATAAATAGCCATATGATTGCTGATATTAAAGCCCCAGCACCTACACTTTTAGCATCTGCTTTCTTACTCTTTTTCCATAATAAATAAAGGACTAACCCAAGAGGTGGTAAAATTAATCCAACTATCCACCAAGAATGAAATTTCTTTAAATTGTTTCCCTTCTTTGTAATTTTTTTAGTTTCTACTTTATTTATTTCCTTATTTTGTTTTAATTTTTTTTCTACTTTTGTCATAAAATCTCCTCACAAATATTACTAATAATATTCTACCATTTTAACAATAATTTATCAATGAAAATAAAGAGAAGTTTGTTATTCACAAACTTCTTTTCCTTCAACTTCTTTAACTTTTCCAGTTCTAGTCCATCCATCTAATGTCTCACTTTTACTCCACTTATATACTTTGTGTGTACTAGTTACTTTCTTAGAACTTGCTTTCTTAGTCTTCGTAGCATCTTTTGTACATAAATGCTCAGAAAGTTTATATCCAGTAGGACATACTTCTGTCTTAGTTATAGTTGTTTTATAACATTTACTGTCTTTTAAAGTCCATCCATTTGCTGTATCACATTTATTTGATGTTGTTATTGCATAACACTTTAAGCTGCTTCCACTGCCTTCACTATGATTAGCAGTTGATGGACAACTATAAGTATTATTATAATACCAACACTTTAATGTTGATCCTGATCCACTACTATTTGTTGCAGTGCTTGGGCAAGTATATTTTGTTGATGCTTGTTGAGTTATTTCATAATGCCAACAAGATAATGTTGATCCTGATCCACTATGATTAGTTGATTCTGATGGACAACTATATACTTTCTTGTAACATCTAATAGCTGATCCACTACCTTCTTGAGTATATGTGTCTGGGCAATACCAAACGTCATAATCAGTACATACCTTATGTGATACATAACCACATGTGTTGCATACATCTTGTAAAACTCCATTTACATATGTTGGAACACATTGTACTTTACAATTTGGATCTTTAATTTTTTCGTCTTTACACTTTTCTTCAACTTTCTTTTTTGAATCAGTATATACTATATCTACTTTTACTTTATCAGTTACTTTTACTTTCTTTTCTGGTATAGATGTTTTAGTTACAGGTACATCTACTTTAACAGGTGTCACAGTAGTATCAATTGGCTTCTTGCTTGTAACAACTTCAGCATTTTTTGATTCTGTATTAGTGCTTGTTTTAGTTTCAGCATTTTTCTTATCAACATAACTAATTATACAATTTTTACCTTTTAACTTACCTTCAGAGCAACTATATACTGATTTAGTTACCTTATTTAATTTATAAAATTGATATTGAGTTATTTTTTCTCTTGTACAAGTTTTACCTTGATTACACTCTTTGCCACATAAATCATGACATCCTAGCACTTTTACTAATTGATGAGCTTCATTACCACATTTTAAATATGTTCTTAATTCATATCCATCTTTTGTTTTAACGACTAATACATATGAATCATTTAAATTACATGCATCGCCATTTTTATCAGTAAATGGAAGAATATAATTTTTATCTAACATTTCTTGAAGAGTGATTTTTACTTCATCACCTATTTCAGTTGGTAATTTATCATTTGTAAAATATGCTTCTCCTGCATCTTGCATGCTATTTATATTATCTCTAAAAATACTATCATATATAGGATCAAGATTAGGTGTACTTTTCTTTACAATCCACATTACTAGAAACATAAAGAATAAGAATAGTAAACAAAATAATAATAATTTAATTATACTGAATCCTTTTTTATTTCCATTATACATATTTATTACCCCCTTTATTATCTTAAAACCTTTTTAGCTTCTTCTGCTTTTTCATTTAGTGTATTATCTAAATCTTGACTAACCATTTTATTTGGATTTAATACTTTATTTCCAACTACAATTGAAATTTCTCCATTTACACTTGTACCATTAAGTATAGCTTCATATATATCACGAGTTTCAACATCTTTAACATTTTCTGAAACCTCAAATGTAACTGGATCAACAATATAACAACCAGGAATACATACTGTTAAATTATTTGATATTAAATATTCTTTAACATAATTTGCATATCTTCCAACAGCTGCATTAAGTGCTAGAAATCTTTCTTCTTTACTGAATAGATATGGATTAAATCCACCCCTCATTCCGAATAGATGCCATTCATTATATAACTTATTTGTTAATACTCCAACTTGTTCAATAAATCCATCAACATTTCCTTCTTTTCTATATTGAGCAATTAAATTATAAATTTCATCATAACTTCTACAATATTTAGCAAGTGTTGAATTATCTTGTGCAAGGTATTCATAATGCACTGGATATAATTCATTTTCATGTCCACCTTGTGCACCATATACATATACAAATTTGTTAGCTAATTGATTAAAAGTATTACTATTATATTTTGTATTTAATGGAAGTTCACCATTAACAAATCTTATAATATCAACTATGTCTTCCCTAGAAATTTGCATTTCGAATACAGGATTATTTAAACCAGCTATCATAGGATTTAAATCCTTTTCATATATTCTATCTGCTGCTCTATTAACATCATCTTCACTAGTAATATCAACAAGTACTGGTGTAGGTGTTGGTACTGGTGTTGCTGTTGGCGCTGCAGTAGGTGCAGGCGTTGCTGTTGGAGCTGCTGTTGGAGCAGGTGTTGCGGTTGGCGCTGCAGTAGGTGCAGGCGTTGCTGTTGGTTTAGTTTCATTAGTATTAGTGTTAATGTTTGCTGTCTTGTTTTTAGCATTGATTAATGGAACAATAATATCTGTTTTTGTTTCATTACTAACACTACTAGTTTCAATAGTCCTATCTATACTAGCAGTTTTACCACTACAATTTTTTGGCACTCTAATAACACCATATCCAACTCCAAATCCTGCTGCTGCTGCTAATGCTATAGCGATTGCCCTAAGTCCTCTCCTTTTACTAGCAGTTTTATCTACTTCTACTATCTCTTCCTCTCTAACTTCTGAAGCTAAAGCTGCATCAATTTCATGAACTCCTTCTACTAAACGATTAATTTCCATAGCGATAGGATTTCTTTTCTCTACTGGTGCATTTTTACTAACTAATTCATCATATTTTTCATATAATGGTTTTAGTTCATCAATGATTTCTTTTCTTCTTACAAGTAAAGCATCACGATTAAGTTTGTTTTTTTCCATAATTAATTTACCCCCTTCGTAAATATGGCCAATATTATAACAAAAAAACACAATTTTGTCAACAAATAGCATTAATATCCATTTGTTAATTGTGTATTATATACTCTTTTTTATTATTTTTCAATCATTTTTTTAACTATATTTGATAAAAATATATGCACGTCCAAATCAATAAAAATGATATATATAATAAAGACATATAAAATTGGTTTTAAAACATTTTTAATAACAAATATTGAATTATTATATTCAATTGAAGAATCCATATAATTCATGTTATTAATAACAATTTTATTTAAAA
>JAEEGL013173049.1_pt1 | contig 11113 bp, 9 predicted proteins | sample 9134231 | NCBI WGS metagenome assembly JAEEGL01 (sample SAMN16246548, study PRJNA631951) | gut metagenome | biome: gut microbiome; feature: rumen; material: fiber-attached | host: Bos | place: Iran: Karaj | collected 2018-10
CCTGAACCACCTGGAGCAGGCCCGCCTGCAACTGACCCGTGAGCCGCGCCCGCTGCCGGTGATGAAGATCAATCCCGAAGTGAAGAGCATCTTCGATTTCCATTACGAGGACTTCCAGTTGGAGGGCTATGACCCCTGGCCGCATATCAAGGCCGAAGTATCGGTTTAATTGATTATACGCTTCGCGCCTTTTATCAGGCCGCTTGCGGTAAATTTGCTAATAATAACCAAGAATAATAAAATATGAAAAGAGTATTGATTTTCTTTTTTTGTTTCCTCTTCTGCTGCACCATCAATGCACAGGAGAGGAGTCGCTCAGCGTACATTCAGGATTTCAACAACTATGTAAAGAATGGCCAGACCCGGCAGGGCGTGGAGTGTGCTGTCAAGGCGGTGGCCATGTACTACAATGAGAAACTCTACCAAGAAGCCTTCGACCTGCTGCGACACGTAGACCAGACCATTGAGGCCGACCAGAAAGCCATGGCCAGTCAGAAAGCCGCCATGCACTACTTCACCAGCAAGGAGCGCATGCAGATGTACATGAAGATGAAGCGTGGGGCCAGTGCCCTCGACCAACTCAACATCATGGAGGCTCATGCGCGTCAGGCTTCCGATGAAGAGGTGACCAACGACCTGCTCTACAGCAAGGCCATCTACTACTACACCTTCGGACAGAACGCGCAGGGCAATGCCGTATTCAAGGAGATGGCCGACAAACTGACCGCTGCCAAGGACTACGACAAGGTGGATGAGGTCTATCAGACGCTCATTGCCAATGGCCGTAAGTCGGGCAACGCCAGCATGGTGGCACAGTCGTATAGCAGTTATATCGCATGGAAAGACTCTACCAATGCGCTGAAAGTGGCCGATCAGATAGGAGCCCTGAACCAGCAGATTGCCGACCATGAGGCTACGATCGAGGAGAAGGACAGCACGCTGGCCTACCGTCAGGGGGTCATCGTGGGGCTTAGCATCCTTGCTGCCATCCTTGCAGGCGTGCTTGTTGTCGGTGCCATCATCCTGCTCCGCTACATCGTGCTTACCCGCAAGCAGAAGAAGACCATCAACCTGGCCAACGAGACCAACGCGCTCAAGGCTAAGTTCATCAGCAATATAGCCACCCACCTGGAGCCCAGCCTGAAGAAACTAGATGGCAGCAAGCCCGAGGTAAGGGCTTTGCTCGACTTCTCTAACCATATCCAGACCCTCTCGGAACTGGAGAACAACACTGGCGATGTCGCTACAGAAGAGACACAGATAGTCCCCTTCTGCGATGCGATGATAGACCATATCCGCAACAAGGTAAAGAGTGGCGTCAACCTCTCGGTGAACGCCCAGAAGATGAGCGTTGGCCTGAACAAGGAGTATGTGTCGCATATCCTCGAGCATCTGCTCGAAAACACCGCTGAGTACACCCCCGAGGGAGGTACCATCAGCCTGGAGTTCAAGAAACGTAGCCCGCATACCTATCAGTTCCTGGTAACCAATACGGGCGATAATATTCCCGAGGAGCAGCGTGACAATCTCTTTAAGCCTTTCGTCGAGATCCGCGACCTGACCAAGGGCGACGGCCTCGGTCTGCCTATCTGTAAGAAGATGGCCCAGAAGATGAACGGCGACCTAGAACTCGATACAAAGTTCAGCAAGGGTACCCGCTTCGTCCTTGACCTGCATGTGTGAAAACGTGGAAAATAATTTAGTTTGTTTTGCAATCTAATTTAGTTTGTTTTGCAATCTAATTTAGTTTGTTTTGCAATCTAATTTAGTTTGGATAAAGATAAAGCAATGATTAGCATGATAGCAGCCGTGGCCCGTAACAGGGCCATTGGCTATGAAAACAAATTGATATACTGGCTGCCCAACGACCTGAAGCGTTTCAAGCAACTCACTACGGGTCACACTATCCTCATGGGGCGCCGTACCTTCGAGAGCCTGCCTAACGGCGCATTGCCCAACCGCCGCAACTGCGTGCTCACGCGCTCTGCCCGTCTGTCTGAAACAATAGCCGCCGCTGCCCCCGATGGTGACAGTGCGGGCGGGTTTGCCCCGCCCGAAAACGTGGAATGCTTCCCCGACTGGGACTGCTTCCTTTTCTCTTGCCGCCCCGACGAGGACATCTTCATCATCGGTGGCGCCACCCTCTATCGGGACTTGCTCTGTAAGGCCGACCGCCTCTGCCTGACCGAGATAGACGACACGCCCGCGCAGGCCGATGCTTTCTTCCCCGACTATAGCAAGGACTGGCATGAAATATGGCGTGAGGATCATCCTGCCGATGACCGTCACGCCTTTGCCTATAGTTTCGTTGAATACGTCAGATAGCGTCTTCCTTGGGTATCTGCACCTCCAGGTCATTGCGGTGGGCGAAGATATGGGGCGACATAATCTCGACGCCTGCCTGATGGAAATGGTCGAGGATATTCTGATGCAGATGGGAGTAAATGTCGGACAGTTTGTCTGAATGCGTCGTGTAGGCGTTGATTTCATACTCCACGTAAAAATCGTCTAAGGCCGTGACCCGCACGTAGGGTTGCGGCTTTTTCTGTATCAGCATCGTGGCCTTGGCCGCATCGAGCAGCAGGTTTTCTATCAACTCGTGCTTCATGTCGTAGCCTATCGTCACCTTCGTATGCACAATAACACCGTAGTTCTCGGCTGCAAAGGTGAAATTGCTGGTCTGCGAGTTCATAATGTTGGAGTTAGGAATGGTGACCACCTCGTTCTTACGTGTGCGAATACGGGTGACGAGCACCGTCTTTTCCAACACAAAGCCCTCCACTTCGCCGAAGCGGATGAAGTCGCCCACATGGAACGGGCGCATATAGGTCATCACGAAACCGGCCATCAGGTTGCCGATAATTGACGTGGAGCCCAGCGACACGATGACACCGATGAACACCGACACACCCTGGAACACCTCGGAGTCGGAACTGGGCAGCAGCGGCCATATCATCACAAACATGAAGGAATAGAGCAGCACGCGCAGGATAATATACGTGGGATGGGCCCAGTCGGCGTAGAAACCATTGATCTTCAGCCGCCCGGACGCTATCTCGTTCATCAGGTATCTGACACCCCTTACCAGATAGTGGAAACAGATGATGATGACCACAATCTTGAACAGGTCGGGCAAGTAGCCGATAATGGCCCACAGAATGTCCTTCACAGGATTCCATACATAGCCTATAATAGTATAGGTGAAGGTCTTCGTCTCGGGGAAGACGACGAACAGCAGGGGAATGGTGAAGAGCAACTGTATGAAGACCACTACATAGAACAGCGTCCTGAAGAGCACCAGGAAGAGGATGCCCTGCCGATGTGTGTTGAACACCTCGTAGTCCTTGAACTTCATGGGGATGGCCATCTTCAGCACGCGGCGCAGCAAGCGTAGGCGATAGCGGCGGTAGAGCCAGCGCGTGAGTCGGAACAGCAGCCATTGCGCCGCGATGATGAGCGCCACTAAGCCCAGGCTCTTCAGTTTCTGCTTTAGGCCGTATTCTTCGTGCAACTCAACAATCTTCTCCTTTACGATGTCGCAGTATTGAAGGGCCAATTCCTGGCGGGTGGTGTTCTGCCACAGACCGTCCATATCGGTCAGGCTCATGATGACACGATCGCCGGCCATCACATCACTGCTGTATTCGCCCTCATAGACATACATCGTATCGAGGAACAGCGTCAGACTCTTGCCCAAGGCGAGAATCTCGGCCTTCGCATTCTCTACGCGCTTCTCGGCCACCATGCCGCCCTTGCGGGCATAGAGCACCAGCAGCGTATCGCCGCTGACAATCAGCGGTGCTCCCGGCGTTATCTCGCGTAGCGAGTCAACACGTGCTTTCCGCTCGGCAATACGCAGAGAGTCGTCTTTTTCGTTGCGCGCCAACTCTTCCTGCATCATGATGCCTTGCAGTTTCAGTTCCTGCACCTGGTCGCGCAATTCCTGGATGATGGAGTCGTTGACGGCCCTCAGTGAGTCCATCTCCGATATCATACTCTGTGCATGAATGTCCAAAGTGCAAAACAAGAATAAGAAAGCAAGTAGTATATACTCCTTCATCTCCATAAAAATTACTCTTCCATTTCAATCATCTCCATGACGGGCAACTGGCGCTCAAAGGCCGAGTGGAACGAGATAAGCGTCTGTGAACTACTGAGTCCCAGCGGCTGCAGTTTGTCGTGGATGATGTCAAGCAGGTGGTGGTTATTCTTTGCGTAAATCTTTATAAACATGTCGAAATTGCCTGTGGTGTAATGACATTCCGTCACCTCGGGGATCTTCTCCAATTCCTCCACAACCTTGTCGAAACTCTCAGGGTTCTTCAGGTTCAGGCCGATGTAGGCGCAGGTTTCGTAGCCCATCTTCTCGGGGTCGATGAGAAACTGTGAGCCTTTTAGCACGCCCATGTTGGTCAGTTTCTGAATACGCTGGTGGATGGCGGCACCACTCACCTCACACACACGCGCCACCTCTAAGAACGGGATTCGCGCGTCGGCAGATATAAGTTTCAATATCAACTTATCCAGCCTGTCAAATTTCTGATTTGCCATAATATTTACAATTTAGGAATTTACGATTTATTACTTTTGCGGAAGCAAATTTTTCACTTTTCCCTTTTCATTTTCCCTTTCCCTGCGGAATAGTTCACTTTCAGTGCAAACGACTGTTGCAGAGCCTGTTTGATTTCTGCTATCATGCCGAAGGGCACGTCGCGGTCAGCTTTGATAGAGACGGTCATGCGCGGCTGGTCGTCTGAAGACATCTTTGTGCGTTCTTCCTCCACGTAAGCCTTGATGTCATCGATTGTCGCCAGCCGGTTGTTCAGTTGGATGTAGAACTCCTGGTCTGTGACATCTGTTTTTTCTGTGTGAGCCGTTCCTTTATCTTTGTGCCCTTGCAGGCGTCCCACGTAGACATTGCAAACGGCCGACTTATGGGCGAGTTTCTGTAGTTCCGTACCCTGCGGTACGTCGTAGCGTACCTGCAGGTCTACGTCCCTCATGTGTGTCACTATCATAAAGAAGAAGAGTACGGTGAATATCAAGTCGGGCAGGGCCGCGGTATTCAGCCCCGGCATCTCATGCTTCCGTCGTTTAAATACTCCTCGTTTCATTCTCCACTATTCTTTATTCATTAGCGCAACGCTCGCTGATTCGCTGCGGATAGACCATGGCAATGGCATCGCGCTGTTCAGCATCGCATTCCGAGAGCGGTCGTCCGAACTGCCTCTGTGCCAAACCGTTGCGCAGGCTGTTATAGCCCTTCACCACGGCATTCTGCATCTGGAAGTAGGCATCGTAGGAGGCTGCGGAGTCCACCTCGACGATAATCACGTGGCGGTCGCTCACGCGGCAGCGCCCCATCAGGTGTACCTCGCGTTCGCTCATCTCGGGCAGGGCAGGGTCGTTGGCATTGTTGGCCACGAATGTCTCCACCCGCTCTGCCAGGTCTTCCACCACCATCGGTTCGTCGTTGCAGGTCAGTTGGTTGTTGGCGTTGAGCCGCAGGCAGAGGGCATTGCGTTGTTTCACAATCAGGTCCTCCTGCTCCGTTTGGTTCTCTGGCGGCGGCAACTGTCGCGGCAGTCCCCAGTCGCTGTCCATCGACGAGGTCACGAGGAAGAATATCAACAGCATAAACGATATATCGGCTGTCGACGTGGTATTCAGTCCGGGCATCTCCCTCTTTCTACGTGCAAACATACCTCTCACCTCTTATTTCTCACCTCTCACCTCTCAGTCATTCTTCATCTGGTACTGGTGTATGACCGACCAGGCCATCACCATCACTATCAGTGCCAAGAGCACATAGATCATATATAACAGCGCGTCAATCATCTCTTTTCCAGTTTTTTTTCCAGTTTTACTTTTGAAATTATGTCCATGAGCATGATCGCCCCTTCTTCCATCTGCGTGGTGAGACGGTCGATGCGCGAGTTTACGAAGTTATAGAACACCTGCAGGACAAGTGCCACGATAATACCAAAGATAGTAGTAATCAGTGCCACCTTCATACCCTCGGCCACAATAGCCGGGCCTATGTCGCCCGCCTGCTGTATCTGGTCGAAGGCCATCACCATGCCTATCACCGTGCCGAGGAAACCCAGCGACGGTGCCACGGCAATGCACAGCCTGATCCATGAGCAACCGCGCTCCAGCCGTGCTGTCAGCACCGTGCCGTAACTGATGATGCTACGCTCGATGCTTTCTGTCCGTTCATGGATATGCATCAGTCCCTGATAGCACACGCTCGCCACGGGACCGCGAGTGTCGCGGCAGATGCTCTTCGCACCTTCCACGTCGCCCGCCTCCACTTTCTTCTCAATGTCTGTCAGCAGCCGTTTGACGTTGACTTCCGACAGCGTCAGGTAGATGATACGCTCTATACACAGGGCCAGGCCTATAACCAGGGCCAGGGCCACCAGCGACATAAACTTCGGGTTGCCCTCAATGAACTTGGTCTTCAGTTGCTGGTGCCATCCGCTGCTTTCGGTCATTTCCTCCAAGGCTGCCATATCCTCCTGGCCAATCATCTCTTCCAACGAGAGGTCAGCGCCAGCACTATCTTGGCCCGTAGGATGTGCTATCAGCGCAGCATCATCAACGCCGCTGTCTACCACCGCCACTTCTGCTTTTCCCGGCATTGGCTCTTGTGCTTTACCCGTCTGCCCCACCAGCAGTAATCCTGCCATAGCAAGGACAAATGTTGTTTTTTTCATTCCTATATATTACAATTTGGCCGCAAAGGTAACAATTAATTTTCAATATTGTTACTTTTGCGGCCAAAATTAAGGGAAATTTCACTATTTCCTCTTATAATCGGATTCAGGCATATACAAGTACGATGGTCGATAGCCTCCAAAGTCTACCACAATTTTCTCGAACACGATGCCGGGATGCTTGGGCTGTAGCGTCAATTCGTGAACCAAGCCTTCAACGTCAGACTTATGACCTTCTACACCAGACTTTTGGCCTTCTACACCAGACTTTTGACCTTCGATGTCAGACTTTTGGCTCTTACCCACTGGCACTTCCACCACTTTTTCCACCACGCGGCGGGCTATCGTGGGATAGAACTCAGAGTACATATAGGGCTGGCGATCTACAAGCGTCTTGTTGAAGTTCACTGTCTGTGGCTCGCTGCCGTCGATGCTGACCGTGTATTCATAGCCGCCTACGTTGAGGAAATCAAGCGTCGATTTCACTATCACGTGTACCTTCACTGTCTTTGGCGCATCTTCAGGCAATGTGAAGCGGTAGGTCAGCGAGGCATTACCTACAGGCTTCGTGTAGGGTGTCAGAGCAACAGCACTGCGCGTCCGACCGTAGTAGGGATAGACGCTCCACTGAGTCTCACCGTCGGCTTTAGCAGCATAGAAGTGTTCGGCCTCCATGGAGATATAGCCGGGGTGAGAGGAGAGGGATGAGGGGTGAGAGGTGAGAGAATAGGTTGGTGAGAATATATATCCCCCGTCTTCAGTCGTTTGTCTCTCGTCATCAGTCTTTTGTTTTTCGTCTACAGTCTTCACCTCTGGCAGCATGTCATGAGGGAAGTTATCGTTCCATGAGCGGTAGCCGATGTGTTTCTGTGTCATCATACCATCCCATTTGCCACCGCTTATCACCTTATTATAATATAGGCAGAGCAGGGAGTCGCGCTTGAAGCACCGCTTCACCTGTTGTGCCCATTCGTTGGCATCGGGACTGTTGCGATCGGCAAGGTAATGGTTCATGGCCTGTGCATAATACATGTCGTAGAGATTTGCCATAGCTTGCACGGGGAAGAGTACCAACTGACGGTATGCGTCTCGTGCCTCGACGGGCACCTGCTCATAAAGGCGCAGTGCTCGTAGTTCCAGTCGCTGGTATTCGTCGGCAACCTGCTTCCATTCGCCTGTTTCGACGTTGTACGTGCGGGCATCAAGCATCTCGGGCGTTACGCGTGCCATGTACTGGCAGTTGCGGTTGTAGATATCGGCTGCCTCCGCGGCCATGCTTGTAGTGTGCTCTGCGGCCGTGCTTGCCCCATGATCCGCAATCCTGCTCGTAGTGTGCTCGGCGGTTTTCCCGCCGAGGTCATCGCCCCCGCCTCCAAGCATGCTGGCAAAAAAGCGCTGCGTATGGTCAGTGATGGTCTGTTGGGTGTATTCCTTCGGATTCCAGGCCATGTCCATAAAGAGCGTGATGGGATATTCCATCGGCTTAAGATCGCCTACGTTGAGAATCCACATGCGCTGGATACCGAAGTCGTAGGCCAGCGACAGTTGCTCAAACATCTGCTGTGTCTGCGTGACGTTGAGCCACTTTGTATTGCGTGGTGCCCCAACATAGTCCACATGGTAGTAGATGCCCCAGCCGCCTTTGTGGGCGCGTTCCTTGTCATCGATGGGCACGCGGCGGATGTTGCCCCAGTTGTCATCACAAACGAGCATGATGACATCGTCGGGCACGCGGAAGCCGGCATCATAGTAGTCCTGCACCTCTTTATATAACGCCCACACCTGTGTGGTCTTGTTGGCCGGCTTGCCAGTCACCTCCTTGATGATACGTCGCTGGTTTTCCACGATGCGCTCCATCAGTTTCGTGTCGGCACTCTCGCTCATGGCCTCGTCGCCGTCGCCGCGCATGCCGATAGTCACCATATCCTCGGTGCCTTTCATACGCTCAATGCCTTCGCGGAAGAAACGGTCCAGGTTCTGCTGGTTGGTCTGGTAGTTCCATGCGCCCCACTCCTTGCGGTGGCGGGCATACTCCTGATGGTTGCGGGCCATGGGTTCATGGTGGCTGGTACCCATGATGATGCCCATCTTGTCGGCTGTCTTGCCATTCTCCGGATCGTCGGCATAGAATGCCCAGCCCCACATGGCCGGCCACATCATGTTGCCCTTTAGTCGGAGTATCAGTTCAAAGACCTTCTCGTAGAAGCGGTGGTCACCGTACTCAGTGCCGAAGGTGTTCTTCACCCATGAGGTCAGACAAGGTGCCTCGTCGTTGAGGAAGATGCCCCGGAACTCAACGGCAGGCTCTCCATCCGTATACGTACCTTTTATTATATAGGCTTCTTCGTGTTTCGCCACTGGCACGTCGGCCCACCAGTACCAAGGTGACACGCCCAACTGTCTGCTCAGTTCGTAAATACCATAGATGGTGCCACGCCTGTCGCTGCCGGCAATAACTATCGTTGGGTGTTGGGTAGTAGGTGTTGGGTGTTGGGTAGTAGGTGTTGGGTGTTGGATGGTTGTGATGATAAATTTCTCGCGCTTGCCTTTCAGATCCTTCTGGATCTCTTTCAGCGTGTTTTGTGAGATTCCTGAAATTTTGTCTATAGTACCAACCACGATGACTGGTTCTATCCTCTCGCCTCTCACCTCTCGCTTCTCACCTCTCACTTCTTGCCTCTCACCTCTCACCTCTTGAAGTGGTGGCTTTACTCCCATTACCCGCTCTATGTCGTCTTGCAGGTTTCGGAGTGCAATAATCACCCCTTCATACTCATCGGCACTGTAGTTGATGGTTGCCCCCTTGAGTGGAATGGCATCTGTTCTTTGTGAGAAACAAACAAACGGCTCTGCAGCCTGAGTGATGACCGTCATTATCACAGTCAAAAGAATTACTATTAATCGCTTCATAGACATATTTTTGTTATATTGTTTTGCAAAAGTACATATATTTTGTGAGAAATCCTTTAAGTAACGTATCAAATCGTTAAAGATTTATTTTAAATAAATATTAAGTTTAATTGGTAATCATTTTTGTGTTTTCGTTATGTCTCATTCGTTTTTCAATACGTATACGCACGCTAATAATAAGGTATTTCTAATGTTGTGACACAATAAAAAGAGACATAAATAAAATGTAACTTTAAATAAAATTGTTAATTTTGCACCAAATTTATAATATTAACAAAAAAACCTATTTAAAATCAAACATGATGAAACGGCTAACATCACTTTTCAAACGTGCTGTACCTGCCTTGTTGATGCTCATGCTATTTGCTACTGCGGCAATGGCACAGGACAACACAAAAGTCAGAGGTACAGTCATTGACAGCAGTGGCGAGTCGGTTATCGGTGCAAGTGTTGTTCAAAAGGACAACCGGAAGAATGGAACTATTACCGACCTCGACGGAAACTTCTCGTTAGATTTGCCTGAAGGTAAAGGCACTCTTGTGATTACTTACGTAGGCATGAAGCAGAAAGAAGTAAGAGTAACCCCAGGCAGATCAGTTAAGGTTACTTTGGAAGAAGACGATGCCCACCTTGAAGAAGTGGTCGTCGTAGGCTACGGTCAGCAGAAAAAAGCCTCGGTGGTGGGTGCCATCACCCAGACCACTGGTGAGGTGCTGGAACGTGCTGCAGGTATCGGTAGTGTCAGTGCTGCTCTTACTGGTAACCTTCCTGGTGTTGCTACTATTGCTTCTTCAGGTCAGCCTGGTGAGGAAGACCCGCGTATTTACATTCGTGGTGCAGCCGCTTGGAATCAGGATGCTCAGCCGCTGATCCTCGTCGATGGTGTCAAGCGTGAGATTAAGTCAGTAGATATTACTTCCGTTGCAACGGTCTCAGTATTGAAGGACGCATCTGCCACCGCCGTCTACGGTGTGGAAGGTGCTAACGGCGTTATCCTTATTACCACCAAACGTGGTGTAGAAGGTAAGGCCCGCATCGATGTTGGCTTTAACGCCACTTTGAAGGCTGTGTCAAAACTCCCGCGTAAGTATGACTCGTACGATGGCTATATGTACCGTAACCAGGCCATCGAACATGAACTTGCTATCGGTGGTGATGCTTCTTGGGCTTATTATCGTCCCCAGACGTTCATCAACCTGTTCCGCAATCAGGACTATACCGTTAAGCCAAACTACGATGCTGCCGGCAACTATCTCGGCGACTATAGTCAGGCAGAACGTTATGCAAACGTTGACTGGCAGGATGAAATGTTCCATAATACAGCCTTGTCTTACAATGCTAATATTAATTTCTCCGGTGGTACACAATATGTGAAGTATTTCGTGGCCTTCGACTATCAGAACGAAGGTGATATGACCAGGATTTGGGAGAACAATCAGGGATATGAAGGCGGTTATGCCTACAATCGTTTGAATGTACGTTCA
>JAEEGL013833724.1_pt1 | contig 11113 bp, 9 predicted proteins | sample 9134231 | NCBI WGS metagenome assembly JAEEGL01 (sample SAMN16246548, study PRJNA631951) | gut metagenome | biome: gut microbiome; feature: rumen; material: fiber-attached | host: Bos | place: Iran: Karaj | collected 2018-10
ATGTCCACGCAGTTTTTCCGGCCCCGGGGCGCGCCGTTGTAGCCGGTGGAGATGATCTCGTCGTTGCGCACGATGATGGCGCCGTACTGCCGGCGCAGGCAGGTGGAGCGTTCCAGAACGGTCTCGGCGATGTCCAGATAGTAGTTTTCCTTGCTGATGCGTGCCATAAGGAGCCCTCCTCCGTCGTTTGCGGTTGCCAACAGTATAACAGACCGCGTCGGGAAACGCAAGGGGAGGCGGGGAATGAATCATGAAGAATTGCGGCGCCGCGCCCTGCGGGGCGCGGGAATCAAAAGCAGCGCGCAGGGCGGGATGCCCTCATCCCGCCGAGCCTCCGTGCGGTATGGCGCCCCTTATTCACCGTCGCTGTCCGGGGGCGGGGCGATGAGGCGCAGGGGGCGGGGCAGGACGGTGATCTCCGCCTCGGAGAGGTCGCCGCCGAACTCGCCGTCCACCGTCCAGGAGGTGGGCTCCGGCAGGGTGATGCGGATGTGGGAGGCGGAGAAGCTCAGGGCGTCTGCCGCCGTCAGCCGGCCCTGGGTCACGGCGGAGAGGAGCTGCTGCCACGCGGCGGCGGAGTGGGGGCGGCGCAGGAGCAGCCCCTCGAACTTTCCGTCGTCCAGCGACACGCCCTGGGGCAGCAGGGAACGGAAGCCCCCTACGGACAGGGAGTTGGTGATCAGACCTAAGATAAAATCGCCCTCCTCTTCGCCGTCGTCCCACTCCACCCGGGCATGGATGGCTCGGATCGTGTGGAGCCGGACGGCGCCCTGGAGCACATAGGCCAGATGGCCCAGCAGGTTTTTGAAGCCCTGGGGCGTCTCGTAGGGAACGCTGGTGAAGGCGCCGAAGGCGGCCACGTAGACGAAGGGACGGCCGTTGAACCGGCCCACGTCGAAGGGCCGGATGGCGTCGCTCAACGCCAGCTCCGCCGCTTCCTCCGGGGTCCGGGGGATGCCGTAGCTGGCGGCAAAGTCATTGGCGCTGCCGGCGGGGATATAACCGAGCGGGGGCGGATCCTGACAGTCCAGCAGGCCCGCCGCCGTCTCATTGAGGGTGCCGTCCCCGCCACCGCAGATGACCCGGTCATACCGGGGTCCCAGGGCGGCGGCCAGGCGCTTCGCATCCCCGGCGGCCCGGGTGGGGATGACCGTGGGCAGCCACCCGGCGGCGGTAAAGCGGTCCAGCACAGGATACAGGGCCGTGCGGCACTGACCCCGGCCGGAGACGGGGTTGAACAGATAGAGCAGACGGCGCTGCGTGTCCTCCATGGCCGTGCCCCGTCAGCTCAGAAGGCCGCAGACCATGTCGGAGTAGGCCGAGGGATCCTCCAGAGGGAGACCGGCGATCAGCAGGGCCTGATTGTACAAAATCTCCGTGAGGGTCTTCGCCTTGTCCGGATCGGCGGTGACGGCGTCGGACAGCAGACCGAACACCGGGACGTCCGGATTGACCTCCAGCACGCGCCGGGCGCTCATAAAGGCGTCGTCCCGGCCGACGTTTTTGAAGTAGCGCTCCATCTCCAGGGAGATGGGGCCGTCCGCCGTCAGGAACACGGCGTGGCTGACCAGCTTTTTCGACAGCCGCACGTCGAAGACCCGCTCACCCAGGGTCTCCTTCATGAAGGAGAGCACGCTCTGGTGCTCGGCGGCCTTGGCTTCGGCGGCCTTCTTCTCATCCTCCGTCTCCGGCAGGGCGTCGTCCGCGTCGATGGACTTGAAGAGCTTACCGTTCTCCTTCTCCAGGACCTGGAGCACGAACTCATCCACCTCGTCGGTCAGGCAGAGGATCTCATAGCCCTTGGCGGTGATGCGCTCCGCCTGGGGCAGGGCGGCCACCTGGTCCACACTGCGGCCGCTGGCGTAGTAGAGGAAGGGCTGATCCTCCGGCATCCGGGAGGCGTAGTCGGCCAGAGTGGTGGGATAGTCCTGCGTGCTGGAGGGGAAGAGCAGCAGGTCCCGCAGGAAGTCTTTGTTCACGCCGTAGTTGTTCACCACGCCGTACTTGATGAGCACGCCGAAGTTCGTCCAGAACTGCAGATAGGTCTCGAAATCTTCCTTCTGCAGGCGCAGCAGCTCCGCCTTGATCTTCTTTTCCAGATTGGAGCAGATCTTTTTCAACTGGGCGGTCTGCTGCAGGACTTCACGGGAGATGTTCAGGGAGAAGTCCGGAGAGTCCACCACGCCCTTGATGAAGCGGAAATGCTCCGGCAGCACCTCGGGGCAGTTTTCCATGATCTTGACGTTGTTGCAGTAGAGCTGGGGACCGAAGTGCGCGTCCCGCAGATAGAAGTCGCGGGGCAGCTGACCGGGGATGAAGAGCATGGCCTGATAGGTCACGGCGCCCTCCACGCTTGTCTGGATGCAGCTGATGGGGTCCATGTTGTCGGCGAAGGTGGACTTATAGAAGAGGTTGCGCTCCTCGTCCGTCACCTCGCTGCGCTTGCGCTGCCACAGGGGGACCATGCTGTTGAGCGTGGAGAGCTCCTTCACCGTCTCATACTCCACGGGCGCGTCCTCCGGCGCGTCGGGGGCTTTGGGCTTCGCGCGGCTGGTGAAGATCTCCGTGCGGATGGGGTAGCGGATGTAGTCGGAATACTTCTTGACGATGGACTCCAGGGTGAAGGGATCCATATAGCGGTCGTAGTCCTCGTCCTCCGTGGAGGGCTTGAGGGTCAGGATGACATCGGTGCCCGCCGCGGCCCGGAAGGAGGGGTCCACGGTGTAGCCGTCCGCGCCGGAGGACGACCAGCGCCATGCCTCGTCGGAGCCGTAGGCCCGGCTGACGACGCTGACGGATTCCGCCACCATGAAGGCGGAATAGAAGCCCACGCCGAACTGGCCGATGCTGTCCGGCGTATCCTCGCCGCCATCCTTGGCCAGGTCCTCGCGGAATTTCAGCGTGCCGCTCTTGGCGATGGTGCCCAGGTTGTGCTCCAGCTCCTCCTTCGTCATGCCGATGCCGTTGTCGGAGATGGTCAGGGTACGGGATTCCTTGTCCACCTTCAGGTCGATGGCGAAATCGGACCGGTTCAGGCCCACGTTCTCATCCGTCAGGGCCCGGAAGGCCAGCTTGTCCAGCGCGTCGCTGGCGTTGGAGATAAGCTCCCGCAGGAAGATGTCTTTGTGGGTATAGATCGAGTTGATCATCAGATCCAGCAGACGCTTCGACTCGGTTTTGAATTGCTTTTTGCTCATGGGAATATGACGCCTCCAATATCATGATGAAAATTATACTGGCTTTAGCACTCTCAATCTCCGAGTGCCAAAGCCAGTATAATACAGTCGGAATCATTTTTCAAGGGGAAATTTTCCGCTTTTGCGGATTTCTGTGGGTTGGGGGTGTCTTCAACTGCGGAGGCATTTTGCGCCCGCAGGTGCCGCAGACGGAAAGCACAGCTTGAGAGGGAAGGATATATAGACCGCGATGCTTTCATAAGGCCTTGACCCAGCCCCGGGTCTTGCGCCGGCGCAGGATGATCGCATAGGAGGTGAGGACCATGCAGCCGGTGATGACCCAGGTGACGGGGTAGACGTTCATCAGCATCTCGAAGGTGGGGATGCGGGCAAAGACGGTGGCCAGCCACACCAGCCGCAGGCCCACCGTGCCGATGATGGTCAGCACCGTGGGCAGGTACACCGTGCCGATGCCCCGCAGGGCGGAGCAGCCTACCTCATAAGTGGCGGTGAGGGCCTCCAGGGTCATGACATGGAACATCCGGATGCGGGCGAAGGACATGACCACCGGGTCCGGCGTATAGAGACCGATGAAAAAGGGAAGACCCACGGTGAAGATGGAGGAGAGGATGGCGGTGAAGACCATGCCCTCCAAAAGCGACCAGCGGAAGATACGGGCGCAGCGGTCGAAGGCTCCCGCGCCGTAGCAATGGCTTGTGAAGGTCACCGCCGCCTGGGAGAAGGAGGCGGAGACGAAGTAGGTGAAGTATTCGAAGTTCAGTGCGGCGGAGGAGCCGGCCATGGCGTAAGAGCCAAAGCCGTTGATGGCCGCCTGGATGAAGACGTTGGATACGGCGAAGATCATGCCCTGCACGCCGGTGGGGATGCCCACCCGGAGGATGCGGCCCAGCAGGGACCGGTGGAAGCGGACGCGCCGCAGAGACAGATGGACGGCGCCGGTCTGCCGGACCAGGATGATCAGGATGATTACGGCGCTTAAGACATTGGAGATGGTGGTGGCCAGGGCCACGCCCACCACCGCCATGTGCAGGACCAGCACGGTGAATAAATTCAGTACCACGTTTGCGATGCCGGTGGCGATCATGCAGTAGAGGGGGCGCTTCGTGTCTCCCACGCTGCGCAGTATGGCCGCGCCGAAATTATAGACCGTCAGGAAGGGAACGCCGATCAGATAAATGCGGAAGTAGCGCAGGGCCATGGGCAGGATGTCCAGGGGAGTGTCGATCCACAGCAGCAGCGGCCGGGAGGCCAGCAGCCCCACGGCCATGAGCAGCAGCCCCGCCGTCAGGGCCAGGGCGATGGCCGTATGGGCGGCCCGGTTGGCCTCGTCCGGCTTTCCCTGACCGATCAGGTTGGCGATGACCACGTTGGGCCCGATGGAAAGACCCACCAAGAGGTTGACAAACACGCCCACCGTGGGGACGTTGGCCCCGACGGCAGCCAGAGCTTCGCTGCCCGCAAACTGGCCCACCACGGCCACGTCCACGGAGTTGAAGAGCTGCTGCAGGATGCTGGTGGCGGCCAGAGGCAGCGCGAAACGGATCAGATTTTTCGGCAGAGGTCCGTTCAGCATGTCAATCTGCCGGCGGCGGGAGGCGGTCATAAGGTTCCCTCTTTTCTGGCTCGAAAATGGAGAAAGCAGGTCAGGTCAGGCTGTACCAGGCGGCGACGGCGGCACCTAAAAGGGCGGCATCCTCCGGGACGTCGATCGTCCGCTCCGGCAGGGCATCCCGCAGGAGCGGCAGCAGGATCGTATCCGTCCAGCCGCCGGCGGCGGTGATGCAGACAGAGTCCTTCGCTCCCGTCAGACGGCCGGCGGCGGTGAGGGCGGCGGCGGTGAGCTCCACGGCCCGGTCGCAGACGGCCCGGCAGAGCGCCTCGGCCACGGCCCGGTCCTCCGGTACGGGACAGAGAGCGGCCAGCTGTCCGCCCTGCCCCTGCAGCAGCTCGTCCACCGCCCGGAAGGGCAGGCTTGTCAGCGCCAGAAGGCCCCGGCCGCACTCGAAGGAGAACAGGCCGTCCTCCACGCCCTTGAGCAGGATGAAGCGGGCGACCTCCCCCAGAGCGGGCAGAGAGGCGGTCTTGCGCAGCAGATTCCGGCCGGCGTCCGCTGCATCCCGGTCCAGGATCAGGTCCGCGTCGCTGAGCGGCACGCCGGTGAAGCCGCCCAGGCCCGTATCCACCAGCACGAAGCCCCGGTCGCTGCCGGGACCGGTGAGCTTGGGGATGGCGACCCGGGGCGCGGCCAGACAGAGACGCAGGTCCCGGTCCCAGGCAAGGCCGAAATAGCGGTCCTGACCCGGATGGAGGAGCGTGCCCGCCAGCAGGGCAGCCGCGGCGTCATTGAGAGCAGCGCAGGGCAGGAGCGGAAGGTCCCGGGATGCCAGTTCCGCCGTCAGGGCGGTGCAGACCTTCTGACCCGCCGCCCCGTCGATGCGCAGATCGTCCGGGGACCCGGCGATTATGTCCCGCCCCTCCGGCGTGCCGGGCAGGGCATAGCAGAAGCCGAGACAGGCGGCCTGCCGCACGATCGGCTCCGCCAGCTCCGCGGCTAAATAGACGAAATCCTCCCACGGGGCGGGGTATTCCAGCCCGGGGGTGGGAAAGCTCTCCCGCTCCGTGACCTGTACGCCGTTCACCGTCCGCGTCACCAGCGCCACGGTCACGCTGTCCCGGTCCGCACAGATCACGGCAGCGGGGACGTCCGAGGGCAGGGCACCCTGATGGGATAGGTCCGTGGGCGTCATGGGCAGGTCGGCGGCGCCGCCGAACAGGCCGATGCGCATCTGGGAGAGCAGCAGCGCCTCCGACGAGGCGCGGGGCAGCGACAGCAGTCCGTGCCGCCGCAGCGAAGCGAGGACCGGTTCCGGGATCATAGAAACGCCTCCAATCATGGGATGGGTCTATTATAGCACGATTTGGTTGCATGGGAAGAGGCAAAATACACGTTCTTGACGGGGCCTTTTGCCCCGTCGTATAATATTTATATTGAAAATACGCAGGGGAGGGAGCGCCATGGAGGTAGGGCGGTTCGCGCCGTCGCCCAGCGGGCGGATGCACCTGGGCAACGTTTTTGCCGCGCTGCTGGCGTGGCTGTCGGTCCGGTCCGCGGGCGGTGAGATGGTGCTGCGGATGGAGGACCTGGACCGGGACCGCTGCACGGCGGAATACGAGGCGGCCCTTCGGGACGATCTGCGGTGGCTGGGCCTCGACTGGGACCGGGAGACGCGGCCCCAGCGTCTGGGCACGGCGGACTATGAGGCGGTGCTCAAGCAGTTGGGCGACCGGGTCTATCCCTGCTGGTGCAGCCGCAGCGCGCTCAATGTCGTCAACGCTCCCCATGCCGCCGACGGCCATGTGATCTACCCCGGCACCTGCCGGGATCTGACACCGGCGCAGCGGGCGGCCCGGACCCGACCGCCGGCCCTGAGGCTGAAAGTCCCGGCGGAGACGATCCGCTTCACCGATGGGGTGTACGGCTCCTGCGAGGAAAATTTAGCCGAGGCCTGCGGGGATTTCGTCCTGCGCCGGGCGGACGGGGTCTTTGCCTATCAGCTGGCGGTGGTGGCGGACGACATCGCCGCCGGCGTGACCCAGGTGGTCCGGGGTCGGGACCTGCTCTCCTCCACGCCCCGGCAGATCTATCTCTACCGGCTGCTGGGGCAGACGCCGCCGCGGTACTTCCACGTGCCGTTGCTGGTGGCCCCGGACGGCCGCCGGCTCAGTAAGCGCGAGCGGGATCAGGCCATGGATCGCCTGCGGCAGGAGACGACGGCCCCGGCCCTCATCGGCCGCCTGGCCCATGCCGCCGGGCTTCTGGACCGTGCGGAGCCCATCACAGCCCGGGAGCTTGCCGCCGTCTTCTCCTGGGAGCGAGTTCGACCAACGGATATCGTGATCGAGGCACACACATAAAAAATAAAACGGAAGGAGAAGGACCATGATCTACGACTACACGATCCTCACCGGCAAGGGGGAGGAGTTGAAGCTGGCCGACTATAAAGGAAAGGTCATCCTGGTGGTGAACACGGCCACCGGCTGCGGCTTCACGCCCCAGTACGCGCCCATTGAGCAGATGTACAGGGACTACCACGACAAGGGGCTGGAGATCCTGGACATCCCCTGCAATCAGTTCGGCGCCCAGGCCCCGGGTACGGACGAGGAAATCCACCAGTTCTGCACGGTACACTTCAACACCACGTTCCCTCAGATGAAGAAGGCCGACGTCAACGGTGAAAACGAGCTGCCCCTTTACACCTACCTGAAGTCCCGGAAGGGCTTCGAGGGCTTCGGCGAGGGTCAGGCGGCGGACTTCATGCGGGCCTTCCTGCCGCAGCTGGACCCGGATTATGAGAAGAACAGCGCCATCAAGTGGAATTTCACAAAGTTCGTCATCGACCGGGAGGGGAACGTGGTGGCGCGGTTCGAGCCATCCATCCCCATGGAGACCGTGGAGGCCTGCATCAAGTCCCTGCTGTAAGCGTCAGATTGCGCTTCGCGGAACGCGGGGAGGCTTCTTTGACCCATGAAACGACCCCGGCGCAGCCGCAGGCTGTGCCGGGGTTTTTTGCGGGTTTGATTTGGCGCGTTACCTTGTAATGAAGACGATGAACCAGACGGCCCAGAGGACGATGCCGAGGATACTGCGGATGTTGATGCCTTTGTCCTTGTTGTCCTTGTTCTTGACCAGGGCGATGATGCCGAAGATCAGGCCCAGCCAGCCGCCGATGATGCCGAAAATCAGCGCGGCGATGCTCAGGCCGTAGCCGGGCAGGTGCTTCCGGCCCGAATCCTGCTGCTGGGGCTGAGCGGCGGAGTAGGGGGGCGCGTCGTAGGTATTCTGCTGGCCGGCGCCGGGGGCGGGGTCCACAGGGGGCACGGGGGGAACGGGCGCGGCGGGCGGTTCGCCGTAGAGGTCGTTTGCCGGAGGCGTGGTATAGGTGTTCTCGGCCGCCGGCGGCGTGTCGAAGGTTTTCTCCGTGGGGGGCGCGCTGTAGGTGCTCTGGGGCTGATCGCCGAAGACGGCGTCGCCGTTCCCCTGCGCCACATAGGTGTCCTCCGCGCCGCAGTTGGGGCAGAAGCGCATACCGTCCTCGATCTTCGCGCCGCAGTTCGTGCAGAAATGGGCCATGGTCGGTCTCCTTTCCCGAGCTCTGTCGTTTGATTTTCTGTCTGGGTCCGTCCGGGGGAATGTCACGCCCGCTTCCGGGCGATGGCTCTCTTGGCTGCCGCTGCGATATCTGCGGCGCGCATGTTGTACTCGTCCATCAGGAATGCCTGGGGGCCCACCTGGCCGAAGCGGTCCAGCGCGCCGACCCGCTCCACGGGCACGGGGCACAGCTCGCACACGGCTTCCGCCACCGCAGAGCCCAGGCCGCCGATGATGTTGTGGTTTTCCGCCGTGACGAGGGCGCCGGTCTTCGCCGCCCACTTGGCCACGGCTTCGGTGTCCAGAGGCTTCCAGGTGAACATATCCAGCACGGCGGCGGAGATGCCCTCCCCGGCCAGCAGATCGGCGGCCTGCAGGGCCTCGTCCACCAGGATGCCGGAGGCGATGATCGTCACCTGCTCACCGTCGCGCAGCTCATTGGCCTTGCCGAAGGTGAACTCCGAGCCGGCCTCGTAGACCTTCATCACGTCCTTCCGGGGCATCCGGATATAGGTGAGGCCCGGATTGTCCGCGGCCATGGCCGTGAGGGCCTCCATCTGCACGCAGTCGCAGGCGTCCGCCACGGTGGCGCCGGGGACGGTGCGCATGAGGGCGCCGTCCTCAAACGGCATATGGGTGCCGCCGTTGAAGGCGGCGGTGACGCCGGGGTCGCTGCCGATGATCCGGACGCTCAGACCGGCGTAGGCGATGGAGATGAATACCTGGTCGAAGGAACGGCGGGTGGCGAAGGGCCCGAAGGTGTGGACGAAGGGGACCTTGCCCACGGCGGCCAGGCCGGCGGCCACGCCCATCATGTTGGCCTCCTGGATTCCGCAGTTGATGAAGCGCTTGGGATACTCGGCGGCAAAGCGCTCCATGCCGATGCAGCTGGACAGGTCAGCGTCCAGCGTCACGATCTCCCGGTTGGTCTTGGCCAGCCGGATGAGGGTCTTGACGTAGGCGTCCCGCATGGCGGAGACGTCCTTCTTGCCGCGCTCGGCAGTTACGATGACACTCATTTCCTCACACCCCCTTGCGCGTTCTGGGCATCATCTGGGCGGTCAGAGCGGCGATGCGCTCCTCGATGGCCCGGACGGCCTCGTCCACCATCTCCTGGGAGATGTTCATGCTGTGGTTCTTGGGATTGCCCTCGGCAAAGGTGCAGCCCTTGCCCTTGACCGTGCGCATCACGATCAGGTGGGGCCGCCCGGTGAGTAGGCGGGCGCTGGTCACGGCATTCCCGAGGGCCCGCATGTCGTGGCCGTTCACGTTCTGGATGTGCCAGCCGAAGGAGGCGAACTTCTCGCCGATGTCGCCCAGGTCCAGGATATCCTTCGTGGCGCCGTCCAGCTGGCGGCCGTTGCAGTCGATAAAGACGATCAGACGGTCGGCCTTCTTCTGGCCGGCCAGCATGGCGGCCTCCCAGACCTGGCCCTCGTTGCACTCGCCGTCGCCCAGGATGGCGTAGACGTGGCGATTGCGCCTGTCCATCTGGAAGGCGAGGGCCATGCCCAACGCGGCGGAAAGACCCTGGCCCAGGCTGCCGGCGGTCATATCGACGCCGGGGGTCAGCTGCCGGTCGCAGTGGCTGGGCAGGCGGGTGTGGGGCTTGTTGAGGGTCTTCAGCTCGCTCATGGGGAAGAAGCCCCGCAGGGCCAGAGCGGCATAGAGGGCGGGGCCGGCGTGGCCCTTGGAGAGGACCAGCAGATCCCGGCCGGGCCAGTTGGGATCGTCCGGATTGTGCTGCATTGCCCAGCCGTAAAGCAGAGCCAGCACGTCGGCGATGGACATAGAGCCGCCGATGTGGCCGAAGCCCAGGGTGCCCAGCTCCCTGATCGTCTCCAGGCGGATCCGCTCGGCGAAGATCTGAAGGTACGGATAATCATTTTCCGTCAAAACATTCACAGCGAGATTCGCGCCGCCGCCGTGACACGTCACGCAGCCCTCTGCCCGCTCAAAGCGGTCATCCATAAATATGCAGCATCCTTTCCTCGTGGAATAATGGCAAACAGAGCCTCGCGGCGCTGTTTTTTTACCTGGGTCTATTTTACGACAAAGGGGGGGGCCCCGTCAACCTTTTTAGTTTGTCCGGAGGGACAAAAAAATTCGCAGCCGCGCGAAAAAAGAGTTGACAAACACATGCCGCGGCCCTATAATATTATTCACCCTGACATGAAGAGAGATGGCGGCATAGCTCAGTTGGCTAGAGCATTCGGTTCATACCCGAAGTGTCATCTGTTCAAATCAGATTGCCGCTACCAGACCAGGGGATTCCCGCCTTCCATCGGGAAGGCGGGAATTTACGGCCCGGTGGTCAAGCGGCTAAGACACCGCCCTTTCACGGCGGTAACACGGGTTCGATTCCCGTCCGGGTCACCAGAGATGGAGGCATAGCTCAGCTGGTAGAGCACCTGCTCCACACGCAGGGGGTCACAGGTTCGAGTCCCGTTGTCTCCACCAAAGCCCTGAAATCTTATTGATTTCAGGGCTTTTTTATTTTATGTGTCACAAAATGTGCCATAAATTTCGAGAATATTTTTACCAGCCGTCGTTTTGAATGTTCACTTTCGATTTAGACTGCAATTTTTCCGGAAGGAATGGAAAAAAACAGACACTTGTAGTATTATAACAATGCAGGGAAACAAGGACCTCATTATTCACTACTCCCGGGCCGGGGAGAACTGCGTGAACGGCGCTGTGCGGTTCCCGGAAAAAAGGAACGCGGCGGCGGCGGAGTGCATCCGAGAGACCGTGGGCGGTGCCCGGG
>JAEEGL014845978.1_pt1 | contig 11113 bp, 6 predicted proteins | sample 9134231 | NCBI WGS metagenome assembly JAEEGL01 (sample SAMN16246548, study PRJNA631951) | gut metagenome | biome: gut microbiome; feature: rumen; material: fiber-attached | host: Bos | place: Iran: Karaj | collected 2018-10
ACCTCTCCGACGAACTCATGGCGGAACTGACGGAGAACAAGGATTCCCTGACCGGGATCGAGATCGTGGAGGATACGAAACGCGTCTATCACGATCCGGAGTATTTTGCCTCGATCATCGGTTATACAGGCCCCGTTTCCGCCGAGGAACTCGTCGAGCTCAGCCGGGAAAGCACCGAATACGACAGTACGTCCATCGTCGGGAAGGCCGGGATCGAGAAAGTCATGGAAACGACACTCCAGGGATCCGACGGGTCGGAGACCGTGCACGTCGACAACCTCGGAAAGGTGCTCGAGATAGAGGAGAACTCCCGCAGGGAACCGATCGCCGGGAACGACGTGTATCTGACGATCGACAAGGATCTCCAGATCGCGACCTACCGGATCATTGAGCAGAAGATCGCCGGTATCCTCGCGAACGTCATCGTCGACGCGAAGGAGGAGGATCTCGAAAGGCTCGACGATTCGACGATCCTGATCTCAAGGGACGAGGTCTACGCGGCGCTCATCGCCAACGCGATCCTCGACATCCATCATTTCTCCGCCCGGGACGCGTCGGAAGAGGAACAGCAGATGGCTGCCCAGTTCGCTGAGAAGCAGTAGGAGATCTTCTCCGCGATCAGGGAACAGCTGACGGAGTCCGAACCGACGGTATTCGCGTATCTGACGCCGGAGATGCAGGAGTACCAGGAGTATATCGTCAGCGACCTCCTGACGGAGGAGCTCGGGATCATCAACAACGCGGCGGTGGACAAGATGGATAAGACCTATCTTGCCTGGACCAGGGACCACAGCATTTCGATGCAGGAATACCTGACCTATGCCGCGAGCCAGAACTGGATCAACATCGCCGATATCGTACCGGACGAGAGCTACGTGGATTCTTCCCAGATCTACCGCGCGCTCGCGGCCTATATCGAGGAGTATCTTTCGACGGACGACGCGTTTTCCATCCTTCTGTACAAATACCTGATCCGGGACGACCGCGTGACCGGGTATCAGGTGATGCACGCGATGTACGACCAGGGAGTCCTCGATAAGGAGGACGGCCTTTTCGCTCCTCTGGACGCCGGCGGGTTCAGCTCTTTCCACGTCATGATGCAGAACATCCTGAAGCTTTCGATCACGCCGGCCATGCTCGCGCTGGATCCCTGCACGGGCTCCGCGGTCCTGACCGACCCGAACAGCGGGGAAGTGCTTGCCTGCGTGGACTATCCCGGCTATGACAACAACCGGCTCGCGAACACGATGGACACCGCGTATTACCGGAAACTCGCGAAGGACCTTTCGAGGCCTTTCTACAACAACGCGACGCAGACGAAGACGGCGCCGGGATCGACGTTCAAGCTGATCACGACGACGGCGGGCCTCTCCGAGGGCGTGATCGACGAAGTGAAGAAATACAACTGCACGGGCATTTTCGACCTTACGGAGACGCCGCTCCGGTGCTGGAACACGCTCGGGCACGGGGAGATCGACATCCGGAACGCGATCAGGGAATCCTGCAACGTCTTCTTCTGTTCGGTCGCCTATGACATGGGCATCAACGAGGAAGGCGTATGGTCGGACTCCCTTTCCCTCGGAAAGCTGCAGTCTTACGCCTCGCTCTTCGATATGGACAAGCCGTCGGGCATCGAGATCCCCGAAGCGCCGCCGCAGGTTTCCGACCAGTCCGCGATCCAGACCTCGATCGGACAGGGCACGAACGCCTACACGACGACGCAGATGGCAAGGTACGTTTCGACCCTCGCCAACGGCGGGACGAGCTATAACCTGACGCTTCTGAAAAGAACGACGGACGCAGGCGGGAAGACCATTACGACGAACGTTCCGGAAGTGCTGAGCAAACTCATCCTTCCGCAGAACATCTGGAACGTGATCCACGAGGGCATGCGCGCCGTGATCACGGACCGGCGGGAGTTTACGGACATGCCGGTCACCGTCGCCGGAAAGACGGGGACGGCCCAGGAGTCGAAGGTGCGCCCGAACCACGCGCTGTTTATCGGATACGCGCCCTACGAACGGCCGGAGGTGGCGATCGCGGTGCGTATCAGCAACGGGTATTCCTCGATCAATACGCTTTCGATGGCCAAGGATATCCTGCGGTATTATTTTGAAGGGGATCCGGAGGGGACGCTGGTGACCGGCGTCGCGACGACAGACAACTTTACGAACGAGCAGTCAGACTGAACCATGTTTAGAAGATACCGGCTGAGAGATTACAATTTCAGACTGATCCTGTGGCTTGCGGCGATCTCCGCCATGGGCGTGCTTCTCATGCGGTCCGCCATGGAATCGCTTCTGACGAAACAGTTCCTCGGCGTCATCGCCGGACTTGTCCTCATGGTCTTCGTGTCCATGATCGACTACTCGTGGGTCCTGCATTTTCACTGGGTCATCTATTTCTTCAACCTGATCATGCTCTTGTCGATCATCGCGATCGGCGCGGCCACGAACGGCGCGACGCGGTGGCTCGACATCGGCGGGTTCCGTTTCCAGCCGGTGGAGGTCTCGAAGATTCTGCTGATCGTCTTTTTCGGCTGGTACTTCATGGAGCATGAAAACGATCTCAGCAGGCCCGGGACCATCATCCGCGCGGTCGCGCTGATCGGGGCGCCGCTCGCGCTGATCTTCATGCAGCCGGACCTCAAGAACACGCTGACGATCCTCGTTCTCTTCGCGGTGCTGTATTTTTCCGCAGGGCTCAGCTTCAAGGCGATCCTCATCATCCTGGCGATCCTGATCCCCATCGGCGCCGGCGGAGCGACGGTCGCGATGAATCCTGATTCCAACCTTCTCAGGGGGTACCAGCTTGAGAGGATCATGACGTTCAGCAATCCCGACGACGAAGCGTATTCGGAAAAGGCGCAGCAGCAGAAGAATTCCGTGATCGCGATCGGAAGCGGGGAGCTGACCGGCAAGGGGCTCAATAACAGCGACGTCAATTCCGCGAACAAGGGCAATTTCATTTCCGAGATCCAGACGGACTTCATTTTCGCGGTCGTGGGAGAGGAGCTCGGCTTCCTCGGCGGCGTTGCGATCATCCTGCTGTATCTTCTCATAGTTTTCGAATGCCTGCTGATGAGCAGGCGCGCAAAGGACCTCGCGGGACGCGTGATCGCGTCCGGCATGGCCTGCATCGTCTCGCTGCAGAGTTTTATCAACATCGGCGTCGCGACGGGGATCCTGCCCAACACGGGAACGCCTCTTCCGTTTATCAGCTACGGGCTGACGTCCCTGATCTCCCTGTTCATCGGCATGGGGTTCGTCCTGAACATCGGCATGCAGGGAAAGATCCGTCTCGGAGGGAAAAATGGCGAAAAAGCAGGCTAAGACAAAAAAACGTCTCCGGATCATCATTCCGATCGTCGCCGCGCTCCTCGTCGCGGCTGCCGCGGGCGGCCTGATGGCGCTCCGGGAAATGCGGAAGGTCGACCTCGTCATGCCGTTTTCCGCGCAGGATCTCGGATACGAACAGGCGGCCATGACGCTGATCGACACGAATTCCTCGCGCGCCTCTTCGCTCTGCGTCGGGGAAAACAACGTCGGCAATTCTAGCATTTCCATCGGATTCCGGGAGAACGGCGCGCTTTTTTCTCTGGAGGAGCGGGAGGTCGTGTTCGCCAAGGGCATGTACGACCGGATCTATCCCGCGTCCGTCACGAAGGTCATGACGGCGATCGTCGCGCTCAAGAACGGGAACATGAACGATACGGTGACGGTCTCCTGGCAGGATCTCGAGCTCGAGTCCGGATCGCAGGTCGCGGGGCTCCGGATCGGGGACAAAGTCCAGATGATCGACCTCATGCACGCGCTGCTCGTCCATTCCGGAAACGACGCCGCGATGGCCGTCGCGCGCCACGTCGGCGGGTCGGCGGAGAAATTCGTCGTCATGATGAACGAGGAAGCGCGCCGGCTCGGGGCGACCGGGACGCATTTCGTGAATCCGACGGGCCTCCACGACGACGATCACTACACGACCGTGTACGACATCTACCTCATGCTGAACGAGGCGATGCGGTACCATGTCTTCCTGGACGCCATGCAGGTCCCGGTGTACGACCTGCTCCTTCGCGATGAGGAAGGAAACGAGCGGCACGTCACGCTGGATTCGACCGACCATTATCTGACGGGGGAGGCCAACGCGCCCAAGGACGTCAGCGTGCTCGGCGGGAAGACTGGGACGACCGAGGAAGCGGGGAGCTGCCTTGCCGTCGTGGCGCAGAACGCGTACGGACAGACCTATATCTCGATCATCATGGGCGCGCCCGACAAGGAGACGCTGTATAACGATATGAATACCCTTCTCGCGCAGATCAACACCTAGCCGCGGAAAGGGAACGGGCGGCAGAACGCGCCTTGTTTTTTGCCGCCGGATTACATATAATAGATATACGATACAGTTCCGGAAGGAGGACGGGAAATGGTTCATCTGATCGTTGGCGAAAAAGGCAAAGGCAAAACGAAGGTCCTTCATGACAGGGCCAATCAGTTCGTCAAGGAAGCAAAGGGCAGTATCGTCTATATCGACCGCAACTCAAAACACATGTACGACCTCAACAACCGGATCCGGCTGATCGACGCGTCCGCGTATCCGATCGACAACCCGGACGAGTTCATCGGGTTCGTCTGCGGGATCATTTCGCAGGATCATGACCTTGAGGCGATGTATCTCGACGGATTCGTCGACTGCGCCAAGCTCGTGCATTCCCTTGACGGCGTGCCGGCGATCCGGAAACTGGACTGCATCGGCGAGCAGTTCGGGATCGATATGTATATCAGCTTTTCGATCAGCGAGGGCGAACTGCCCGAAGAACTGCGTGACAAGGTAGATACGATCGTTTAATCTTGGCTTCTCGGAAACAAAAACGGAAGATCGGGAGGATCATCCCGCTTAATATCGCAACGGTGGTATTCGGTGCGATATTTTTGTATATCATCGTGAGCCTCTTCATGTTCCTGTCCACCCATCACGTCCGCTATTACCAGGTGACGAGCGGGCCGCTGGCGAAGAACCAGGTCTTCCGCGGCATCGCGCTCAGGTCGGAGCAGGTGATCACGACGGATACGTCGGGATACGTCACGTTCTACGCGCAGGGCAATGCCCGGGTGCGCCGCAGCGGCATGCTCTTCGGCATCAGCTCGGAAAAGAGCGAAGCCGCAAGACGCGCGATGTCGGCCGACGCGAAGAGATCCGTCCGCGCCGCGATCGAGGATTTCACGATGAATTACAACGGCGTGCGCTACCGCGACGTCTATGATCTCAAATACGATATCACCGGGATGATCGTATCGGATATCCCCGCGCAGGCCGGAAGCCTGCAGCAGACCGCCGGACCGGGCGGGACCTATACCGCCGGAAACGAGACGATCACGGCCTCCCCGCGGGACGGCATCGTCGTCTATTCGCTGGACGGGTTCGAAGGCATGACGGCCGACCAGGTCAGGCCGGAGGATTTTGACGAGAGCGGCTACCATCTGACTGAGCTGCGCACGTCGGAGCGCGTGAACGCCGGCGACCCGGTCCTCAAGATCGTGGACAGCGAGGCATGGTCCCTCGTCATCCCGCTTACTTCCCTCCAGATCGTCCGTCTGGACGGTCTTTCCGACATCCGCGTCAAATTCCTCAAGGACGGCGCGACGCAGATGGCGTCGATGACGATCATGACGATGCAGGACAATACCTATTACTGCCGGCTGGATTTCCGGGAGGGGATGATCCGGTACGCCGACGATCGTTTCCTCGACGTAGAGCTCGTGACAAATACGCGGACCGGCCTCAAGGTCCCCATTTCGTCGATCGTCTCGAAGGACTTTTTCACGATCCCGGAAGCCTACGCGACCGAGGGCGGGGAAGCGGGCAGCGAAGTCGGTTTCCTCCGGGAGATCCCTTCCGCCGACGGGACGGTGTCGACGCAGTTCGTGACGACGACGCTCTACGAGCACAGGGACGGGAAATACTATATCGACGACACGGATTTCTCCGCGGGAGACGTGATCGTAAGGAAAGAGTCGGACGGGGACCGGTACCAGATCGGCGCGACGGATTCCCTCGAAGGCGTTTACTGTACGAACAAGGGCTACGCCGTTTTCCGGAAGATCGTCATCCTCGACAAGAACGAAGAGTACTGCATCGTGGAGTCCGGAACCGACTACGGCATTTAACAGTTTGACTACATCGTCCTCAACTCGGAAGAGGTGAAGGAAGACGAGATCGTGGCGAGGCCGTAGACGGTCTGCGCGGACGCGTTTCCCGGGGATACGCTGTTCCGAAAAAAAAAACGAACGCCGCCGGGATCATCCATAGACAGAAGGCGGCGCGGGGTGGTAGAATGAACACGGACTTGTACATTATTCAGGAGATGCCGCGCGGCGGCGCTTCTTTTTGATGCAGGTATATTCCATTTTTAAGGAGGAAGAGAGTATGGCAAGAAAAATGATCACCATGGATGGCAACGAAGCGGCGGCGCACGCCTCATACGCGTTCACCGAAGTCGCTACGATCTATCCGATCACCCCGTCGTCCGTCATGCCGGAGCATGTGGACGAATGGGCGACTGAGGGCCGGAAGAACATCTTCGGGCAGGAAGTCAGGGTCACGGAAATGCAGTCGGAAGCCGGCGCAGCCGGCGCGTTCCACGGGTCGCTCGCGGCCGGCGCGCTGACGACGACCTTTACGGCTTCGCAGGGCCTGCTTCTTATGATCCCGAATCTTTATAAAGTCGCCGGCGAGCTCCTGCCGGGCGTCTTCGACGTTTCCGCCCGTGCGGTCGCGTCCCACGCGCTGAGCATTTTCGGCGATCATTCCGACGTGTACGCCTGCCGCCAGACCGGCTGCTGCATGCTGTGCTCGTCCTCCGTCCAGGAAGTCATGGACCTGACGCCGGTGGCGCACCTCGCCGCCCTCAAGGGTTCCCTTCCGTTCATCAACTTCTTTGACGGTTTCCGTACCTCCCACGAGATCCAGAAGATCGAAACCTGGGACTACGAGGATCTCAAGGAAATGGCGGACCAGGACGCGATCGCCCGTTTCCGCGCGAAAGCCCTGAATCCGAATCATCCGCTGCAGCGCGGCAGCGCGCAGAACCCCGACGTCTTCTTCCAGGCAAGGGAAGCCTGCAACGCGGCGTATGACGCGATGCCGGCGATCGTTACCGAGTACATGGAAAAGGTCAACGCGAAGATCGGGACGGATTACAAGCTGTTCAACTACCACGGCGCCGCGGACGCGACGCACGTCATCGTCGCGATGGGCTCCGTCTGCGATACCATCGAAGAGACGATCGATTACCTCAACGCCAACGGCGGCAAGTACGGCGTGGTCAAGGTCCGCCTGTACCGTCCGTTCGTTTCGGAAGCGCTCATCGACGCGATCCCCGAGACCGTGAAGACGATCAGCGTGCTCGACAGGACGAAGGAACCGGGCGCGAACGGCGAACCGCTTTACCTCGACGTCGTTGCGGCGCTCCGCGGCTCGAAGTTCGACGCCGTGAAGATCCTCGGCGGCCGTTACGGCCTCGGCTCCAAAGACACGACGCCGGCGCAGATCAAGGCCGTCCTCGAGAACGAAGACAAGAACGGCTTCACGATCGGCATCGTCGACGACGTGACGAATCATTCGCTCCCGGTCGGCGACCCGCTTCCGAGCGCGCCCGCGGGAACGATCGCGTGCAAGTTCTGGGGCCTCGGCGCGGACGGAACGGTCGGCGCGAACAAGAACTCGATCAAGATCATCGGCGACAACACCGACATGTACGCGCAGGCGTATTTCGATTATGACTCGAAGAAGTCGGGCGGCGTCACGATGTCGCACCTCCGCTTCGGCAAGACGCCGATCAAATCGACGTATCTTATCAAGAAGGCCAATTTTGTCGCCTGCCACAATCCTTCCTACGTCAGGAAGTACAACATGGTACAGGAGCTTGTCGACGGCGGCACCTTCCTTCTGAACTGCGCCTGGAGCCCCGAAGAGGTTGGCGATCACCTTCCCGGCCAGGTCAAGAAGTACATGGCAGACCATGACATCCAGTTCTACATCATCGACGGCGTGAAGATCGGCGTCGCGGTCGGCATGGGCCCGACCAGGATCAACACGATCCTTCAGTCCGCGTTCTTCAAGCTCGCGAACATCATTCCGGAAGAGCAGGCGATCGAACTCATGAAGGCTGCCGCGAAGGCGACCTACGGCAGGAAGGGTGACGACGTCGTCAAGAAGAACTGGGACGCGATCGACGAAGGCGCGAAGCAGATCGTCAAGGTCGAGATCCCGGCCGAATGGAAAGACTGCGCGGACGAAGGCCTCTTCGTCGCGAAGGCAGCCGCCGGTACCGAAGACCAGAAGAAGTTTGTCAACACGATCCAGGCTGCCGTCAATTCCCAGACAGGAAACGACCTTCCGGTCTCCGCGTTCGCGGATTATGTGGATGGTTCGACGCCTTCCGGCACCGCGGCGTTCGAAAAGCGCGGCATCGCGGTCAACATCCCCGCGTGGAATCCGGCGAACTGCATCCAGTGCGGCCGCTGCTCGTATGTCTGCCCGCACGCCGTGATCAGGCTTTACGCGCTGAACGCGGAAGAAGCCGCCGGCGCGGAAGAGGCCGGCTGCACGCTCCTTCCGTTCATCGGCAAGGATATGCAGGATTACAAGTTCACGATCGGCATCTCCGCTCTCGACTGCACGGGCTGCGGCTCCTGCGCGAACGTCTGCCCGGGCAAGAAGGGCGAGAAGGCGCTCACGATGGTCAATGCCGAGGCGAACAATGCCGCCGAGCAGAAGAAGTTCGATTACCTCGTCACGACTTCCGAGAAGGAAGACGTCGTCGAAAAACTGAAAGTCAACACGGTCAAGGGAAGCCAGTTCCGCAAGCCGCTCCTTGAGTTCTCGGGCGCGTGCGCGGGCTGCGGCGAGACGCCGTACGCGAAGCTCATCACCCAGCTGTTCGGCGACAGGATGTATATCGCCAACGCGACGGGCTGCTCCTCGATCTGGGGCAACTCCTCCCCGTCGACGCCATACACCTTCAACGCGAAGGGCAAAGGCCCGGCCTGGGACAACTCCCTGTTCGAAGATGCCGCCGAATTCGGTTACGGCATGCTGCTTGCGCAGGACGCCATCCGTAACGGGCTCTGCGCGAAGGTCGCCGCGATCGCCAAGGAAGACGGCGAAGCCGCTGCCGCCGCGAAGGAATGGATCGAGACCTTCGGTTCCGGCGTCCTCAACGGACCGGCGACTGACAAGCTCGTTGCCGCCCTCAGCGGAAGGGAAGACGAGATTGCGAAAGAGATCCTTGACAAGAAGGATTTCCTGGCCAAGAAGAGCCAGTGGATCTTCGGCGGCGACGGCTGGGCGTATGATATCGGTTTCGGCGGACTCGATCACGTGATCGCCTCCGGACGCGACATCAACGTCATGGTCTTCGATACCGAGGTCTATTCCAACACGGGCGGCCAGTCGTCCAAGTCGACGCCGATCGGCGCGATCGCGCAGTTCGCCGCGGCCGGCAAAGACGTCAAGAAGAAAGATCTTGCCGGAATCGCGATGACCTACGGATACGTATACGTCGCGCAGATCTCGATGGGCGCCGATTACAACCAGGCCGTCAAGGCGATCGCCGAGGCGGAAGCGTATCCGGGACCCTCGATCATTATCGCGTATGCCCCCTGCATCAACCATGGCATCAAGAAGGGCATGAGCAAGGCCATGACCGAAGAGCAGCTTGCCGTCGAAGCCGGTTACTGGTTCAACTTCCGGTACGATCCGAGGCTTGCCGCGGAAGGCAAGGACGCGTTCATCCTTGATTCCAAGCTGCCGACGGGCGATTATCAGGAATTCCTGAACGGCGAGGTCCGCTACAATTCGCTGGTCCGTGCCAATCCGGAACGCGCGAAGAAGCTGTTTGCGCAGGCCGAGGCCGACAGCAAGGCGAGAAGGACCTATCTGGAGCGCCTGGTCGAGCTGTACAAAGCGGAGTGAACGTGCGGTTTCACATACCGGACACTTATGAAAAACTGAAAGAAGAGTCCCTTCCGGATATCCATGCGGAAGGGATTCTTCTGCGTCATAAAAAAAGCGGCGCGCATATCGCGCTTATTCCCTGCGGAGATCCGAACCGCGTATTCTATATCGCGTTCCGGACACCGCCGTACGACGCGAAGGGCGCCGCGCATATCGTCGAGCATACCGTCCTGTGCGGGTCCCGTAAATATCCGGTGAAGGACCCGTTCTCGGAACTCGTCAAAAACTCTTTCAATACATATCTCAACGCGACGACGTACCAGGACTGCACCATGTATCCCGTCGCGAGTACGAACGCGGCCGAATTCAATAATCTGACGGACGTCTACCTCGACGCGGTCTTTTACCCGAGGATCGCGGAGGAGAAGAATCTCTTCCTGCAGGAGGGATGGCGCGCGGAGCTTCGGGAAGACGGCAGGGGGCTTCGATTGAACGGCGTCGTCTATCAGGAAATGCGCGGCGCGTATTCCTCGCCTGACGAAGTCCTTTCCGCGGCCGTTTCCCGCACGCTTTTCCCGGATACGCCTTACCGTTTCGACGCGGGAGGAGACCCTGCCCTGATCCCTGACCTGACTTACGAGGAGTTTCTTTCTTTTTACGAAAAATATTACCATCCCTCCAATTCACTGATCTATTTTTACGGGGATCTCGACATGGAGGAAAGGCTCCTTACTCTCGACAGGGAGTATCTGTCGAAGCGGGAAAACCGCCCGGGAATGGTGTTCCCTGTTTATCAGAAGCCCCTGCCGGCCCGTACGGTCTTTTCGATCCCGTACGCGGCGCAGGAAGATGAAAACGACGGAAAAGGAGCATGGCTGAGCCTCCATTCCGTCATCGGCTGCTGGAAAGACCTGCGCAGTGTCCTTGCATACGACGTCCTTGACTACGTGCTTCTTTCCAGATCCGGCGCGCCCCTCCGGGAAGCGCTTCAGAAAGAGGGGATCGGCGACGACATCAGCGGCGATCTGACGGACGGGATCCCGCAGCCGTATTATTCGATCGTCGCGAAGGGCGCCGCCCCCGGAGACCTGAACCGTTTCCTGTCCGTGACGGAAAGGGAGATCCGGAAGATCGTTTCGGAAGGGATCGACCGGAACAG
>JAEEGL015064469.1_pt1 | contig 11113 bp, 13 predicted proteins | sample 9134231 | NCBI WGS metagenome assembly JAEEGL01 (sample SAMN16246548, study PRJNA631951) | gut metagenome | biome: gut microbiome; feature: rumen; material: fiber-attached | host: Bos | place: Iran: Karaj | collected 2018-10
GTTAGACATCATTGCCATCTTGACACACTCGTCAAGGGTCATGACCTGCGCCTTGCTGATACTTGCCAGTAGTAACAGGCATATCAGCATTGCTGGTCTGGTTAAACTGCTTATTTTATTTCTTCTCATATATCAACTTATTCAAGTTTCGCTCAAGTGCTCAACTTGTTGGGTTATCAGGAGCTTGCTTAGGCAAGCGTCACTGCGTGCCGAGCGATAAGGTCGTAAGGTCATGAGGTGAAATATGTTTAATTGTGGTGAATATTTGCCAAATATCACCTTAAAACCTTGAAGTAAAGCGACCTCAAAACCTTAAACCTCAACTAAACTGAAGCTTGCGAAACTTGAATTGATAATAAATCATACCTTTTATAAGGTTATATATGCAAAGTTACAAAAAAAAAGAGGATAATCAAATTTTTCCTTAAATATTTACAGATATTCAGTTTCGCAGAGCCTTTTTATTTCTATAAAATATGCGATGTCATGCATTTTAATTTGGTTGTTTTGTGTTTTATGTGTATTTTTGCATAATCTTCCATAAGAAATAGAGAATAGGCAAAAGATGAACTTAGATACCCTAAAACCAGGAAAACCCAAACGACTGACATACCTGTCGCTGATGGCAGTGATACTCTTCTTACTATGGTTAGGCTACGCCGTGGGCATCAACCACATGCCGGTAAGGAATACAGCATGGGCGCTGACGCCACCCATCATCGCCATCTCCCTCGCACTTATCACCAAGGAGGTGTATAGCTCTCTCTTCCTCGGAATGCTTACAGGAGCCCTGCTCAATGTAGGCTTCGACCCTGTGGCGGGTATCAACCAGCTCTTCCCCGACGGCGTGATGGCAGTGCTGGCAGACAAGTGGAATGTCGGCATCCTCGTCTTCCTTGTCATCCTCGGCACCATGGTGCAGCTCATGAACCGCACCGGCGGTTCTACGGCCTTCGGAGCATGGGCGGCTAACCGTATCAAGAAACGGGAGGGCGCACAACTGTCCACCATGCTGTTAGGGTGCCTTATCTTCATCGACGACTATTTCAACTGCCTTACCGTAGGCTCCGTCATGCGTCCCGTGACAGACAAGCACAGGATAAGCCGTGCAAAGCTGGCATACCTCATAGACTCCACCGCAGCCCCCATCTGTATCATCGCCCCCATCTCGTCATGGGCGGCGGCAGTGTCCGGCTTCGTTAAGGGAGAGAACGGCATCAGCATCTTCGTTCAGTCCATACCCTATAACTTCTATGCCCTGCTCACCCTGTTTATGATAGTCTGCATCATCTTCTTGAAGACAGACTACGGTCCTATGCTGGCACAGGAGAACATCGCCCGCAAGGACGGTGGCGTCGCCGCCTCTAACCGTGAGCAGACTGCCACAGATACCACCGTGGAGAGACCGTCAGGCAGGGTGTCTGACCTCGTAGTGCCAGTCCTCTTCCTCATCGTAGGGTGCGTAATAGGAATGATATATACCGGAGGCTTCTTCCATGGTAAGAGCTTCGTCGCCGCCTTTGCGGTCAGCAATGCCTCCGTCGGATTGGTGATGGGCTCCTCCGTAGCCCTCATCATCACCATAGCCTACTACCTCGTAAGGCGCTCCCTGTCGTTCAGCGAGTGCATGGACTCCCTCCCCGACGGCTTCAAGCAGATGGTCCCCGCCATGCTTATCCTTACCTTTGCCTGGACACTGAAGAGCATGACCGACAACCTCGGCGCTGCCACCTATGTAGCCGCCATCATGGGACACTCCGCCAACGGACTGATGGGCTTCCTGCCCGCCATCATCTTCCTCGTCGCCATCGGACTGGCCTTCGCCTCCGGCACGTCGTGGGGCACCTTTGGCATACTTATCCCCATCGTAGTGTCATGCTTCCAGGATGTAGACCCCCAGCTGATGATAATCTCCATCTCCGCATGTATGGCAGGAGCCGTCTGTGGCGACCACTGCTCGCCCATCTCCGACACCACCATCATGTCGTCAGCCGGAGCACAGTGCGACCACCTGCTCCATGTCACCACCCAGCTGCCCTACGCCCTTACGGTGGCGTCGGTATCGTTCCTCACCTTCCTCGTGGCAGGTTTCACCAAGAGCGCACTGCTCTCCCTCGCCTTCGGCATGCTGTCATTGCTTCTGTTCCTGATGTTCATCCGCAGGAGAGTAAATGGGTAGGGGGACTGTCACTATAATGTAAAAAAGAGAAAAGAGAAAAGAGAAAAGAGATTTTCCCGCTCTAAGCAAAAGGTGACTGTAATTATAATAAGTGAAAAAACTCAATTTCTTGCAAAATCTAAAAATATCATGCAAAAAACGCTCGAAGTATGGAGAAAAAATAGTATTTTTGCACTCTAAAGTTATTAAACATAGATATGCCACACACTAAAAATAAATTTTCACTATTTGATTTTTGCAAGAAGCAAGCTGGCAAAATGGAAATCTATGGTGAAGAAACCCTTGATGAAGAAGGCAACATCATACCTTTCATAGAGCAAGCTGCAATGATAACCCACTACCTCCAACTTGAAAAGAGGGGGGTAGATTTGCCATATCGTAACAAAGCCGAAGACATTCTTAACTTGTGGTATGAATTTATTCGTGGTGAAAAGGGGAGTAAAGAGAAAACTGATGGAATGGTTGCTGAATCGGCTTGTGCTTTACAGCAGTATTTATTTACTGACTTATTTCAAGCCCCTTTTCCTGCGCCTGCAAATCCGAAGTTCAAGTTTATAGACTTATTTGCTGGCATTGGTGGTTTTAGGATGGCATTTCAAAACCTTGGAGGTGAGTGTATTTTTTCTTCCGAATGGGACGAACAAGCAAAACGTACATACTACGAAAATTACGGTGAGGTACCATTTGGAGATATAACAAAGGAAAGCACAAAGAATATGATTCCGAAGGAATTTGATATTCTGTGTGCAGGTTTTCCTTGTCAAGCTTTTTCCCTTGCGGGTAAACGTAGAGGATTTGCGGAAACAAGAGGTACATTATTTTTTGATGTTGCAGAAATTCTTCGCAGACACCAGCCTAAGGCTTTCTTTTTGGAAAATGTAAAAGGATTAGCCATTCATGACAAAGGAAAGACTCTTGAAACAATTCTCAACACCCTTGACGAAGTAGGGTACGTTGTTCCTAATCCAGAAATATTAAATGCAATGTATTATGGCGTTCCACAACATAGGGAACGAATATATATAGTAGGATTTCGTAAAGACTTAGGTATCAAGAAGGAGGATTTCGTATATCCAAAACGCCACAAGGAAATCCCGTGTTGGCTTGATGTTCGCGAGGAAAAACCTGTACCTGCAAAATACTATCTTTCCGAAACATACATAGAAACACTTCGAAGGCACCGTGCTCGTCATGAAGCAGCGGGACATGGTTTTGGCTACAAAATTATAGATGACAATTCCGTTGCAAACGCAATTGTGTGTGGAGGTATGGGCAGAGAGTGTAACCTTGTATTAGACTACCGCCAGAAAGACCTTACTCCTACGACAAATATTAAGGGTGAAATAAACAAAGAAGGTATCCGCAAGATGACGCCTCGTGAATGGGCTCGCTTACAAGGCTATCCTGACAATTTCAAAATCGTTGTAGCGGATGCTTCTGCATACAAGCAGTTTGGCAATAGCGTTGCAGTACCTGCAATACAGGCAACAGCAGAACAGATTTTAAAAACTTTAAGAAACAATGGCATTATCAGGAAATAAAGGTGAATGGAGCGAGATATACACGCTTTTCAAACTACTGGGAGATGGGAAAGTCCATGCAGGTGATGCTGACATGAACAAACTTGAGTTGTATTACCCAATTCTCAATATTATCAGAGAAGAAAGTAAACGATATGAGTATCGCCCCGATGTTAATCAGCACATAGTTGTCATAGATGAGAATGGACATGAATATGCACGTATATCTATGAGTCGTTTTGTTCAAGAATCTAAATATCTTCTTTCAGAAATTAAAAATGGAGGTTCCCGCTCCTTTGAAATACCAGCCTCGGAAGCTTTCATGAAAGAGATTGGATGTTCTTTGCTGAAAGCCCCATCTAATGACAAAGCCGATATCCATATTGTCATACACGATCTTAGAACAAATATGACTCCGAATCTTGGATTCAGTATAAAATCTCAACTAGGAAGCGCCTCCACACTGCTAAATGCAGGTACACCTACAAATATTCTATATAAAATTGAGGGGGTAAGCTTTACGGATGAAGATATAAAGAAAATCAATGATATTAAGGAACATCTTCCGAGAATGAAAGAAATCTTTGAAAGAGGTGGAAAATTCGTCTATAACGATGTAGAGCACCCAACTTTCAAGAATAATCTTTTGTTTCTTGACAGTTATATGCCTGAATTCATTGCAGAATGTCTTGTAGTTGACAGCATGCCTAATGCAACATCCATGATAAAAGAAATCGTAGAACTGGTTGCAGAAAAAAATCCTTTCGGTTTCTCTGGCAACGACATTGTAGCCTTTTATGAGCATAAGATGAAGGTTCTGCTTCTTGATGCAGCACTTGGCATGACACCTTCAAAGGAATGGAAAGGCAGATATGATGCAAATGGCGGTTATCTTGTAGTTAGAAAAGATGGCGAGATTATATGTTATCATTTCTATAATCGAAATGATGTCGAGGATTACCTCTATCACAACACTCGTTTTGAACGTGGTAGCCGTACAAGGCATAATTTTGGTTCACTTTTTAGAGGGAATGACGGACAGGTATATATTAGACTTAATTTGCAAATAAGATTTAAGAAATAATCTATAACTCTAAAAAAGAGAAAAGAGATTTTGGTATAAACAAAAGCACCCACTGACAATCATGATTGTCAGTGGGTTAATTGTTCTCAAAATGAGCCATGTGTAAAAAATCCCCCTCTCCGCATAGCGGAGAAGGGGCTGTGACTATGGAGAAATTCAGTATGTATGTTTTTGTTAGATGATGCCTGCGCAACTTGACATTGTGAGGGCTGAAAGGATTGAGCATACTGCAGTGAGAACTGCATTGATTATCATGCTCCATTTTTGATTTTTCTCTGGTGTAAGCATACGTTTAGTTATGAATTATGAGTTATGAGTTATGAGTGCCGAGCGATGAATTATGAGTGATAAGTTAATGGCTCTATTTACTTCGCTGATTTAACGTAAGTGATGTTTGAGTCAATGGTGGAACGTGTTACAGAACGTCCGCTGTTGGTCTTGATGACTGTTCCCCTTGGCAGGAAGTTTATGCGGTAGCCTACTATGTTTTCCATAGGGGTGACCTTATCTTTCGCCACTGCGCCCTTGCTCTTGATGCCGACGCTGAAGATTCCTATGTCGCCGAGTTCCACCTTGAAACCCTGCTGGAGTTTGCGAGTGATAACCTCTATGAGTTCTGTGAGGTATGCGAGCACGTCGCTCTGTTTCATAGAACAGTTCTGCTCTATACGTGCGGAGATGGCTTTGAGGTTTACTGTGTCACGCATTACTGCCTTGGCATACCAAAGGCTGGTGCCATTTCTGCGATTGTCCTGATAAATCTTGTAAGATATTGATGACATGGTAATTCTAAGTTATTAGTTAAGGGACCCTCCCCATCCCTCCCTGTGAGGGAGGGGGCTTGGGCGATGAATTATGCATTCTTGCTTTGGCAAGCGTCACTGCGTGCCGAGCGATGAATTATGCATTGTTAAGTGTTCTTTTCCACTCGTTTGAGTGTGATGCCTTCGGTCCACGGACAGCGGTAGGTCTTTGAGCCTCCGATGTTGGAATAGCCGTATGAGGGAACGAAGTTTGTGCATAGTTGCTTGACGCACTCCTGTGGGGTGTAATCCTTCTCTGAGGATGCGCCTTTGCCATGTATGGCAGTCTTGAAGTAGCCGAAGCCGTCGAGGTACACGCAGTTAGAGTTACTGAGCTCGTTCTTGATTACTTGCAGGAGTTCTGCATTGACGGCAAGGCAATCTGACTTCTTCAGGGAGCAGTTTGTCTGTATCTCGTCTGCAAGGTCATCAAGCGTTACGGTGCCGTAGCTGGTGGCCTTTGCGTACCATAGTTTGGTACCGTTTTTCCTGTTGTCCTGATAAACGTAATAAGGTAGTGACATGGTAATTCTAAGTTATGAGTTATGAGTTAAGAGTTTTAACGAAGTGGGCCCTCTTTCGTTTTTCTGATGCAAATATACAAAATCGGGCCACGAGGTTGCAAGCGACACGCAAAATTTTAACATTTCGGCATAGTTTCAAAATGTCAGTTTTTGAGATTAAAAATTATTGCATGTTTTTTACGCTCTCATTAGATGTATTCCACAAGGAAGAACGTATGCAATGACACCGTGAAACTTATGCTTTTACAAACAGGAATCTATGCCTTTTGCAATACGTTGAAATTCATGTGTTTGCACTGGGGACTGTGATTTTTATCTAAACGCACGTTTTTGACCGCCTTGACAGTGCATGGGAAACATGAATTTTAACATTTTGTACAAAAATTAACATTTGGTTTTTTGAACACTAATCACTCGAATGACACGAATGTTTTTTCAAGACAACGGATTAAGACGGATTGCACTAATTGCACTGATTATTATTCTTGTAATCCGTTTAATTAGTTTTAATCCGTTGTTCATAAAAATCTGTGTCCATCAGTGTCATCTGTGGTCGTTGGTGAGAAATCTCTTTTCTCTTTTCTCTTTTTTAGTGTTGAGCCTCGCGTGCGTATTATTATTAATATTATATATAATTATTATTATTATATTTAAAATATAATAATTAAAGAAACTCCCCCCAAAACTTTATTCGCCCCCACGGGTGCCCCAAAAAGAGAAAAGAGAAAAGAGATTTTCAGGCTAAATGTTAAAGAATAGTTAAACTTGATTTTGATAATATGTCTTTCAAGATATTTTTATACCTTTGCACCTCGAAAAAAGAAAACGAAGACGAAATGAATAAAACTGAAGAAAAAAATCATAGTTGGGGAGGCAGACGTGAAGGGGCTGGCAGGAAAAAGACAAATCCAAGGTCGGTATCGGTTCTTGTTCCTAAGGAAATGGCAGACTATCTTGATACCTTACCGAACAAGTCGGGGTTCATCAAGGAGAGCATCAGACTGATGATGAAGTTGAGGGAGGCAGAGAGTAAGATGATACCTGCCACACACTTCGAGGAGGTATATGTCAATCTTACGAATGCAGGTGTGGCGGCAGGTTCGCCGATATGGACAGACAACCACACTGCACCAGAGGAGGCCGGCATGGTGTCGATGCTTTCAACGAAGAAAGAGAACTGTGTGTTCCTGAAAGTGCATGGCACGTCGATGATAGAGGCAGGCATTGACGACGGTGACCTTGCAAGCATTGATGTTACGGTGAGGGACGTGCCCGAAGACAAGATAGCGCTTTGCATGCTTAACGGAGAGCTGACCTTGAAGCATGTGCGCAGAAATCCAGACGGCAGCATAAGTCTTGTACCACGCAACAAGGATATGAAACCTATTGATGTAACGCCCAATGATCATTTCGTGATACAGGGCAAACTGGTAAAGGTACTGAAAAATTTTGAATAGACTACATACTAACACGCTAACAAAGACCACTCTGAAACACAAATGAGGAAACAAATCAGGATATGCGCACTATGGCGCTACAGAAAACAGAATACTACAGAACAAGAACAATTGGCACTTTTGGAAAAGAAACGACCAAAACTGACAGTCAGGAGAGTGCACTGCAACGAAACAGATACAGACGCATTGCTCGTATTAGACGGTAAAGAGAAAGTAGGCTATGTTAATTCTGACGATATACGATGGATAGAGCCCGTAATGAAGAAAAGCAAAACGAGGGTTATGTTGGCGTTTAGCCATACGGTGCCTTCTGCTGACGGTGACTCTGGTCTGCTGAAATACACAATAGACGTGGACGAGAACGAAGTGAAGGCGCTTGAGCCTTCATCTGAATGGGATTGCTTGTATCTGGACTATCCCTGTATTAACGTGATAGAGGAACTTGACATGCTTGACTATGCCCTGGATGAACTTTCCTTCATGCTAAACGGCGATTTCGGGGGCTCTATGACAATGCAGGATGCCGTCAACACGATATGTGACAACTGTAAGTATGACTTGAGCGTGGAAACGACGATAAGGTTAAGCGACTGCAGTCTGGCTCTTGAAAAGGCAGGAGATAAAGAATCACTCAAACTGCTTTCGAGGCTTGAACATGCCTCTACACGCAGACGCTCAAAGAAGGGACTGAAGGAGTATGGCGATTGGTGGCAAAAGATATGCAGGGGCAACAAGGATTTGCTTGCTATCTGCAAGAATCGTATGAAAAGGCGTCTTGATGTAAGCAGGATAACGAAGGATTTGCTTGCGAAAGAACTTGACAGAATAGATAGAGACCTCAGCAACACCCCTTTTGAACTGGGCACGATGGTTGACGATGTGCCGTTACTCATGCATAAGGCATTCTACCACGACATCAGCAGGGAGAAACAGATGGAACTGCTGTCGGCGCTGGCACTCCGTCAGCAGATAGCAACCTATTTGGAGGGCAAAGAGAAGAAAGCAGAGAAAACAAACGTGCCAGATAAATCCCAGAATGAGGACAGGCAGAAGTTGATAGAATGTTTCTATTCAAGAGAAGATGCAGAAGATTTCATGCGTTCCATACAAGGCCTAAGGGGTACAGAGATAACTGCGATGGTAAGGCAATTTGCACGCGAACGACGTATAAGTGACATGTCATGTTACAAACCACTTTGGGAGGCTCTGCATGAAATGGGGATATATAAATACACTTTGTCAAACTGGAATCAACAGATAGGATAATTCTTAAGGTGGGTTCTATCAATTCCCACCGTAAGTTTAACTCTAAACATGGGGGGGGACGTTTGTCATCTTTCCGCTTTCTATCGGTGCATACTGCCAGTCCTTTCGGTCACATAGCCCGCTATGGTCAATGGTCTTTACACCCCCTCCGCTTCGCTTCTCCCCCGTTTACCGGGGGAGCGCAACCCTCAACGACTGACACTCTGCCCTCGATATAAATCTGGAAATATAACAAAGCGAATTAATAGAACCCACCATGATTAAAACTTGTCGAAACTTGTCGAAACTTGTCGAGCGACTTGTCGAAACTTGTTGAAAACTTGTCGAAACTTGTCGAGCAACTTGTTGAACTTGTTTTGGCTTGGCTTTGGAATCAAAAGATTATAATTTTGCACTCGTAATCAGAACACTGGTTGCGAGTGCTTACTTTTTTACCCAAAACAAGATGCGCATCGGGGGACAGGAAAAGAATCACGCCAAAAAGAAACAAAGTATTAACCATTAATCAATTTTTCAAAAACAATGAACATCTATTTAAGTTTCACACTCTTTGGATATACCACATCATTAAGCATTAATCTGGGCATTCACAAGTAAACAAAGACAACAACGACTATGGAAGAAAGACAGAAGATAATAATGGAGCCCGGAAAGAAATACCGAGGCTATGGATACATCAACGAATACGGCGAGATGCATTTTGAGCCGACGCAACAGGGGGCAAGTCCTAACAATATGAAGATTGTGCGACATGATGCAGACTATACGCTGTATGAAAGTAAGAACTTCTGGCGAATGTCGGTAAAGGTAAAGAAATCAAACGACAAGATGACGATTATCTCAAACTTCATTCTCGCCATGCAGAAGGCCACAGTAATGCTACGCAGTTACCTATCACCAACAAAAACAAAGAAAAAATGAAAAGATTAGCAAAAATAAATGCCGTATTTGAGGCAAGGACAGGCACTCACTCCGTAACAGGAGAACCGTGGGTGATGCAGGACATCGAGATAGAATGGGAAGAGAACGAACCTAACACCCAGCCATACAAGTGCACGCTCGTGGTTACATTGAACAAGAAAATGAAGAAAGAAAGCGCCGACTTGCTTGTCAGTCGTGGCACTCTGATAGCAGTGTCGTTCTACTTCAACACACACGAGTATAACAACAAAAAGTATAATTCAATACGGGCTTTCGTTCCGCCTGAGTATTTGGAATAAAAGCCCCACCTACCTCCCCCGTGGGGGGGAGGGATTGATTTACGAATTGACTTAATTATTAACAAACAAAACAAAAAATGACAGTCCCCCAATGATTAAAAAAACGTAATCTCTTACCCTCCCTCACAGGGAGGGATGGGGAGGGTCCCTTAACTCATAACTCACTCATGAATCCAAGACAGACAATAGGATATAAAAACAACAATCCACTTAACATCAGGTATTACAATCTGAACAAGTGGCAAGGTCAGATAGGCGCTGACCGAGGCTTCTGCAAGTTCTATGACATGGCGTATGGAATTCGTGCAGGTATAATTATACTCAGAAAGTATATAGCCAGAGGCGAGGACACCATCTTCAAGATAATACGCATCTGGGCTCCGCCATGTGAAAACAATACTGAGGCATACATAAAGAATGTGTCCGTAAGTGTAGGCATACACAGACACACGAGGATTGACATAAAGGACAAGGACACTATCTGCAAGATTGTGGAAGCAATGATAAAGCAGGAGTGTGCAGGACTGAAAGTGGGACGCTCAGTCATTGAAAAAAGCTACGAACTGGCAGTAAATGCATAATGCATAATTCATCGCTCGGCGCTTTGCGACGCTTTTATAAAGGTCGCAGACCGACTAAAAGAATTCATAATTATTAATCATCGCCCACACCCCCCTCCCTCACAGGGAGGGACGGGGAGGGTCCCTTAAACTCTATCAAAAATGATTTTTGACTATTATATCCCATTTTATTCGTCAAAGAACGATAAATGGGTGCCAGGTGTCAAGGCACAGCCACTGACACTGGAGAAATTCAAGGAAATAATAAACTGTGAAGGAAACAAAATACTTATTGATGACTTCCGTCACAGTGATAAAGACGCAAAACTAAGGCTGACGGCTGCCTGCTGGGTAGGCAAGGCGCAGAACGGCAAGCGTATGGCTAACGAAATGAAACCTACACAGTATGTGATGGTGGATGTTGACCACTGCTCAAACCCTCGTAAGGCATGGGAAGAGGTATGTGAAAACGCCATCAAGGAAGGTGCAACGCTTGCACA